>Ga0105238_10000939_pt1 | contig 29831 bp, 27 predicted proteins | sample KBSC34metaG_FD_81526 | JGI IMG/M metagenome (GOLD analysis project Ga0105238, IMG submission 81526) | Corn rhizosphere microbial communities from Kellogg Biological Station, Michigan, USA - KBS C3-4 metaG | ecosystem: Host-associated > Plants > Roots > Rhizosphere > Soil | place: Michigan, USA...
CCATGCCGCCGGGATTCAATAAGTTACGACTCGTGGGGACTCTGTCACAGCACGGCGAGATGGTGCGGCAGGGGAAGGAGAGGGCATCGGAGGGAAGCGGAAAGGAATCAGACGACGCCCACCAGACGACCGTTAATATGCGGGGGCGCAGTTCAGCTGGTTGGAACACCTGTCTGTCACGCAGGAGGCCGCGAGTTCGAGTCCCGTCGCTCCCGCCAAAGCTTCCGAGAAGCCGAAATGTGGCGAACGCCTGAAGCAGGTCGAGGAGAGAGTGTGCCCTGGCAAGCACTATGGTGACAATGATGCGTTGTGGGGTGATTCTAGAACTACCTTCCGAGAGCAACCAACAGCGGGAGTGATTATCGGACCTTTGGTGTGGATAGAAGCGGTATCGCCGAAGCGGAATACTAGCGGCCGTGCAGACAAACCTAGCATTGTTACATTGTTACTCTCTTTAGCTAGAACGATGTAAAATCGCCGAATGCCTGCGTCGCCATGCAGTCGCGTCGTGCCGAAGAACCTCTTCCTGTCTGCGCAAAGAGCATTGTCCGAGGATGCAATCCGCCACAATATGCAACTAGGACAAGCACGGCCGGCACCAGCGTAAATGTCACTGCGTCGTGCGGTCGGATGCCGTATAAAAAACTGGAGGATAACTTCGCGAGCATCCATGCCGCGGGCCAGCCGAGTGCGAGCGCTGTGAGCGTCAGGGCCATGCCACGGCTCAGAACAAGCCATAGAACGCCTGCAGGCCGTGCGCCCATCGCCATACGGATGCCAATCTCCCGCGTGCGCCGCGCCACTGCGAAGCTCATGACGCCGTAGAGACCCACGGTCGCCAGCACGAGCCCGATTCCGCCGAAAATTCCAAACAGCAAGGCCGCAACCCGCGGCAGTACGTAGGCTGCGCGCACGTGCTCGTCCATCGTTTCAAGGTTGTAGACGGCCATGTCCGGATCGAGCTGGTACACCTCGCGCCTGAGAGCTCCAGCGATGCCAGCCGGATTGCCTGGTGTGTGAACAATGAGCGTGTATCCCATCCCCGACGGATCATTGGCGATGCTTTGATCGAGCGACCGGTAGAGGATGGCGCGCGTATCTTCGCCAAGAGTGCGCGACTTCGCATTTCCGACGACACCAATGATCTGGTACGTCCAGCCTCCGCCGTCGACGCGCTGCCCAATCGGGTCGACCCCACCAAACAGCTGTCAGCGAAAGCCTTATTAATTGTGGCGACACGAGGTCCGTTGGCGGCCTCATGGCTGAAGTCTCTTCCTGCTAAGGTTGGTATTCCAAGCGCATCGAAATAACCGGGCGTCACCATATAGAGGTCCGACAGCACGTAAAGGTCGCCTTTCGCCGCGTGCCCGACGACGTTGAACCCATCGCTACGATTTCCACCGGAAAGAAGCGGCACATCCGAACTGACAGCGGCATCTACGCCGGGCAGCGCAGCTGCACGTTCGCGTAATTGCTCCAGAAATGCACTGGTCTTCGATGGCGAGTAGCCGTTCAGACGCGGATCCACGTGAAGCAGAAGCAAGCCGCGCGTCCTGAAGCCGAGGTTGATTTCGGATGCGCTTTCAAGGCTGCGCAGGAACAGGCCCGTCAGCGCAAGCAGCACAACCGCCATGGCCACCTGCGATACAACCAGGACATTGCGTGCGCGGGACCGCCCCCCCGCGGCTGCAAATCCGGCGTCTGCCTTGAGGGCGTTCGTCACTCTCGGCCGCGATGCCGTCCATGCAGGCGCTATGCCCAAAAGAAGTCCGCAAAGCACGCTGATCAGGAAAGTGTAGGCCAGTGTGCGGCCGTCAATACTCACCTGCGTGTTGAGTGGAATTGGCGCTGGCATTCGAACTGACGACAGCGCGCCGGTCGACCACAGCGAAAGCAGCACACCAAGTGTTCCGCCGCCCAGGCCCAGCAGTAGGCTTTCCAGCAGCACCAGTCGAAGCAATCGTCCGCGTGTGGCGCCGAGAGCGAGGCGTACCGCCATTTCGCGCTGGCGATTGATGGCCTGAGCAAATAGCAGGTTGGCTACATTGAATCCCGCGATGGCCAGTAGCAGGAGAACGACGACCGAAAGCGCAGTCAGAAACATCAGCGCCATGCTTCGATAAAAAGGCGGCAAGGACCCTGCCTGCTCGAACACGAAGTGATTGCCTTTGTCCGTAGCGGGATAGCTGACGGCCAGGCGATCGGCAATCGTGCTCAACTGCGCAGTTACATCCTCGCGGCTTACCCCTGGTCGCACGCGGCCGATGACCGACAGCCAGTGATACTCCCGCGAATCATGCGGGGGCAGACTGGCCGCAAGTTCGGGCGTCATGCCCATCGGAACCCAGAACTCCGCGTCAACGATCTGATCGATACTGTGAAACGCAGCCGGGCAATGCCGCTCACGGTGAAAGGATGTCCTGACAGGATCACAGCCTTGCCGATCACGTCCTTATCACTGTTGAATCGGCGCTTCCACAATCGTTCGCTCAAAACCACGACCGGCGCTTTTTCGTCCGAGTCTACAAAGCCTGCTCCCATCACCATCTGCAGCTGCGCCACGCGGAAGAAGTTGGGAGTCGCACCCTGCCCCCATACCCGCTCCGGTTCCGAGCCACCGCTAATCGAGGCGGGGACCAGATCGTAATACGCTGCAACGCCAGAAAACCCCGTGGCTTGTTCGCGGAGATCGGTGAATACCGGCCAGGGAAAGGTATTACAGCAGCGGTCGCCGTCATGCATGATGTGGAGGGACAGCAACGTGCTCGGATCGCCCACCGGCGCGGGACGCAATACGAAACGGCTAACGATAGAAAAGATGGTAGCGTTCGAACCGATGCCGAGACCGATTGAAAGAATCGCAACCGCTGTTACGAGACGGTTCCGGACGAGAGACCGCACGCTGTAGTGAACATCGCGCAGCACGGATTCAAAGCGGGGCAGGCCTTGACGCTCAGCGCACGCGTCGCGCGCCTGCGCCATGCCGCCGAATCGGACCAGCGCCTGCCGCCGTGCTTCTTCGGGGCTTAGTCCGTTTCGGATGCCGCGCTCCGTGTCCATGGCCACATGAGTCTCAAGTTCTTCGGCAAAATCTTTGCTATAGGGCGCTCGGCGGAGTGTATTGAGCAGCCGGGTCCAGAATGCTCGCAGTTTGTTCATGGGGCGCTCCGTCAGGCTTCGTTTGCATCGTTCAGGAATCGAGCAAGGATTTCGGTCGTCTGCTTCCATTCCCCTGCAGCTTTCCGCAACCGCCGTCGTCCTGCTTTCGTCAGCTCGTAAAACTTCGCGCGCCGGTTGTTCTCAGAACTTCCCCATTGCGAGCGGATGTAGCCCTCTTGTTCGAGCTTCAGGAGCGCTGGGTAAAGCGTCCCGTAATTCAACGCAAGAAGGTCTCCGCTGATTTGCTCAATGCGTCGCGCCAGCCCGTATCCGTGCTGACGCCCCATGGTCTCCAGAGTGCGTAACACCATAAGAGCCAACGTACCCTGCCAAACGTCCGGTTTGTCACCCATCGGCGCAGCTCCTATTGTCAAGCAATAGGTGTCAGTTTTACATCAATACCTATGGGGAAGCAATAGGGCCTTCTGGAAAGTCCGGCAGGCGTGCCCGGGGCGGAAATGCCGAAGGTCACGGTGTCCGCCCCGAGTGTATTCGATAGCGCCCAGAAGAATCCACATGAGCTAAGGCTCAGAGACTCTCAGGTGGTCGGGCAACGTCGGTCACGACAAGACAAGGTTCGTCCAATAGCACACGGGCACTCGAGGGAAACTCGATGAGCACATATTCGTGCATCGAGCTGTTCCGGGTGGATCACGGGCAATACGGAAGTTAAATCGGAAAACGGACCTCAGCTGTTAATGCTGCCGAAGATTCAATATTCACCACCAAGATTGACTGAGAGCAGGTTCAGACATCCAGCCACCCTTCTGCTCTTCAGATTCAGGTAAAACAATTAAGCCGGATGACGATCGTTCGACTGGCGATCATCGTCCGGCAATTTACCTTGCCTATCCCACGAGAGTAACGATTGATTGCGCGGGGATGGTTATCGTGAATGTCCCCCCGGTGACTGAAACCGGGCTGAGTTGAACCTGGTTCTCAGTTCCGGACGTGCGGAACGGAGTCAAGGCCGTTGGTGGCGACGACAGGTTCGAGAGAGTGACCGTCGCCGTAATGGATTGCTTCGAACTATTTGTTAGAACCAGCGCGACGTTTCCGCTGGTGGGGCTCACTGCGGTTGCCTGTAAGCTGGAGCTATTAGAAGTTGACGCCAGTACGGTTGATCCGGGGCGAATGAAACGGCTGAACTGTCCCAGCGCATACGCGCGCTTTGGAACCTGATAGGTCCAAGCCGTGTTGCTGTACGAGAGTAGCCCACCGTTCCCGGTGGTGTAATCCATCGTCCACCAGTAGAACCAGGCATTGAAGTTGCCTTTGTTGAGCGCGAGATAGATCGAATTAGCAACCCCCAAGGCATCCGAAATGGTTGCAGTATAGTTTCTGCCGAAGTAAACCTCGGTTTCCCAGATCGGTTTGTTGTACTGTATCGCCGCCTGCGATGGAGCGTCTAAATTACTGTTCGCACAATAATCATGTGTGCCAAGAATATCCAGATCGGCTTGCATGGCAGAATTGTTTTGCAGCAGCGGGAAACCCCAGTTGCTATCGAAATACGAATTACCGCCCCAACAGGCCGGCTCTGGCGCCATGATTTTTGAGGTCAGGTTCGCATTCTGAAGTGCCGACTTCAGATAGCCAGTCACGTAAGCGTCGAATTGTGCTGGAGTCCAGATTGCGCTGTCATAACTGGTACTATTCGCTGGCTCGTTCTGCACACTCCAGATATTGATCTCCTGACCAAGCGACGTTTTGGCATTCTGCAGCCACAGCACCGTCGTGTTCGCGAGATCTGGATAGTACTGGGTCAGCACGGAGCCGCCGTTTGAGCAGGAGTTGTTGTCTTTCATGAAGGACGGGGGCGTCCAGGTGGTGACCAGGAACTGGTTCACCCCATAGGTAGTTTTCACACGATTCATCCACGAGATTTCGCCTTGAATTAACGGAGCATTCCAGTTATAGGTTCCTGGAGAGGGATTGAATTCGCAGAGCATGGAACCAGCGCGGATAATGCTCAACCCGGCGCTTGGCGATGTGGTTGAATACAGGGTATCGAGAATCGCAGTTTGATTTGCTGGAGAAAAATTGGGAAGGTCGGCAGCCACCCAGGTTATCGAGGCACCGAATCCCGCGAGGGTTTGTTTGCGCTGGTTGTAATCTACAGTGACGGTCGCGTTTGCTGCATGAAGTTGCTGACTGGACAGAGCGATCAGAACTACCGCTAAAAATCCTAGCCATTCGGTTTTGTGTTTTGCGACTGTTGAGGGACTCCGCTCTGCGTTTTTGCTCATTCCGATACCGGTCGCGTCTAGGCGACCGCCTCCTTGGGATACTTGGTTCCATTACTTGGAAATGCCTTGCTCAAATGTCGAATGCTCCCTGCCTAAAGCGTTTTAGGCCATAGTGCCGGATGGATTTATAGATAACCTGCGAGAACGCTTCTCGCCTTCCTTAACTGAGGAGATGAAGAAAAAGAACGGCGGGCAGTTTAGCACCCGCCGCCAAGCGAAGGTCTACGGACCGTCGCCGTAGATAATTCCGCGTCCGTTGGTTCCGATGTAGACGCGACCGTAGTGGTTCGGGTCGCCGGTGATGACGAAACCGGAGTAGTACCACTGATGGTTGGTGTCGTTGATCTGGGTCCAGCTGGCGCCGCCATCAATGGAGCGATAGAAGCCTCGCGTGGATCCGACGTCGCCTGCGAGGTAGATCGCGGGATAGGTCTGTCCGCTGGCTGGCGCTCCAAAGCCGATTCCATCGGCCAAGACGACGTTCGTCAGCTTGCTAAAGCTGGTGCCGCCGTTTGCGGAGTGCCATACCCCACCGGTGCTGGAGTCAGGGCTGACCAGCCACACGTCATTGGCCTTGTTGTACACAGTCACAACCTTAGCCGCCGCGGGCAAGCCGGAGCTGACCGCTGCAGAGAAACTGGTCCCGTTGGTGCTGACATAAAACACGCCGTTCGCAAAGCCGTAGAACTTGTTGGCTGTAACGCGATCGGCACGCACCTTCGCCTGAGCTGGCAAGCCGGTTACAGCCGCCCAGGTTGGACTCGCTGCCGTCCAGTTGGTGGAAGTGTATGCGGCGGCTGTGCCGTTGGGCGCCCAAACAACGCGAGACCCATCCGCCGACATTGCGATTGAGTCATTGTTGCTGCCGGTAACGCCGGTCGGCTGACCTCCGCCAATCTTCCAGGTCTGCCCTCCGTCGGTGGAGTACGCAAAACTCTTCTCGCAATTGCTGTTATCTCCATTCCCCGCACGCACCACTTTTGCCGGGGCGTTTTGCGCAAAATCGAGCGAGTTGGTTGACGTGAGCACCTGATATTGCGTTGAGGGCACGGTCGTCACATTGGTGTGATAGAAGCCACGAATATCACCCACGCCGCTGAGCAGCTGCGGCCCCGAGGGCGGAACCGCCAAGTCGGTGATCGACGTTTCTTCTATCCCATTCGCCTTGACCGAAATGTGGAATGGCGTGCTGGCGCTGCCGTCATCCCACAAATTCGCGTCCGTGGTGCCGAACAGTGTCGCACCGGTGCCATAGAGGAAGTTATTCGTGTTGAAGGGATCTATAGCCAGCGCCGCCGTCATCCAGCCGATCTTGGGATTTTCATTCGGTCCGGGCCTGCCGCCGCCGCTGCCGGAACATACCGGCGCTGCTGGGAACTTGAGCCAGGGCGACATTGTGATGTCCTGTGGATAGACGATCTCGTAAGCAATACTCGGATAGCGGGTCCAGTGCCAGATGTTGGTCCAAGTCGCGCCGCCATTGGTGCTGCGGTAGATGTAAGTGTCAGGCCACCAGGAGCTATGCCCGGTCACCATGATGACGTTGGGATTGGATTTACTTACGGAAAGGCCGTTGAAACCGTAAGAAATGTTTCCCGACCCAGGCGGCTGACAGTCGTTGACCACAGGGTTGATGTTGGTCCAAACGCTGCTCCCAATATTGTACTTCCAGACCTCGCCTTTCTGGTCGTCGTAAGGTCCGGACTTCATGCCATAGGTTACGTACATTGTGCCGCTCACCGGCTCGATGGCCGCTTTAGTCGGCATGATTCCGGTTCCGCCGCATTCGGTTAGCGGTTGTCCGGCTATGGCCGTCCAGCTGGAACCGCCGTCACTGCTGCGATAGATTCGAGGTGCATTCTTGGTCGCCACACCGACATAGATGTTCTGGGTCACACCGCTCACGACCGTGCGTGGATCGAATATCACCCACCAGATGCCTTGCTTAGCGGCGAGATAGCCGCTTGCATCTGAAGGGTCCTCCACCCAGTCGCCAATCGCGGTGAAGCTCGTCACTTGTGACCAGGAGCTGCCGCCGTTAGTGCTCTTCCAGAGTCCGAAAGTGCCCGTAGCATCTCCGGAAGCGCCGTAATAAATAATGTTGCTGTTGTTCGGATCCACGGCGAGGCGCTCGCCAGTGCCGCGGCCAGGCATGTTGCCACCAATCTTGAACGGAAGGGGAGCCACCGTCCAGGTGTTGCCCTGGTCGGTGCTCTTGAGAATGGCGCCGTTGTTCGGATCCCACGAATTGGTGTATCCGCCGACCGCGGCGTACACAACGTTCGGATTGTTAGGATCAAGCGCCACCGAAAGCACGCCCGAGTAGCCCCAATTCGACCAGTCCACCCAGTCGAGCAGAGGCTTCCAGTTGCTTCCTCCATCGGTGCTACGGTACAGTCCGCCAATATCGGTCCGGGCGTAGACCAAATTCTGAACGTTGGGGTGATACACGATCCCGGTGATGAATCCCCCCGCCACTATGCGGACGTTTTGCCATGTGTACTGTGCAGTCGAGGGTTGTGCAGCTAAAAGCAGGCTGAAGAGCGAGAGGGATAGAAGCGTTCGCCAGAAAAAATTAGGAGCGCCCATTGGGGCGCCCGCGTCAGGTGCGTCACTGCCACAGGATTCAAGGGGGGACATCGAGGTCTCCTTTCGCCCGCAACGCACACGCATTGTTACTCGCATGTCAAAAATGTGTCAATGACTGAAACGCTTTAGATCAGAGTAGAAGATGCTGCATTTTGATCGAGTCTCAAACTTTCATGGAAAGTGGGGTGCTCAGTGCCAATGCAGCCCACTTTGTCAGGGTCTACGAAAGCGGATCCTGAGCATCCCGTCGCGCATTGGAGCCCCTCCCAACCACGGCCTGCGCGAAACGCAATTCGACAGGAGTTCCGTCCGCGATGGCTATGGAACGCAAGTTCATACCTGAGATAACCTGCGCGGGAAGCTGACCGCACATGGAAGAAACCAGCGCGGCAAATACTAGGATGGAATACTTTCCATGTAGTGGACGCGAAGAATCGCACTTCGGAGCCCACAACTCGGGCGGTGCGGTTTCAAAAGTGGCTCTTACCGACGCAAGCTCAGTGGTCACGACGCAAACCTACCAAAAGGACAAAGATCTGTCACCTTTTTCGCATTCCCTCATTCAGCTACTGAATCAGACAGCGAACAGCAAAGATAGTTGCAAAGATTAAGGCTTTGCCGACGGGCCAACTTGCTCCAAACGGGTAAACACGTGGAAGAAGTCAACTCATAATGGCGCCCCAAAAGGCGCATACTTGGGACTGTTAGTCATTGGAAATGAAAAGCCGCCTTGGTGGATGGGTATGGGTGCTGTGTTGCGGAGGAATTCTTCTGTTTGTTGCCGCAGCGATCATCCCCGGACTCGATGACCGAAATTCACGCCAGCGCGCCAACCAGGCTGCCGCAGTTGGCGCACTCCGCACGGTCACCGAGCTTGAAAATAAATACGCCGCTGCTCACCCAGAGAAGGGGTTCGCGTGTGAATTACCGCGCTTACGACCGCCGGAACAAGCGCAGGAGGCTGAGTACGATCCATTGGGTTTTCTGATAACACGGACGCATTCTGGGTACAAATTCGCACTTGGCAACTGCCACGCTGACGCGAGCGAAGTGATTGGCCACTACCAAGCGACTGCCGTACCCACCGTGCCTGGCGCGACAGGGTTCAAGGCGTTTTGCACTGACGAATCTGGCATTCTCTGGTATGACGCTTCAGGGTCTGCGACAGCTTGCTTGACTTCCCGACACTCGCTTGAATGAGCGGAACGAGGCTGGACGAATTGTTTTCGAGGCAGCTTGGTCGATGAGCGGCAACGCCGCATTCGAGCGTGTCCTGTATTTCAACTTCCGAGTTGCCGACTACCCACTCATTGCAGATCTATCCACTAATCGCTACACGGTTACGTGGAGTGACCGACTCGTGGATTGAATGCTTGTAACTCTGAACTGTGCAAATCGCTTCGTGCCAGCATCAGAAAAGCGGTGACGATCTGGCGTCCAGTTCTTTCGCGATCCGGTTTGGCATCAGCGTAAGCGCATGTGACGATTGCTGGTCTTCTTCGTTCGCCAGAACAACAATTCCGATCTTCAATTCGGGTATGACCATGCAAATACTCGTGAAACCCGGCCTGTCGCCTTCTTGCCATATCCGCCGGTAGCCTCCGGCATTGACCATCTGCCAATTCAGTCCCACCGAATAATTGTTGTATGAAAACGTCGGTTGGTGAGAGATCTTCACGGCCGGGTCGGTCTCTTCCATTTGCCATTGTGCATACTTGAGCAAATCAGCAACCGCTGACTTCAGGCCGCCTGCACCGAGGGCCAGTTCGAGGCCATATGGAATCTCGTTCCCCTTTTCGTCATAACCTTTCATCAGCCACTGTTGTTGTGAAGAACTTGGCGAAATTGTGGTGTCGGTCATTTGCAGCGGACTTGCGATCCTCTCCTTCACGATCTCTTCATAAGGCTTCCCATACAGTGTTTCGAGTATCAGGCTCGCCAAAACGGCGGCTGCATTGGAATAGCTGAATTTCTCGCCCGGAACTCTGTCGAGCTTCACTTTGTGGAGATCGGCAAGAAAGTTTGCGCGAGTGTAGTTGTTAATTTGCTGTTGTGCAGCTGGTGAAACCGAAGGGAAAGGCGGCCGGTTCTCTGGAATGTCGGGCAAATTGAATGGCAAACCGGAAAGATGATTCACCAGTTGCTCCACCAATATCGGATGGCCCTGGTACTCGAGATTTGGATACGGTTCCGCGAGATACTGGCGCACATCATCTTTCAGGCTGAGCCGCTTTTCCATTGCTGCCTGGGCCAGGAGAATGCCCGTAAAGGTTTTGGTAATAGACGCGATCGGATAGAGGCTGTTGGCCGCCGGAGGTGTCCTCCCTCCTTTGTCCTTGCTGCCATAGTTGTATGTGTACGACGATCCATCCTTCAGAACACCGATCGAAACTCCCACCGCCTGTGGATCGTTCTTGAGAAACTCAGCGGCAGCAGAGTCCACGATGCTCTTGATCGTACCGTTAGGCATGGAGCTGCTAGGCGTGGCGCCTTTGGAGGTTTGCGCCGAAGCTGCCGCGAAGCACAACAGCACAGGTAGAAAGAGGGTTCTGCAATAGCCAAATGCCATTCTGTAATTGGTCCTTTGGTGGCGAAAAGTACGTTCAGTGGTTTGACGTGAACACCAGAGAAGCGTGAGCAGATGAATAACTGTCGAAATTGCCTTAGCACACGCTCGCCAAATTTGTGGACGTTGTACCCGGAATTCCCTTATGGGGTACCACTTACGGAGTCCGAGCGGATCACGGGCAAGCCTGAACTTAGCTTCCGGGTACTACGTCGATTATTGATCGGTAGCATGGAGGCCACCGGTCATGAAACGGAAGCCGCACTCGCGAACCAAACGCACCACGACAAAGTCAGTCCTGCGCCTGCCCGATCTAGAGCATGCAAAAAGCGCGGTCTTGAATAGTCTCACCAGTCCGGACGCCCAGCGAGGTTATCGTCACGCCATCGATGAATTCGTTGACTGGTATTGTTCGGAACCACGCTGGCGTTCAACAGAATAGTCGTCTTGCGCTATCGGTCGCATCTCGAATCCCGCCAGCTCGCGCCGGGCAAAATCAATCTGCGTCTTGGCGCCGTGCGCCGACTGGCATACGAAGCTGCCGATTGCGGTTTACTGAGTGCGGACCTGGCTGCTGGCATTCGCCGAGTAAAAGGCGTAAAGAAACTAGGCGTACGCTTCGGGAACTGGCTCACGGCAGAGCAAGGCCATGCGCTTTGGCAAGCACCCGATCATCAGCGCTTAAAACGCGACCGCGCCTTGTTAGCACTGCTGCTCGCCTGCGGATTAAGAAGGCACGAGGCCGTGGCTTTACGATTAGACCATCTTCAGCAGCGCAGAGGAGCACTGGGCAATTGTCGATCTGGTAGGTAAGGGAGGGCACGTCCGAACGGTTCCAATGCCCGACTGGGTACGAAATGAGGTAAACGACTGGCTCGCGGCGGCCACGATTGAGAGAGGCAAGCTGTTCCGAAGGGTCAATAAGGTTGGGAGGGCATGGGGAGAGGGGATCACGGAAAAGGCAATCTGGCACATCGTGAAAGAGTCCGCCAAGACCGTTGGCATCGCGAAATTAGCACCGCACGATCTGCGTCGGACCTGTGCTCGGCTCTGCCACGCCTCAGGAGGTGAGTTGGAGCAGATCCAATTCCTTTTGGGGCATGTGTCAGTTCAAACGACCGAGCGCTATCTGGGCTGCAAGCAACGGATCCGTGCGGCAGTCAATGATAGCATCGGGATCGAGCCCAGCCCCTAAAGGCGCTCACCGGTTCAGGAAGGATTGCCGACAACTCTGCCCGAGCCAATGCAGGCGACCCAAATTCATCAAGGTATCTCAAAGTGCTCCGGCAGCTCGCGATTCGAACACACATGCGGCGCAAGCACGGTCGGGTGGAGGCTGATGCGAAGGTCTACCCAAATCACCGAATCGCCACATCCATATCCGTAATAGCGGCAACTTGGCTTGCTGTGCTGTTCCCATCAAAATGCTACATTCGCATCTACATTTTGGTTTGTTACAGGGATTGGCCAAGGCGTTTTTCTACTTCGATGCGATAGGTTCTGCTTATGCGTGGGCGATGCCCGTCCTTCAGAAGCAGCTCGAACTCGCCATGAGAAATGGGCCGAAGCTCGACAATACTGTCTATGTTGACGATGGTAGAGCGATGAATCCGCATGAACCGCATGGGATCAAGGTGGTCTGAGAGTTCGTTCAGCGTAGAGCGGTAAAGCAACTCTTTACGGCTCGCGTGCAGATTCACATAAACTCCTGCACCTTCAATCCAGTCGATCTCAGCTACGCGAATGAAGCGCGTTGTACCACTCCCTTTCACTACAAGGCGATCGAGGTAGCCGCTGGCCTGCGGGCGCGTGGCCAGCATGCGTAAGACGCTGCCGCCAAATTCATGCAAGCTGAGCTCGCGGCAGCGAGTCTTGGCGCGGGCAAGGGCAGCTTCCCACCGTTCATCGCTGAATGGTTTCAGCAGATAGTCGAGCGCATTGGCTTCAAAGGCGCGGATGGCGTGCTTATCGTAGGCAGTGACGAATATAGTGAGCGGCATTTCCCCCGCACCTACGGCCTCAATCACCTCCAAACCATCGAGCTCGGGCATTTGCACATCAAGAAAGACAAGGTCCAGCGCCTCTCGCCCGATGATCTCCACCGCGGCCATTCCGTTTGCGGCTTGCAGCACGGTTTCCACCTGCGGATCTTTGTTGAGCAAGTCCATCAGGCGTTGCCGTGCGGGCGCTTCATCATCTACCACGAGAACGCGGATCAGTTCAACCGGTTTGGCCATCGGCTCGCCCTCCCTCTCCTGCAAATCGCAGCGGCAATGACATCTCCGCTTCTGTGCCACCTCCGGTGCGTCGCCGGACCGAGAAGTGGCTCCTTCCGTTTGGATGGAGACCTCGAATTCGTTCCTGCGTGATCGAAAGTCCGGTACCTGAAGATGTTTCGAGGGTCCACCCCGGTGGCAATCCAACTCCATCATCTGCTATGCGGATATGTAGTTGATTTCCGTCGTGCTCAGCTAGCAACGTCACCGTGCCCCCCGAAGCACGGGGGGAGATGCCATGACGAATAGCATTCTCAACCAGAGGCTGCACGATCAACGAAGGCACCAGTGCGTACTTTACCTCTGGGGCTACTTGTATCTCAATCCGCAGATTTTCTGAGAAACGAATCTTCTGAATTGCAATGTAGTGGTCGAGAAAAGCCAGTTCTTCTGCCAGCGGAGTCTCTTGCCGGTCGCGTGCGACCAGCGATAAGCGAAGCAGATCGCCTAGGTGCTCGATCATCGTGCGCGCCAGCCTGGGATCACCCTCCACCTGCGACGATATGGTGTTAAGTGCATTGAACAGGAAATGCGGGTCAAGTTGCATTCGCAAAGCGTTCAGGCGGGCCTCGGAAAAATTGCGCTCCATTCGCTCCAGCCGCAGTTCACTATCGAGGTAATTTTTGTAATATCGGAAAGTCTGCCGTGCACCGAAGATGACGCAGTACACGAGCAATTTCCCTATTATGCCTTGGTTGAATACGCTGGCAAGAAATCCTCTGGCGCCCAATGAGCTCCATCCGCTGAGACCAACTAGGGCGCTCATTGCATTCAAGAAGTACGTGTAGATAAATATTAGAAGTATGCTCAACGGCGCATGAGCCAGGATGCGTTTCCCAAGCTGCTTTTCATCGAAGGGAAGAGAGGCGTCGATCCAGAAGATGAGGGGAGTGACCAGCCCCCACGCCCACCAGAACGTTAGATACCAAAGTAGTTGTCGATGCCAATGGGGAGATGAGATTCCGGGCAGGGCGAAGAGCACCCCGAGAGCGCTCCAGAACAGGATCGCCACTATCCAGCGAGCCCAGCGATTTCTCATCTGAGAATTCTAGAACACCGATTTGACGCCGGTAGAATCCTCACTTTTTGCGCGTGGCCATCCACTGGCCATCCGCTCGGCCTTCCACTTTCATCCGTCCACTCGCAGCATCGCCGTCAATCCAGCCAACAAGTGTCGCAGTTATTGGTGCTGGACTATCCCCTGGCCAGCTTCCGTTGAATGTCAGCTCGACGTATCCATTTCGCCACGTGCCGTTGACGGGCTGGCTTCGACCGAATGCTCCCGACCATATTCCAGTCACAGCATTGCCGTTGCGGTGCAGATTCATTACTCCTTCATATCGGCCATAGTCACTGGAGTATTTCACATCCCAGTTTCCAACAACCTCGCCATCGTTCGTGACCGGCACAGGCTGCACTGCAGTCACCTTGAGATTCGCGAAATACGCTTCCTCCCCAGCGTAACCCCATAATGCAACACCTCCGCGCAGGTCCTCGCCTTTCAATCCGTTCACAACTAAAGTGGGATTTTCCGATCCGTCGATGAACAGCTTTGCGACCCGTCCGTGCACATCGATCTTTATATGGCTCCAGTGCTCCACCTCAAGCACTGCATAGGACTCGTAGAGCCACGGCCACTCCCGGCGCAGCTGGTACCAGTCGAATCCCGGAACGGACACATATTGCACTGAATGGTTCCGCATCGCTTGATCTTCAGACCGCGCATTCCCAGGGCGAAGATAAAACAGTTCGTAGTGCGACGCATCAGGCCTGGTCCGGAAGGCGATTCCCACAAATCCCGGCATGCGCACACCCGGAGGCGTCGTGATTCTCACGGCAATATCACATTCAATCGTTCCATCCTGAATCTGGACTTCCTTGAGAAATGCGAACACCTCCTCCTGCTTCGGTGAGGTCGTTAACCTAGTCGCTTTCCGGCCCTGGTACTTGACCACTTCTGCGTGACCGTTATTGACAACAAGTTCGTTCGCGTCATTGATAGTCGCGATCTGGTCAGTTGCTTGACTCGATAAAGCCGCCGCGCTGGTTCTCCCGTACGCTTCGAAAGACGTTATCGAGAGCAGCAAGAACATAGCCGCACACCAAACGAGGTCCTTCGACCCCATCCTGCTAACCAAAACTGAAAACGATCTACCTAGCATTCGATTCACCTCGTTCGTGCGGCTTCGATCTCGACTGCAATTTCCTCTGCACGCGCCCAACTTTCGAAGCGTTTTCTACTGCCGTTCAAAGACGAAGATGGCTGGATCGCGCTGGCCTACCGGAAGCACGGTCCTGGTCAACGTCTTGAGATCGGGGGAAAGCTCTCTGCGGTCGGTCCTCGTGACCTTGCCATTGACCTTATCGGTAATCTCGAGAGTGCGCTCATCCACTCGGCGCGCTGACGAGGTCGAGCCTTGCGCAATGCCACGACCTTCAACCGGATAATCTTTACCGTCGAGTTTCAGATTTCGCATATCTTGTGGCGAGCGGATGAACGAAAGCCCGCTCCCTTCATATGACCGAATTTGAAGCACGAAAGATGAGGTCATGGGCATTGTGGTTTCCCACGTCCCGGCAAAACCCGGTCCGCCGGCCGTTCGCTCGAACCGGTAGTTTGTCGTGGACGGCGATCCTTTCGCATCGAATTCTGTGTAGTTATCAGTAAGCGTGTTGCTGTCCTGTGAGAGCTTCCAGTTTCCAGTGAGCAGTACGCGGCCATCCTTCTTACGCACCACCTTCCAGGTGTCAGGCCCCTCAGCTGTCACGGACAGCATAGTCCCGAAAGCTCCGGCCTGATCGGTGCCATCGGCCACGATCCTCTCGGGACCGCCCCCTAGGTCAAACTCATACTTGTTGCTGCCGAGGCTCTCCACTTTCATGTGATCCACGAGTTTGCTTTTAGACGGATTCAGCTTCCATTCGCCGATAAAGGGATCCTCGCCCGCTCTTAACGCGCACGTGGCAAAAAAAGCAAATAGCAGTAGTTGAAAGCTGCGCCTGAACATGAGTGGGTTCCTTTCAAATGGCGTAATCCTAGCCTTAGCAATCGAGTCTGTCCTTCGAAATGTTGCGAAACGGACAAGCGTGTTGCAAACCGGACTTTCTCTTCCTGTCTCGGCGCTAAGGACTCCGTCTATGCAACTACTCTGGCGGGTCGCCGGACGTGAAATTCCTGCACCGCCTCATAGTGCTCGTCGCAAGTTTTTCCTGTTGGCGAGTCACGGGCAACACAGAAACTGAGTCGGTCGAGAGCACCGCCCAAGCCCACAACCTTATCGACAGTACTGCCTTACCCTCAAGCGATATGAAGAAGCTCTCGCGCTTAGAACTCAGGCTGGAGAAAAGCAGAGTGCTACTGAAAGCCGTGTTTCCATAGCTAAAGTCGCAGTTGAGGAAGGTCGCGCATCGGACGCCGAGACATCGGTGCGTACATACGTGGAACAATTTCACGAAGGGCAGCAAGCGGACGACGAACTCACTGCCAGAATTGTACTCATCGAGGCGTTACTCGCTCAGGGTAAGCAAGGCGAAGCTAAAAAAGAAATGGCAGCAGCTCAACTACTCGGAAACGCGAGCCAGAACCGATTTCTTCGTTTACAGTTCGAACTAGCCTCCGCCCGTGTCTTGCTGGCCTCTGACGATCCCGAGACGTCACGCCCACTGTTGCAGAGGATAGCCGGCGATGCACAACGCTATGGATTTGTCGGTGTAGAATTTGCGGACGAACTTGCGTCAGCAGAACTTGCAAACAAAACGAAACATTTCTCGCAGGCCCAAATGAAGTTGCAGGCTCTACAGAACTCAGCCGCTGCCAAAGGCTTCGGATTGATTGCTCGAAAAGCACTCCAGAAAAACCCTCATTAGGGAGTTAATTCGATATCGATCTGTCACTGAAAACGGCGCAATATCTTCAAACGCAAATATCCTGATCTCGTATCATTGCGATCATCGATGAAGAGAATGAGCGGACTCCAATTTGGTCCAATTAGGGTCTATTAGCAGTTCCTGACCGTTCCTTCGGGCTCTGAAATTGGCTGTCAGTGCCGCAGATTTTCAATCACTTACCGATCAGTGCCACTCTGTCACGGCAGAGGCCGCGGGTTCGAGTCCCGTCGTCCCCGCCATTTTTTTCAATAGCTTACAAATTTGCACTTTTGGAATCTGGGTGCACTTAGGGTGCAACCATTTCAGCGGTTTCACCTGCGGGGCAGCAGATGCGCAGAATGGCTGCGACCAGTCGGGCTTGAGAATTACGCTTGGTTTCCGAAGCCGCTTGCAAATACTTGTTGGTTACGCTGAGATTTGCGTGCCGCAAGTAGTCGCCGAATCGTCAACTGATCCTCGCCCAACTCGGCCATCAAGGTTCCAGCCGTATGCCAACCAACTCCGGTGATCCCAAGCTTCTCGAATGCCGGGCGGATCAATCCGTGCTTTGAACTCACGTGGAGGCCCTCTCCTTTAAGTCAGAATACGGAGCAGGCCTCCGTAAACTCCAGGCGAGGACTTCGCGGGAACAACTTGGAGCGATCTCCGTATCCCAGGTTGCACAAGAAATTAGATTTTACGTGTCCTTCCGGAAAAAACTCTTGCTCACAATCCTCGCACTTGCCGGCACCAAAAAACTCATCATCGAGCTTTGCGTTGTCAAAACCCGACATAGGACCGCAGTCGAGTCCAAGCCCACGAGCTGCAAGGATCAGGTAGGCACCCTGAAGCGAGGAATTGCGCTTGGCAGTATTTTCGATGAGTTGCGGGTTTTTTGTGAATACATCCCGCATTCCAGGGTTGTGGGGAAATAATCTGGGCAGCTTCTCGTAGAATTTTAGATCGTATGCGATGACGACGGTGACCGGTGCGGTCATCGTCTTTTCCACATTTCCTGGAGAGAGTGCCGGCCGGAGCCGTTCCTTCGATTTTGCCGAGCGAAGAAAGATAAAGCGGGCCGGGGAACTGTTGGCGCTCGTAGGGCCCCACTTGAGTACGTCATAGAGTCGATGAAGTGTCTCTTCCTTCACCGGCTTAGAAAGCCATGCGTTATAGGAGCGCGCTTCGCGGAACAGTACGTCGAGAGCGTCTTCGCTGATAATGTTCATGCCGTTCTCCTTCCATTCCATGTAGAGTTTAGAGATTCAGGTTTCTCCATACCGCTTGCTCTCCGCGTGTAGCTGTCTAAGGACAGCGCGAGAAGGAGGCGATGTGAATACCCGGAATCCGGATCGCAGCGACTCCGCACGGTCGGTTTTGTTCGATTTGGATGCCACGGCCATCGACAGTGTTTATCAACATGGTCTGGCTTGGCGAGGAGCTTTGGAAAGTCTCGGCACGGCGCAGTCGGTCCGGCGGATTCACCGCCCGCGGTGGGATGGGTGGGGGATTGCGCCTGAACGCTTTACTTGGTGAGACGGGTCCATCATTTGGGCCATCGGACATTGGAAGCCTTCAATCAAGAACAAATTTAACCATTACATTGATCGCTACCGCCACGGGCTTACCGTCCTTGAGCGCAGGCTGGAACTTCCAATTTCGTACAGCTTCTATCGCTTTCTCGTCGAGGTCCTCTCCCAAAAACCGACTGACCCTTACGTCGTATGCTTTTCCGTCCGGTCCGACAACAAGGGAGAGAACGCAGTTTCCTTGAAACTTATCGTTCTTGGCGCGCTTTGAATACTTAGGGTCAGGTGAATAAATGGGCTTTGGAGCCGTCACCCCGTTACCAACCTTGACCACCGGCCCTATGTCTGCTTTGGGCAAATTTAGAACTGTCACAGAAACGTCCGACTGTCCCGCGTCACTAATACTGAACACGAATGCAACCTTGGTCGTCACCGCCACTGGCCGTCCATTCACGTCGTAGGGAACGTACTTCCATTTTTGAGCTGCTTTAACAGCAGCTTCGATCAACTGCGGATCGCCGCTTATGGAACCCACCTTGCTCACATAACCTTCGTCGTCCACGCTGATCCGAAGCACAACAGTGCCTTGCAATTTTGCATCGAGAGCTTGCTTCGGGTACTTCGGTTGCGTCCATGCGAACGGCTCTCCCATCGCTACGTCTTCTGTGTCGGAATTCGGGGCTTGCGAGGCCAAAGCTTGGATTGCGGTCGTGGATTGGAGCGACGCCTTGTCTTGTGTGACAGCAAAATTCACGGCGAAAATCACGACTCCAAAGGTCGCCATGCGAATTGTCATCGGGATGATTTTCCTCCTCACAGTGCAGGTCTTGGTTCAACTCTGTAGAATGCAGGGTTCAAAGTCAATTGTTGATGGCAGGGCATTGAAGGGAATAAGAGTGGCTGTGGTCTTCCGAGGCACAACGAGCGAAGCTTATGAAATTTCTAGGCAATGCGTGCTTCAACCGCCCGTCTAGTGTTGCTGAGGATCTCCCTTATATCCCAATCCATTTTTCGCCATGCGTGTCCCTGGAATTCACATCCGGTACTACAGTTGGTTCCGATATCGTCGACTCAGGCGAAGCTTTGTACCATCGATGAGCAAACGGCGTATTCTCCGGACTCGTTCACTTCGAGGCGACGCACTCTATCAAGCTTAACAGTGGCGGAGGTGGATTCGACAGGGCGCATTCTCATCCAGTTGTCAAGTTCTGCTATGGTCCGCCGCAGAAGGTGGGTTTTCTGCCCTACATGCAGACTGACGTGGTAGTCCGCGGCTTCAATCCAATCAATTTCCGAAGCTGAGACAAAACAGACTTGTCCCGCGGTCTTAATAACGGAGGATTGCCGGAAGCCTTAGGATTGGAATCCCGGGCGGTTCCTATTAAGATTCCCCACCGTTCATGCATTCAATTCATAAGTGAATGGTATAACGCTACGTCACCGGGAGGCGACCCGGCATGCTAATAGAGCGCCAGGAACTGAGCCCCGTACAAGAGCGGAAGAAATCCAGAGGGTCGTTTGTGCCCATAAACTCACGGGCTAACTCTAAGCGGTTCAACGTTACAATGAAGCCGTCAGCAGGTCTATTCACGGTGTTTCTAATTGATCGGGTCGAAAAACCCTTTCCCTAACACGTGCGATGGTAGAAAATAGCTGCCGAGACTAGGAACTTCGCGCGATGTATGAGCTTCGCCGGGACCTCCGCTACGGATACCGCCAGTTGCTGCGCAGCCCAGCGTTCACCGTAGTTGCCATACTCACGCTGGCGCTCGGAATTGGTGCGAACACGGCGATTTTTTCGCTGACTGACCAAATCCTTCTACGCACGCTGCCCGTGCCCGACCCGCAACAGCTCGTGGTGCTACGTTCGCCCGGACCACAGAACGGGCATTGCTGGTCCGATGTTGATAACTGCGCGCAGTCGTTCTCCTATCCGATGTACAAAGCGCTGCGGGATCAGGCGTCAGTTTTTGCCGGTTTGCTGGCATACCGCAGTATTGAGGTCAATGTTTCCGGGCAACGCACCACCCAGAGTGCGCACGGCGTATTAGTGAGCGGAAATTATTTTCAAACGCTCGAAATCCAACCGGCGCTGGGGCGCTTGTTGACTGCGAATGATGAAGCCGCGATTGGTGCGAACACAGTAGCGGTGCTCAGCTACGGTTACTGGTCACGTCAATTCGGCGCGGATCGTTCCATCGTGAATCGGTCGCTAGTGGTGAATGGAGTCCCGCTCACCGTGCTTGGAATAGCGCCCAAAGGATTCGGCGGAATCCAGCTCGGCGAGGCGCCAGACATCTTCATTCCCGTGACCATGAAATCGCAGATGATGCCGACGGAAGGCCGTCCGCTTGAGGCGCGCGACGATTTTTGGCTGCCGGTGGTTGGCCGACTCAAGCTCGGTGTCACTCGCGTGCAAGCGCAAGCGTCACTCCAACCAATTTACGGCGCGCTTCTCGAAGAGGACGGAAAGGTACGCGGTGGGTTTTCTGCTGAGGGTTTGAAAAGGTATACGTCCAAGCCCTTGCTGCTCATAAGCGGTTCACACGGTCGCTTGGTCTTACAGCAGGACGCAGAAGAACCGCTGCTTGTGCTGATGAGTATGGTCGGATTGGTGCTGCTCATTGCCTGCGCGAATCTGGCGGGATTGCTAGTGGTGCGAGGGGAAGCACGGCAACGCGAACTGGCCGTACGCCTGGCGATGGGCGCCGGGCGCGGGCGGCTGATCCGCCAGCTGCTCACAGAGAGTTTGCTGATCGGGATCGCCGGAGGCGCAGTGGGAATTGCGCTGGCTTGGTGGGGCATAAACGCAATGGTTCACGCGATTCCTCCCGGCCAGGGCATGCTAGGCCTTGCCACCAGCCTCGATTATCGCGTGCTCTGGTTTGCTATCGCGGTGACGCTTGCAACAACCATCCTCTTCGGGCTAGCGCCCGCGCTACGCACGACGGTCGTGGATGTGCATTCTGATCTTAAAGAGCAGGGTCCAAGAGTTTCCGAGGGGCGTGCCCGAGTCGGGCTGCGCAAAGCCTTGAGTGTCGCCCAAGTCTCCCTTACCGCTGTCCTTCTAGCTGGCGCGGGACTTTTTGCGCGTACACTCGCGAACTTAGAACACGTCAATCTTGGCGTAAATGCCGACCACGTGTTGCAATTTTCGGTTTCGCCGGACTTGAACGGGAAGACGCCTACCCAGACGCAGGAATTTGCGGACAGCGCACGTCGCGAAATCGCCGCACTGCCCGGCGTTGGCTGGGTGACCGTCTCTACCATTCGAATGTTCTCCGGCGACGACATGGGATTTAACATTACGCCGCAAGGTTACCCGATCACGCGCGATGAAGACACCAACGTGCGCGCGACATATATTGGTCCGAATTACTTCTCTACCCTGGGTATCCCGTTGGTGACGGGAAGGGACTTCACCGAAGCTGACGGCGGTACAAGCCCCAAGGTTTGCATCGTCAACGAAAAACTCGCACAGCGATTCTTCGCTGGACGCAATCCGATTGGTCTGCACATCGCGCGAGGCGCCGGGACCAATGTGCATCCTGACATCGAGATCGTGGGTATCGTCGCGAACAGCAAATGGGACGATGCACGAAGCGACGTTGTGCCGTTCGTGTACATGCCATATTCGCAGGATCCGCGCCTTGGCACTCTCACCTTTTATGTGCGCACGGAACACGAGCTGGAATCTATGGCGACGACGCTTCGTTCGTCTGTGAAGCGGCTTGATCCTAATCTGCCGGTTAATGACATGCACGCACTTACGGCACAGATCAGCGATTCCATGTTCAATGCCCGGCTGGTTGCCACCTTGTCGGCCTCCATCGCATTGCTCGCAGCGCTGATGGCGGCGCTCGGCCTCTACGGCGTACTCTCATACATAGTGGCACTGCGCACGCGTGAAATCGGTGTTCGCATGGCGCTTGGAGGGCAGCGCAACGATATTCTGAGGCTAGTGCTCAGCCAGGGCTTGCGCCTTACGTTGATTGGTGGCGTCATTGGAATCTTCGCGGCTCTGATTGCGTCCCAATCGGTCGCGAGTCTTCTGTACGGCATTAACGCGCGTGACCCGGCCACTTTTCTTGCAGTCAGCGCGTTGCTCGCGACGGTCGCGAGCCTGGCTTGTTACCTGCCCGCGCGGCGCGCAACCCAGATCGATCCCATCGTGTCGTTACGGTGCGAGTAGTGCTTCGAATGGGCGCGTCCTTCCGGGAAGAATAGCGTCCGCCAGCAGTGAAATATAGCGTCACAAGGCTCTCTTGCACAAATTGTCAGCCTGAGACAGGCGACATCATGGCGTTACAGTTAAGGTCACCGCGCGGAAAGGCGCGTCTGTTCTCAGGTTCACGGCTCACTCTTAAGCGAAGGTCAGCAGGTGAAGGCGCTGAAACCGTGATTGCTGCTCGGTTTCCTTTTGATTGAAGATGGCGCCGGAGTCTTCCTGCACTTCTTGCGGCACCCCCCTATTCAGCTCTTGCCAGGTGACCACTTGGCATCTCGTTCTCAGAGCTACAACCTTGACGCAGACCTCCTCCTGGCGCTGAGGCGTTAGGGCCTCTGCTCGCCCGCATTTTACCGGGGAAGTTAATGGCGACAGGGCTCTAGTAGGGGACTAGCCGCTGTTCAGAGGCGTACGGAGTCGTTGCGCAAAGAATTTTGTAAAAAATCGATTTAGATGGGCCTTTTTAACAAACCTGAGTAGTACAGTACTGCATCAGAGCAGCTCCTGTAAGTTTAAGGGGTTGCCTAACTTCAGAAAAACTGCTACCGACAAGGAGCTGCACCATGTTGTGCCGTCGTACCGTGAATGTTTCCGCTCGCACCCGCCGCCACACGCCTCTCCTGACTTTGGCATTTCTAGCATTGTTGACCTGCGGCTCTGCAATCGCGCAGGTAATTACTGCCGATTTTGAGGACCAGACTACCGATGGCTTTACGCCTTTCGGCAGTCCAACGTTAGCTGTGAGCAATGTCCAAGCGAATACTGGCAGCTTCAGCCTTCTGACCACGAGCCGGACGGCAACCTTCATGGGCCCTGGAATGGACGTGACCAAGTTCCTTTCTGCGGGTCAGCCATACCTATTTAAAGTGTTTGTGCGCCTGTCAGATAACACTCCTAGTGCCGGCGATACCGTTCGGCTGACGATGAAAAGCATCATCGGCGGCTCGCAGAGCTTCAACCAGGTGGGCGTGGCGACGGTCAGCAACACCGGATGGACTGTCCTGCAAGGTACCTATACTCCTCCAGCCTCCTTCAACCCTCCCCCCAGTGGCACGGACAATCTGTTCGTCTATGTTGAGGACGATAGCAACGCCAATGCCGAGTACTACATAGATACGTTTACCGTCTCCTCTGTCAGTGGTGGTTGCACCACTCCTCCTGACAACTCAGGCCTGTTCAGCGATTTTGAAGATGGCACCCTGCAGGGTTGGAGTACGCGATTTAACCTGAATATGGTGACTAACACTACAGCGGATGCGCATACCGGTAGCCGCAGCCTGATCGTGACTGGCCGCACGGCCAACTTCGAGGGCCCGGCACGAGACATCACTGGAAAGATGTGCAACGGCTCGCAATATTGGCTCGAGGTTTGGGTCAAGATGGCGCCAGGTCAGCCGACTACGTCTGTCAACTTAAGCCTGCAATTGACCGATGCTACGGGAGCGCTGAGTTTCCCGTCTGTCACCACTGCAACCGTGGATTCGAATTCGTGGGTCCGGCTGAAAGCGAAGCCCTACACTTTCTCGGGTGCCTACACCAACTTAGTGTTCTACCTCCAGACCAACAACAATCCGACTGCCCAGTTCTACATCGATGACGCGAAGATACAGTTCTTGCCGCCACCCGTGATCGAGAACATTCCATCGATCGCCCAGACATATTCGGGAGATTTCCTGGTAGGGTTTGCAGCAGGGCAACAGGATCTCACCGGATCACACGGTCAGCTCGCGGCGCTTCACTACAACAGTGTCACGCCTGGAAATGATCTGAAGTGGGACACGACCGAGCCCACGCAGGGAAATTTCAACTTCGCGCCGGCCGACAATATTCTTACTTTTGCCCAGGCGCACAACATCAAAATGCGTGGACACACGTTCGTCTGGCACAACCAGGTACCCGCCTGGGTGTTCCAGGACGCCGGTGGCGTGGATATGTCCACCGAGCCATTCAGCCAGGCGAACAAGCAACTGCTGCTTTCGCGCCTGCAGAACCACATTAACGCCTTGATCAACCACTACCAGGGCAGCATTTACGTTTGGGATGTGGTGAACGAGGCCATCGATGAAAGCCAGCCCGACGGCTTCCGTCGCACCAAGTGGTACACGATCACTCAGGACCCGAGCCTTCCTTCAGGAACTCCTCCCGAATTCATGGATGATGCCTTCATCTATGCGCGGCAGGCTCTGGATACGGCCGGATTCGACCGCACTCAGGTGAAGCTCTGTTACAACGACTTCAACACGACCATTCCTGCCAAGCGCCAATTCATCTTCAACTGGGTGCAAGGGGCGATTGCGCGCGGCGTTCCGATTGACTGCGTTGGCAACCAGTTCCACAACACAATTAATTTCCCCATTGATGACCAGGGCTCGGCGAACTCGAAGCAAGGGGTCATCGATACTCTCAACCATTTTGCCAGTCTCACTTCGACGGCAGGCGTTCCCATCATTAACGAAGTGACAGAGTTTGACGTCAGTATGTATCGCTTTGGCAACTGTTCACAGACCTTCTACTCGGACTATGACGATCTGACGGCAGGAGATACTGTGGACCTGATCAACGAAGGCTATCGTTACCGCGATTACTTCCAAATCTTCAAGAGCCTGAAGAACGAAATCGATAGCGTGACGATCTGGGGTTTGGGCGATGACGACAGTTGGCTCAACCCGCATTCCAATGCGGCGGGATGCCCGGGCGTCACGGTAGCGGATGCGCCGCTGCCATTCGACTCTGGCTTGCAGCACAAATTCGCCTACACGGGCATTGTGAACCCGCTGGCACTGCCCGGTGCGAACCTGCTCACAACCGTTGCCGCTAGTCCGGGGACAGTCGGTAGTGGGAAACTCGAAACGTTTGTAGCCACGGTTGATAACCAGGGCCCGAACGATGCAGCTAACCTAACGTTCACCGAGCAGGTGCCTTCGACCACGCTATTGAGGGCGTTTGCGGCTCCCGCCGGATGGAGTTGCACGGTGCCCGCCTTTATGACGTCTGGAACGGTCACATGCACCACTTCCAGTCTGACCAACGGCTCGTCCGCACAGTTTACGTTGACCGTGAAGACTTCCTGCCCGGTTGGCAAGTTAACTGACACAGCCACAGTAAGCTCAACAACGCTAAACCCAAATCCAACTCCCCAAAATACCGGCTCGGTGAACTTCGTAGTCGTCAACTCTGGCACGAAAAGTCCACAAATCTGCTCAAACTGATAACGCTGTGATCTCCGGCAATAGAAATGCGGCCCACCCGGGCCGCATTTCTGCGTTTTTAGAGAGATTTCGCCTGGACTTTGCGTATCCAGCTCGAACAAGAGCTCTCATGGTCATCTTTTGACACTGTTGTAGAGCTGTGTCCAGATGGCGAAAGCGAGCGCCATACATACTGCCATAACGAAACTGAAACCCGTGAGCTGGACGAGGCATAAATGTGCACCTCGGTTTTTCCATCAGTTACTTACCGACGTCTAGCAAGCGCACAAGGGCGATGGAGGCAAATCGCTTCTTGTGTGCCTGATAGCCGCAAAGTTGACTAGAACGTATATTTCAACCCCAGTTGAAGCTGCCGCATCGCAATTGCTGTCGAGCTGACCACGCCGAAGCCTTGATGCGTGGCATTGGCGGGGGCCCCGGGAAATGTGGGGCCAGCCTGAACGTTTCCGTTAGGCGCACCCCAAACCGGATGATTCAACCCGTTGAACGCTTCTAGTCGGAACTGAAGCACGTGACCGTCCTTGTAGGCCATCGGAAAGTTCTTATGCACAGCCAGATCAAACGTCTGAAAAGCGGGCGTAATCATTGAATTTCTCCCCACATTGCCGAACGTTCCTTGTGGCTGCAGGATGAATGAGGCGGGGTCATACCATGTCACTCCGGTAGGTGTATGGACACGCTTCGACATGTAACCGTTGCCGACTCCAGAGTAGCTGGGACGGTCGTTTACGGGATTATTCGTGCCAGCAATATTTCCCCCTGAGCTGAGGGTTTGCGGGACGCCACTTTGAATGGTTGTATTTGCGCTCAGTTGCCAACCGCCAACAACTCCGTTGAGGACCGAGTTGCTGATGCCCAGCATTTTGCCTTTTCCGACAGGCAAGTCGTAGACTGCACCGAGGACCCATCTATGTCGTACGTCGAAGGACGACAACGAGCGTTCACATTCAAGGCACGTGCTGTCTTGCGGGAACAATATGTCGTAACCTTGGGTGCGAGTGCCACTGCTGTTGTCAATCGACTTGGACCATGTGTAGTTCGTGATCACACTCACACCTTGACTGAAGCGTCGCGTGAGCTTCACGCTTCCCGCGTTGTAGTTTCCGCTGTACGTGTCATTCACGTATGAGAGAACACCGAAATTAGGGAAGGGCCGGCGCGAATTGATGCTGGCTATGGGGCCGGGCCCGGCTTGGTTTACGTTCTGAAATCCATAGGTGTGTCGGCTTTGGGATCCGAGATAGCCGGCCTCCAATACCCACTTGCCGCCTATCTGCCGTTGCACGTTCAGCAGGTACTGCATGGTATATGGAGTGGCGTGGTCGTAGGCGGCTGCCCACGCGAATGGCGGTGGTACCTGAACAATGGTTCCACTTCCACCCGGAATCGCGTTGCTCCAAGTGACTAAACTTGAGGAGGTCGAGGTCAGATCGACGCGCGCCGCGATATTCCGGGCCATGTCGAAGTAGGTAGAATTGGCAATATCTTCCATAAAGAAGATGCCGAAGCCAGTACGGATCACGGTTTTGGCATCGGGTGAAAATGATATGCCCACCCGTGGAGCGAAGCTCTTGTACTTGGTTTCCATCAAGTTGTGGTTAAGACCGCCGCCGCAAACCGCATTTGTCTGGGTCCAATGGATGCTCAGACCTTGATAAGGATCCGTGCAACCGCTCTGTCGGACAAAGTATGGCCAATCGGCCTGCGGGGCATTTGGCGTTGTGATGAACTTTGGGATCTTCACCGTGAAATAGTTCCCAAGGGTGTTGGTGAAGGGCGGAGTCAATTCGTATCGTAATCCCAACGACAAGGTCACTTTTGGATGCACCTTCCAGGTGTCGTCGATGAAAACATGCTCGACATTCCGCTGAAACTTTGCATTGGCAACAGCGGCCGCGTTTGTGGAAACGAAGAGGTTGCCTAGCAGGAACTCGGCGAAGGAGTAGCCGCCGGTTCCGGTTACGGGGTCCCTCGTCGTAAACGGCTGAAATGTAAAAACGCCACGCGAAAATTGATTTCCCAGCTGGTTGAAGTTCTGCCGGTCATATTCGAACCCGAAAGCAAAAGTGTGCTTCCCATGCACCCACGACAACTTGTCAATGAATTGCAGGGTGTTGTTGTTGTTTGCAAAGGGACCGTCATTGGCGTCGCCAATCGCTGTGAGGCCGCCGCTTGAGTTAAATACCGCGTTGGGAATTCCCCAAGTGATCGGTGCGCCGGGGCTTTGATTGGGAATGCCGATATCGGAAACGACGTCTAAGCTACCAGCGCTCAGGGTACCAAGAGAGTTGAAAAAGCGGGTGTAGCCAAATCGCGCTTCGTTCACCAGAGTGGGTGAGAATGTCCGCGTGTTGGATCCGGTGTATTGCTCATAGTTCGTCAGGACTTTGGTTCCTGCGACGTTTAGAGCTTGTGTGGACTGGTTTTCATCCCCCCAGTTATAGCGTCCCGCCCATTGCGATTTTGGAGATTCGTTGAAATCGAGCCTCAGTACAAATCCATCACGATTGAACGGCTGAGAACTATTCTGCGCGAAGTTGTTTGCCCCGAGTGTGCTCGCGGAGTTGTAGTACTTCAAGAACTTCAGCGAGATCGGATCCAGCCGATTGGTCGGAATGATGTTGCCCGGGAAGGGCAATCCCGTTGTGGGATCGTAGATGATCGTTGAGGGGAACAACTCGCTGAAGTCGCCTCCAAACATCTTGGCGGTGGGTACCGTAAAGGTGTTCAACACGGTTTGGCGGCGCCGGAACGCCTCATAGTTAGACATGAAAAACAGCTTGTTGCTGCCGTTGAAGAGGTGCGGTATCCGCACCGGCCCATCGAGTTCGAATCCGTAGTCATTCCACTTGAACGGGTTCTTCGGTTTGGCCGTGGTGAACTGATACTGCTTTGCATCCAAGACGTCGTTGCGTAGGAATTCGAAAAGCGATCCGTGATAGGCGTTGCCACCTGATTTCGTAAGCACGTTCACTTGAGTGCTCTGGTGGCCATACTCAGCCGGATAAACGCCCGTCTGGACTTTGAATTCCTGAATCGCATCAATGGAAGGAAGGGCAACATAGGAGTTGAAATTCACGTCCATGTTGTTGACGCCGTCGAGTGTGTAGTAGTCGTAGAAAATCCGTTGTCCACCAGCGGATATGGCCTGCAGGGCCCGGTCACCACCCTGGCGAGAACCGGCTTGCCCCGCAGCAGGCGAGAGCGTGTTTGCGTTAGGGGAGAGGGCGACCAGGTTCAGGTATTGACGGCCGTTAAGGGGCAACTCGGTGACCACTGTGTTTTCAATCACAGTTCCCACCGTTGCCGTTTCCGCTTGTAGGAGGGCCACGTTGGCGGCGACCTCAACTTTCTCACTGGTTTGACCCACTTGCAGCACGACGTCGAGACGAACCGTTTGCTGCACCTGAACCTGAAACATTTCGCTGATCGTGGACTTAAATCCCGATGCCTCAGTGCTCAGCTTGTAGTGGCCGGGCGGGACCGACGGGAAGCTGTAGAGGCCCGCACTTGTAGATACCGCCTGTCGCACCCCGTTCGTGTTGACGTTGACGAGCGTGACGGACGCTCCCGCCATCACTGCCCCTGATGTATCAGTCACAAGTCCCGTAACTTCGCCGAATGTTTGGGCGTGCAGTGCAGCCGCGAAAAAGATAATCAGCACCAACGCAATTTGCGAGATCCGACTTGAAGCAAGCGCGAGCCTCCTGAAAACCCCCCGAGCATCTCCCATGATTCCTCCAGCTCTCCGTATGTTTGTTTTGAGCAGCTAACTACAGAATTGCCGCCATTCATAACTGATCTTTCGCACGGCCCACGAAATCAGTCAGAAAAAGTCAGCAATCGTTGACTGGAGTGCAGCTTTTATCGGGGTATGTAATTTCTTGTCAAGCAGCTCTTGCCGCATTTGTTGTAACGCTTTGCATACACACTACTTAGCGACGTTAAGTGAGCTAACAAGAGTCTCATCTAATGAAACTTACAGCCCAATGTGGCGCAATGCTTGTAGCTGCAGTTTCACCTAATGAAACAATGTGAACGAGAAAAATACTCGCAATGAAGATTAGGCACAGCCGAGCTGCACATCGAAGTGAGGTTAATAGGCCGTAGATCGGTCTCACCGACCAGACACGGTTCGCGCCAGAGAAGTTAAGCCGAA
>Ga0105238_10000940_pt1 | contig 29825 bp, 17 predicted proteins | sample KBSC34metaG_FD_81526 | JGI IMG/M metagenome (GOLD analysis project Ga0105238, IMG submission 81526) | Corn rhizosphere microbial communities from Kellogg Biological Station, Michigan, USA - KBS C3-4 metaG | ecosystem: Host-associated > Plants > Roots > Rhizosphere > Soil | place: Michigan, USA...
CCATATAGCTTACCCCTGCCGGAGGTGTCGCGCCGGGGGAAGGAGCTTGCGAATATATAAGATCATCCACTCCTTTGTAATAGGGATAAAAACATTTCCTGCGGTCGTCGGCCATATCGAAAGTATTATAGAAATCCCACGACACCGCGTAGTACTGCCAGCGATTCAGGAGGGCCGGTGTAGGATTGTTCAAGGGGCCGAAGTGGTTCAACAATTCGGTACCATTGGTATTGGCGTCGGCCAGCACGGAAAAGATATTCTCGACACACCATTTATTCGATTCTGCAAAAAGACCGGGATAATCCGGATAGAGATCATATATTTTCAGGTCCATCACCTGCTGGGTGAGAGCTACCACCTGCTGCCAGTCATGTCTGCGCAGGTACAGTTTGGCCAGCAATGTAATGGCTGCCCCCCTGGTAGCGCGTCCCACGTCGTTACCCGGGTAAATAGCATTGTTCTGATAGTTCAATGGCAGCACACCGGCGGCTTCATTGAGATCGGCGATCAGCAAGGCTTCGATATCCGCAACGGGAGTAGGCTTTGGCTGGCTGGTGAAACTGGCATTGGGCACATCTTTCTCCGTCACCAGTATGACAGGGCCAAAAGCATCCGTAAGGTCGAGATAAGCGATGCTGCGCAGGAACTTCAACTCCGAAATAAACTGCTTCTGCTCCGCATCCGAAATGGTCTTCATCCCGGCAATGTTGTAAATAGCATTATTGGCATTGGCGATGAGTTTGTATATATACTGCCAATCCTGCCCCAGCAATCCGTTGGTTGAGTTCCATAGCCCCAGCGAAAGCTGACCGGGATCGCCTCCATAATTACAGTGCCCCACATCCGTAGTAAGATCCGTCAGCGCGAAGTGACGCACGGTCCAGTAAGTAAAATTATCGCCCACTACCGGTCCTTTCAACCGCGCATACACGGCATTTACCGCGGCGATCGCGTCCGACTTTGTCTGGAATGCATTGGTATTGGTAAGGGAACTGTATACTTTCGGTTCCAGGTTCTTATTACAACCGTATTGCATGGCAAGCACCGGGACCAAAAGGATCGCTATAATATATTTGTTCATGATTGCCTGTTTTAATGGATGGTTAGTTTAATGCCTGCTACGAAGGTCCGGAAGGCCGGGAATGCGTTGAAATCGATACCACCGGCCAGGTTGCCGGCATTGCTGTTCAGGGTGCTGACGCCGCCTGCCGAGGTGTTGAGATGTGAGTTCACTTCGGGATCGGTGCCGGAATAGCCGGTGACCGTCAGGAGATTTTGAGCGGAAGCATATATTCTAAGCCCATCGATGATCTTTGTTTTGCTCAACAACCCGGCAGGCAGATCATAGCTCAGTGAGATCATCTTCAGCCGTACATAGGACGCGTCCTCTACAAAACGGGAGTTCACATAACTACCATAGGAGCTCAGGAAGTATCCTTCACGCGGGATGTCGGTATTCTCGTTCTTGCCTGCAACCCAACGATGCAATATATCCGTGCTGGTGGTCGACTCCAATACCAGCCTGTTCATATTATACAGGTGATAGCCGAATGCTCCCTGGAAGAAGACGTTCAAACTAAAATTCTTGTACTGGAAGTCATTGCCCAGGCCTGCTATCAGACGGGGATTGGTATTGCCCAAATAAGTTCTGTCATCCTGTGTCAGGGTACCGCTCTTATCCAGGTCCGCATATTTGGGGTCGCCGGGTTTTGAATTGGGCTGAGGCGCATAGGTCTCACCCGATTTGATGACGCCCAGGTATTTGAACCCATAGATCACGCCCAGTTCCTTGCCCGGCTCCAGCCTGGTGAACTCGCGCGCCGATACGACGCCGCTGGGGTTGGCCGTATTCGTGCTGATGATGTTGACATTGTTGGCGAGCGAAAGACATGTCTGCCGGTTGTACGCTATATTAAAAGCCGTACTCCAGGTGAAGTCCCTGCCTCTTACGTTACGGGAGCTCACAGCCAGCTCGATCCCTTTGTTCTCGATGGAGCCTGCATTAAGTATCTGCGTGCTGAACCCCCACCATTGACCGATGGGTACGGCCAGCAGGAGATCGCTGGTCTTTTTTCTGTATAAGTCGAGCGTAACATCCAGGCGGCCGGCCAGGAATCCCATATCGATGCCGATATTCGCCTGTGCGTTGCTTTCCCACTTGAGGTTGTTGTTGATCAATGACACGGGCTCGATACCACCGGATAAAGTACCGCTGGTATTAAGAGAAGTGCCATAGTTGCTAAATCGGCTCATGTACGAATAATCCCCGATACGGTCATTACCCGCCAGACCGTAGCTGGCCCGGACTTTAAGGTTGGAGAATATCCTCAGACCGGCAATAAAAGGCACGTCGTTCAGCTTCCAGGCCAGCGCACCGGAGGGGAAGGTACCCCACCGGTGGTTAAGCGCAAACCGCGAAGAGCCGTCCCTCCGCAGGGTAAACGTCGCCAGTATCCGGTCGTTGAAAGAGTAATTCACCCTTCCGAAATAAGAGGTAAGCTTTGCTTCGGACTTGCTGCTGCCGGGGGTATTGTTCGAACCGGCCACTTGTGGAATAGACCCGGCATTGAGGTTATAAAAGAGGTACAGGTCCGTGGAGAAACCCCGGCTGCCGGCACCCAGTCCTTCGTATACGTCCTTTTGACTGGAGGTGCCCACCATCACCGTAAGGTCATGGGCATCGTGCTTGTACTTGTAAGTAAGATACTGCTCCACCAGCCATCTGAACGACGTGTTCATCTGCTCGGCGCCGACCCCGCTATTGGCCTGGCCGTTCACCAACGTGCGAGGGGTATATTGTCCGGCAGTAGTCTGGGCGTATTCGGCGCCGCCGCTGAAGTGATAAGTCAGGTTCCTGATAATGTCATAGTCTGCGAACATGTTGCCGTTGATGAGCTTGTTCTGAGACGCGTTCGTGGGTTCCAGCAACAGCGCCAGGGGGTTGTCCTTGCCAAGATATTGGTAGTAGCTGCCGTTCGCATTATATACGGGTATGCTGGGAGGTGAGGTGAATACACTGTACAGCGGTGCCGTAATATCGGCTACATACCGCTGCAGGTGGCTGCTGGTGGAAGCGCCGTAAAAATTCGAACCGACCTTTACCCGGTCGCTGAACTTCTTCTCTCCCCCCATGCGCACGGAGATCCTCTCCAGATCAGTATTCTTCAATACCCCTGTTTGTTTCATATAGTTACCCGACAGGTAGAATTTAGAATTCTTGTCGTTGCTGCTGAAGCTGATGGACCGGTTGAGAACCGAAGACTGTTGCGTGGCCGGTTTCCACCAGTTGGTATTGGCCACCGGGAAGCTGGACGGGAAGACAGGTGGTTTACCGTCTTCGGCGGCTGTAGCATTTTGTACATCTGCATATTGTTTTCCATCCACCAGAGAAGGTTTATAGGTCAGATACTGGTAGCCATTGGAGACATCTGCATCGATCTGCATCTTTCCCGGCCGGCCTTTCTTGGTGGTGGTCGGCACTACGCCGTTACCACCCCTGGCGCCATAAATAGCCGTGGCAGAGGCATCCTTCAGGATCTCGATATTCTCGATATCATTCGGGTTGATATATTTCCCGTTGTCGCTGATAAAGCCGTCCACCACGAACAAGGGTTCATTGGTAGTATTGATGGAATTACCGCCGCGGATGGTGATAGAGATGCTGCCGCCCGGTGAAAAATCGGATTGCTGTACGTTTACACCCGCTGCACGACCCTGGATCGCCTGGGCGATATTAGTCGTAGTCCCTCCCAGGTTCATATGCTCACTGCTGACGGAGCTGATGGCCCCGGTAACATCCTTCCTTTTCAGGCTGCCATACCCTACTACTACCACCTCTTCCTGCTGATCGGATCTTATTTTAAGCGCTACATTTATCTCCGTCTTGCCGGCTATCACCACTTCCTTCGGATCGGTGTTGATCGAAGAAAATATGAGCGTGGCCGTGTGGTCCGGCACTTCGAGCTTGTACATCCCTTTTTCATCGGTGACCGTGCCGGTGGAGGAGCTGCCTTTTACGTATACCGAAACACCCGATAGCGGGTTTCCGGCCTCATCCGTCACCTTGCCCCGGATCAGGGACTGAGGTGCTTCCAACCCTTCCACTTCCGTGATGAGCAGCGGTTCTTTGTTTTTAGGAAAGATCAGGATGGTATTATCGTTCTGCCTGAAGTCAAGCCGGGTGCCCGACAATATCAGTTGCAGGGTGCTTGCCACCGAACGGGTGTCTTTTGGCAGGCTGATGTTCTTGTAGCGGTCTACCTGCTCCAGCACATACGCCATACGAAAGCCGGAAATGTTCTCCACCCTATCCAGCGCACTGCGCAGCGGCACATTGCGGAGCTCCAGCGTGATAAGCTTATCTTCCATTTTCTGAGCATAGCCTTCGCCGGCTGTCAGTAATTGCGTAAAAAGAAGCAGGGTCGTCACAGCTACCAGACTCACTTTCATAAAAAAACGCAGGTTTTGGTTTCCCGGCACAGCGGAATTTTCCATAAATTGCAGTAGTTTAAAATGATTACAAGATTGTTTTAAGCCTACCCCTCCAATGCTTTTCCAGGGCGAGAGGGGTTTTTTTATTATCCTCCTTTGTTATCCGCAGCCTTCACCGTCCAGCAGCACCGTATGTTCGTCGGGCATGCTATGGCTGGCATTGCTGATTATACATAGAACGTCGAGCACTTTTTCAAGAGATTCGGTACCGTTGAAGAACGCCTTGATCGTACACTTCTTCAACCCTTCCTTCTTAAAGCGTATCTCCACGCCGTACCGTCTGCTCAGCAGGGCCGCCACTTCTTCAAACGACTGCCCCTCGAAGAGCATTTCGTGTTTTGTCCAATCCGTCACCAGGGAGAGGGCATTTACCGAGTCTTTCGATACCACTGCAGTCACGGGATGGCAGGTCACCTGCTGGTTGGGAGTCAGTACAGCCAATAGCTTCCGGTCCTCTTCCACTTTCACTTTTCCCTGGGTCACCGACACCGTGACCTTTTTATCGTCCGGCAGGGCGCGGATATTGAATGCCGTACCCAGCACCGTCGTCCTGATCCTGCCTGTGTAGATAATGAAGGGGTGTTGCTTATCCTCCGTTACCTCGAAATAGGCCTCGCCCGACAGCCTGACCTCGCGTGCCTTGCCCAGGAACTTTTCGGGGTAATCCAGCCGGCTGTCCGCCTGCAAGACCACATGGGTCCCATCGGGAAGGATGATATGGCGGATAAACCCGGTGGAGCTCTCCCCGGTGGCATTCACTACAGGCTTTACCGTTGCGAGATTAGCCTTCGGAGCCCTGGTAGTAACAGCATACCAGATAAAGCCCCCTGATAGCAATATAAACACCGCGGCAGCAGCCATCCGCCACCAACGTATCGGGGCCACCCGGCCCTTGTCATCACCTGCCTTCAATTCCTTGCTGACCCTGTTATACATCCTGTCCCGTAACTCCTCCTCCGTCTCGTCGCCCGGCCATTGGACATCCGAAGATCTATGCTGATTGTACCAGCTTTCAAAAATGGTCAGCTCCTCCTCCGATAAGGTTCCCTGCATCCATTTTTCTGCAAGCGCTTTCAGTTGCTCTTTTGAAATACCATTGTTCATGGAAAAAGTATCTGTTATTATATAGCGGGGGGGAAAGAGGCGTATCCCTTAGTGGGAGTGAAAAAAATTTTGGACAGGTCAGCTGAGGAAAGTCACTCAGAAGAAAAAGCCGGAGATTTGTCGCAGCGAGGCATTCAATATTTTCAGGGCCTTGTTGATATGGGCTTCCACTGTTTTGGGAGAGATATCCAGGGAGGAGGCGATCTGCTTGCCGGAAAGCCCTTCCTCCCGGCTGAGGCGGAACACAAGGCGGCATTTTTCGGGCAGGACCGCTATCGTTCTTTCGATGTCTTCCCGGAGATGCTCATAATCCAGCCATTCCAGGGTACTATGATCTTCGACGGGACGGCCTGCTATCAATCTTTGTTTCAACGCCTGTTCCTTCTTTTGCCTGGCCAGATGTGCGATGATCTCATACTTCACCATGGAGGCGAGATAGGTAGCAAGGGTAAAGCGTATTTGAAGGGTCTGCCGCCGGCGCCAGAGGTTGATAAAGACCGTTTGTACCATTTCTTCCGCCTCTTCGGGCGACCCGAGCTTTAACAGCGCATGCACCAGCAGCTTCTTCCAGTGACGGTCGTATAATGTATGGAAGGCTTGCTCGTCATCGTTGGCGATCAGCGGCAGTAATTGCTCATCATTATATGAATGATAGGCTCTCTTCACAAGCAGTTATATCTCAAAAATAGCTAAACTGATTGCTGATATCTCACGCAAACGTTTGCATGATTCTGAGCCCTTCATGTCATTTTCTCAATCCCGCTTCCCTTTTCTCTTATTTGAATCATGCAATAAGTGTTTATTGCCTGTAGCATGGGTATGGTTATATATTGTCAGGCGCTGAAAGGCTGGACGATCATTGACGGCGCACTGGTTTGCCTTGGTGCCGCCCCCGATGCAGCGGGCGGCGACCTGGTTACGGACGGCCAGTATGAAAATTTTGTTTTGGAGTGGGAATGGAAAGTTGACAAAAGCAGTAACAGCGGCAAAAGGTCGGCGCCGATTATGCGATGCATCCCGCAAACGCTTATATCAGCCAAAGGCGGCGGGGCCATCGACGAGGTGAAATTATTCCCGCTCATCGATATATGCGCATCCCCGCCGCCATGCTGATGGACAAGCATTCATTCAGCACACTCAATATCCGTCATTCTGCACCAACGTAGGTTTATTACGGTCTATCTCCGTCTGCGGAATGGGCCAGAACTGGTAGTTATCTTTATACACATAAGTTACGGCCGGAGTTACAGGGTTCGGATGAAACCCATTGAGCTTTTGAGTAGCGATACCCCATCTGCGCAGGTCAAAATAGCGAAGACCTTCCAGCGCAAACTCAACTCTTCTTTCATGCCGGATCTTTTGTCTCATCTGGTCCTGCGTAAGGCCCGCCGGAAGGCCCGGCATGCTCACACCAGGCCGGGCCCTCACGTCATTCACCTGTTGGTAGACGGATGCATCGGGACCGGCGGCCTCATTCTGCGCCTCGGCATACATCAGCTTTATGTCCGCATAACGCAGCAAAACAATATCGTTGTCATCGAGGGTTCCATAATTCGGGTTGGCGATACCTGGCGTCAGCCATTTCTTAACGGCATAATATCCCACGATCCATGAATCACTGCCGGGTGTCGCCACGCCATTGTTGTTGGTAAACGGCCATCCCTGGGCAGCCCCATCCCCGGGAAAAAACAAGGTCATCGTCTTTCGCGGGTCACCCGATTCATACTCATCTACCAGGTCCTGGGTGGCCAGTTCCCCCTTCCAATATTGCAGCGAAACCGCAAAGGCCACATCCTGATGTTGCGCATTGGGTAGCTGATACTGCACAGAGAACATGATCTCGGGGCTCGTTTTCTGATCCGGTTTGTAAAAATTGGCGGCATAGTTGGTATTCAGCGAATACATATTGCTGCTGATGATCTGCTGAGCCAGGGCAGCGGCCTCTGCGTACTTCTGCTCGAACAGCAATAGCCTTACCTTATATCCTTCCGCTGTCGACTTCGTGACATGTCCCTTGGTAAAAGCGACATCCGGCAGATAAGCAATGGCCGAGTCGAGATCATCGGATGCCCGTTTAAGCACATCTGCCCGCGGAGATTTGGCCATTTTTGTGCTGTAATCGGTGGTAAAGGGATCGGCTGTTACAATGGGGACATTACCATACAGCTGGGCAAGCCAGAAATAATTGAACCCGCGAAGGAATAACGCTTCACCCCTGTATTGGGTCAATGCCGTTCCGCTAAGGACCTTCCCGACATTGGCTAAAAACGAATTGTCCGCGGCGATCGAACTGTAGCAATTCGCATAATAGCTGCCGACATAGGACCCTGTCAGATCGCCGGTGGCTGGTAAGATGCCGGCGGTGGTGGCGGTCAGCCCGCCCCCATAGTTGTACTGGCCATACGAATCATCGGAGAAATTATCCCAGGCAAAGACCTGGAATTGGGAGGTCGCGTATCCGCCTCCATTGTCATACAGGAAGTTGTACAAGCCTGTCAATGCATAGTCGGCATCGGACGCAGACTTCCAGAAAGTACCCGTGGTCACTGCATCGGGAGGATTTTGCTCCAGGATGCCTTTGTTGCACGATACGAACAAAAAATAACCGGCCAGAAGAAGAGGAATGATATATTGATAGCTCGTTTTCATTTCATTTACGTTTAAGATGTGCTTAAAATTGAACGGAGGCGCCGAAAGTAAAAGTCCGGTTTTGCGGATAATTGACGAAACCATACCAGCCGCTGCCCCTGCTATCAATCAACCTTTCGGGATCTGCTCCTTTCAGCGGGCTGAAAAGCGCCATATTATCCCCTGAAAAGTAGATACGCACTGATCTGATGCCCCTGGTAACCTTCGCCGGGATCGTATAGCCCACCTGAACATTCTTGATACGCATAAAGCTGCCGTCCCGGAGGTAATAGGTAGAAGCCACATTTGTTATCTTGGGATAGTTGAAACCCACATAGATCTTGGGCATTGTCGTGGAAGGATGAGCCGGGGTCCAGCGGTTCAACCAGTCCGTGGTAGGCATCGACCCCTGTGTAAAAGGATCCACCCCCCATTTATCCATATATAATTTCACACCGTGGCTGCCGTACAATTGTACGCTGATGTCAAATCCCTTCCAGCTTGCACCCGTATTGAAAGAATATTCGAAATCCGGGTATTGACCGCTGACAACGGTGCGGTCATCTGCATCCACTACCCCATTACCCGTCACATCTTTGTATTTGATGTCTCCCGGCGTCGGTGCGGGTGTCTGTACGGGCGACTTATTGATCTCATCCTGGTTCTGGAAAATACCATTCGCTACATACAAATAGTATGAATTGATAGGCTGGCCGTTCTCCATGATCGTATTACCATTGATCTGGGGCGCACCGAATGATACCACTTTGTTCTTGTATCGCTGAAATGTTGCGCCGACATAATATTGAATATCCGGTCCAACCCGGTCCTTGTACTGAACATTGAGCTCGAAACCGGTGTTCTTTACTGCTCCGTCATTGACCGTAGGTGGATTTAACCCGAGCCACAATGGGACCTGCGAGGTTCTCAGGATATCGTAGGTATACTTATCGAACCAATCTCCTGAAAAAGTAAGCTTGTCGTGAAAAAGAGTAATGTCTGTACCGAGATCCAGCATACGGGTGGTTTCCCAGGTAAGGGAAGGATCAGTCAGTGTTGTAGCGGCAAAACCTGTCATCACGTTGCCTGCAAAAGCATAGCTGCTGCCGGCGAGTACAGCCTGGTAAGGGTAGGTCCCGATGTTCTGGTTACCCAGCCGTCCCCAGGAACCACGCATCTTCCAATCAGTGACCCAGTCGACATCACGCATAAAACTTTCTTTCGAGATGCGCCATCCACCGGAAAAAGAATAGAAAAGACCCCACCGGCTATTAGCCGGCAAACGGGAGGTACCGTCATACCTGATGCTGGAGCCCAGTAGGAACCGGTCATCATAGTCGTAGTTCACATTTCCATAGAAAGAGCGTATCGCCCATTGGGAAGAAGTGCCGTCGTTGGTTTGCCCGCTGGTAGGACCTGCATTCAGCTCCCTCAGCAGGTTCGTAGCATATTGCGTCCGGGAAGCGTCGATGTTGCTGGCCACATTATGTTCCTGCTGAAATCCACCCAGGGCTGAAACGTTGTGCAGTCCGAAGACATGCTTATAGGTCAGCTGGCTGTAAAACGCCGTGTAGATATTGTCCTTCCTTCCAACATACAGTCCGGGAGTGCCGTCGTCCAGCCTTCCTGCCGAACTGGTATCGTGGGAATAATACATGAGCACCACAGGAGCGAACGTGTTGTATTTGTTGGCGTCGAAATTGATGCCGGCCCTGTTCTCCCATCTCAATCCTTTGGCGATATCCACATCGAGGGAAAGATTGCCCTGTCCATAGTAATCCGGCGTCAGGGTCAAAGAATTTTGGGAGATAGCGACGGGATTCTTGTTATTTGCTTCATTGGGATAAGCGCTTTTGATCCACATGCCATTGTCAAGCCGTGGTTTGGCCAGGGGGCTTTGCGCCAAAGTAGAGGCATAGAAGTCTGTGCTGCCGTCTTCCGGACTTATCTTGTTGCCGTATCGCACCTGGATATTCGAGCCGAAAGTAACCCGCTTATTGACTTTTGAAGACAGTCCCAGGGCCAGGGTATATTTTCTATAAGTAAACCCGATCATCGTTCCAGGTTGGTCCGTATAGCCTAAACCCAGGCTATAATTCGTGCCCTCATTCCCGCCGGTCATGTTCAAATAATGGTTCTGGACGGTGACAGTGCGAAAGACATCCTTTAACCAGTCGTTATTGGGATACCTGTCGCGGTCGGTGGCATTCTGGTACAGGTCTATCTGGGCTTGTGTATACAGAGGCGCCAGGCCGGAATTCGTGTAGGCTTCATTGGACAGTTCCATGAATTGGGCGGAATTGGTCACCAGGTGGGGTAACCTCGTCGCCGTTGAAATGCCTGCACTGTAATTGTAAGACAACGCAAACCTGCCGCCCTTTCCTTTTTTGGTCTTGATCACTATGACCCCGTTGGCGCCCCTGGAACCATAGATCGCCGCCGATGCAGCATCTTTTAAGACGGTGACGGATTCGATGTCGTTGGGGTTGACAATGGAGAGACTCCCGGGTAACCCGTCGACAATGACCAGGGGATCATTACCGGCACCGCTGAAGGTCCCGATGCCGCGGATGCGTAATTCGATATTCTCATTACCTGGCTCCGCGGAATTCTGTACGACGGATAATCCGGGCAGCTGACCTTGCAGCAGGGAGGTCGGATCCGTGGCAACGCGTTTGGTCAGCTCTTCGCCTTTTACTGATACCGCGGCGCTGGTAAGCTTGCGCTTTTCCTGCGTGGCATAGCCGACTACTATTACCTGCCCTTCTACGACGGATATGGCCAGGGAAACATTGACAGTCTCCTTTACCGATGAAACTTTAACCCGTTGCGTCCGATAACCGATGGAAGAAAATTCCAACTCGTCACCTACGTTCCCATCGATCTCGAACGCACCTTTTTCATCGCTCACGACAGTTTTTCCATTCGTCCTGTTGGCAACTGTTACGGCCGCCAGAGACTCTCCTGTCTGGCTTCTGATCTTTCCTTTGATCCTGTCGAACAAAGGAGGCTCAGGCACAGCCTCCTGCCCTTTCTCGGCGACCTTCTCCCTGACAACGATCGTTCCTCCCATTTTTACAAAAGAAAATGGCTTGTTGACAAAGCACAATTTCAACACCTCTCCCACATCCATGTTTTTAACATGCAGGTCGACCTTGCCCGCCTGTTTGACAACCTGCATGTCGTAGACAAAATCCAGCCCCGTCTGTTTGTTGATCTGTTTGAACACCTGCTGCAACGGGATGTTCTTTCCGGAAATAGTCACCGTCTGAGCGTCCCCGCTCAAGGCATACGCCTGCACACTTGCCGAAAGAATTAATGCAATCGTCAGCTTCATACCCATAAGCATTTTGGTCCGGCAATGTACCCACCATGGATGGGTATTGCCGTAAAGTAAAAGTTTCATACTTTTGCCTTGTTTTTGGTTAGTAATTATTGGTTACAGAATCCTCTAATAAACAGCCAAAACATTCGCCGGAGGTGGTCTCAACACTTCCGGTTGTTTTTTGACCGTCGATCACTATCTTATTTAGAAACTATTATTTTCTTTCCTTCTACCTTAAACCGCACTTTACCTGCTATTTCAAAATAATCGAGCAGCTGCCGTATATCTTCTTTTCTCGAGACGACACCTCCCAAACGTATATCGGCCGCTATATTCTCATATTCAACCTCTACATCATACCATCTGGCGATCTGGCGCATGATCGTTCGTATATCTGCGTTATTAAAATGGAATTTCCCGTTCTTCCAGGCTACCACCTCTTCCATATCGACATCATTGCTTAGATTGAAGCCCCCATTTTCCTTCCAGACCCCCTGCTGACCGGGCGCCACGCTGTGCTTTTCTCCACCCCTGGAAACATTGATGCTTCCCTCCAGCAGTGTAGTGGAGATCTTTCCTTCTTCCCCATAAGCCATGATATCAAAGTGAGTGCCCAATACCTCTACCTCCACATCCTTTACTTTAGCTATAAAAGGCCTGACAGGATCTTTGGCTACTTCCAGGTATACTTCACCCGAAAGCTCCACTACCCGGCTATTACCGGCAAAGGCGACGGGAAACTTTATAGAGGAGGTTGCATTCAGCCATGCTTTCGTCCCATCGGGTAATACCACCTGGTATTGTCCCCCCCTTGGAGTGGCAATCGTATTGTAGACGAGTTCAGCCTTGCGGGCTTTACCGGGGACATAAGTTATTTTACCGTCCCTGATCTTAATACCGGTGCTCCCCTGCTGCGCCAGTCCGCCGGCGCCCGCTCCGGTGCTGTCCAGATCGATGACTGAGCCGTCTGCCAGGGTTAAAGTGGCCTTGTCTTTGCCTGGCACGATGGAGGATTTATTCACCGGCAGGACCTTCTGTGTCGATGCCACAGGGCTTTTGGAGGATCGGGGTTGATTGAAATATAGGAACAGCCCACCTGCGAGGGCAATGATCGAAGCTGCTGCAATATAGCGCCATAACCTCCTCTTATAAAAAGGGATAACTGTCCTCTGCGCATCGATCCTTTCTTTCAGTGCCTGCAGCATCTCCCTCCGCAGCGCTCCGGCGTTTTCGGTATCCGAAACTACCTGCTCTTCATCATCCGTCCAGCTGTCATACAGCTGGTGTAATTGCGCCTGCTCAGCTGCCGTGGCGGTGCCGGCCAAAAACTTTTCCGCCAGGGATGCCAACAGCTCTTCTCTGGTAATGCTCACAAGATATATTTATATCCTTGAGGGTTTTCCGGGTCATTCACCCCTAGTCCTTTAAAAGTTTTTTTGGAAGTTCTTACAACAACAGACGGGAAACCACCTGACCCAATTTACCCCTTATGATCTTCAAGGCTTTAGTAAGATGGATCTCGGCGGTTTTGGGAGAGATGCGAAGGTCTTCAGCCACCTGCGCCAGCGGCTGGTCGAGCAGCTTGTTTTTGATAAAGACCAGCCGGCATTTTTCCGGCAGCTTCGAAGACAAACGAGCGATCTTTTCCAACAGCAATTTATTTTCCAGCAGATCGGCAAGTACGGCCGGTAAGGTTTGACGGGCAGCTTCTTCTTTTAGTTTCTCCACCTGCCTTTTTTTCCGGGCCAGACCGGCATAAACCGCATACCTCGTCATAGCGGCCACATATGCTGGAAAAGATTCGATATCAAGCGATTGCCTTTCTGCCCAAATAGTAAAAAAAACCTCTTGTACGACTTCCCTCGCATCTGCATCCGATTTCAGGTGTTTGTGCGCCAGGAAATAAAGCTTTTGACAGTACCGGTTGTATAGCTCGGTATAGGCCTCTTCATTATCTTTTCTTACGTAGGCAAACAACTCGTTATCATCAAGAGTGGTGTACACGCTGCTAAATTGGCGAAAAAAAAACAGAACCAGCTACCTCAGGATTATCTTTTTTTTCTTCAATTTTATCCAGGCCGTGAATCTTGCCTCACTCGACTTTTGTCCGTACCTTACGCCTCCCACCCTTCGAATCAATGATCTCCAGACTTTTCACCTGTTCATTGATCTCAATAGCCCTTACCGACTGGGATAGGTATCCGGCTCCGTAACAGAATTCCCATCGGGCCCTGCTGCCATTCTTATAGGTTATCTCTGCATAGGCATCCAGCGGCCCCGCATAGAAGACCTCCGTGCCCGTTTGCAAAGGACTTAGGACTTGCAAGCTATCGGCATTCGCCCCCCCAAGAATGATTGGATGGCCTCCCTTGTCATATAAACAAACCAGGCTTTTCATATCTCCCTGCAGGAACAGACCACTGACCATTGCCGGTACAGGCTTAAAATTACCCTTTCCATCTCCCTTTAACAACAGTCCAAGAGAAGCATCCATCCAGCCATATACCACTTCATTGGAGTGGGAATTGCCGGACACTATCAGATCCATATTCCCGTCCTTATCGATATCCATCGCCAGGATCCCATTGATACAGGATAATTGCGCAGCTGCAGGTAAAGAAGAGATGCTGAACTTTCCATTTCCCTTATTGATGAGGATACAGTTGTCAAAAACATCAGCTCTATAGTGCGCCGCACCGGATAGTTCATCAGCATTAAATACCTCATTCAGGGTGGCCTTGCTATAGGAGTCATAGTTCCAGTACTTTTTTTTCAGCGATGGAATTACACGGAACAGGTCATCCCTGTAAGCAAAAGGATAACGTTCTTTTTGACCCGATTCGTTGGTCATATAACAGGAGAGGACAGGTTGTGCTTTAGCGCTGCCGTTAAATTTATTATAGAATAATTCCACCGGCTTGTCTTTTGCCGGCTTGTAATCGACATTGGCGCCCATGTTTCCCACTATATAATCCATATCCCCGTCATTGTCGATGTCGACAGGATAGATGCTGTTCCACCAGCCATTGACCTTCTCCAGCCCCGTCTGCCCGGTGACATCCTGGAATTTACCTTTATTGTTCTTTAAAAACACAGGCGGCATCCATTCCCCCACTACGATCAGATCGACCCAGCCGTCATTGTCGAAATCACTCCATACCGCGGACGTAACCATGCCTATATTCATCAATGACGGCGCGGCTTCAGCGGTTATATCGACGAACCTGCCGTTCTCATTTTTCAGCAAATAGCTGCGCGGCGCCGCCGGGTAGGACCCGGGTGAGTTCGCCCCGCCCCTGAACAGATCGATATCGCCATCCTTATCGAAGTCATCGCCTACGACGCAGCTGCCGCTTGACGCTGTGACCGGCAGCGCCGACTGATTCTTCGTAAAATTGCCGCTGCCATCATTGAGGTATAACCGGTCCTGGTAAGCACCGGGGATATTCTTAAACTCATTACCCCCGCTAACCACATAGAGGTCGGCATCCCCGTCATTATCCGCATCAAAAAGCAAGGAGCCCATATCCTCATACTTCGCATCCTGTAAGTTGATCTTCCTTTCGACAAAGGTGCCGCCAGCCGTCTGCGTAAACAAGGAACCCGCACATCCTGCAGCGCCGCCAATAAAAAAGTCCATCCCATCTTTATTGTCTACATCTCCGACCGCTATGCCGGGGCCCTTCCTTGAATATAACCTGGGCAGCAACAGCTCATCATTGAAATCATTATAGTTATTTTCCACCTGCAGGTAGTGGATATCGCACCTGTCGCCGGCCTTTACAAACAGCGGATGATCAACCATATTTTCCGGCTGCGGGAGTTGCGGCTCCGGCCGCGGCGGCTCCGACGCCTGCGGGGGCTGTGGCGCCTGAGACGCCTTATAGCTGATGGCTATCCGCTGGTTGACAGGCACATTCTTGATGGATTGACCGCTGCCGTCCGGCCATGTCACCTTGATCGAGTCGACCACCTGGTACCGGCCCGTACCTATGCATAGAGGTCCGGCCATACTGGATAAATAACCTTTAACAGGCATATAGTAGGCATGGAAATTGTCCTTGCCGCAATAGAGAACGACGCTCGTCCCGAAAGCATTGATGTTCCTGTCGCTGCCTTTAAGGGTGATCTCCAGGTAATTGTTCTTATTCTTATCCTTATTCTCATTGTTGGCATATATATATGCCTCTTCATTGATATTGCTGGTGATCAGATCCAGGTCTCCGTCATTATCCAGGTCGGCATAAGCCGCACCATTGGAATAGGACGCATTTCTTATTCCCCAGGCATCCGTCATGTCATCGAAAGCCAGGTCCCCGTTATTCCTGAAGATATAATTCGATACCTGAATGCCCTTTAATTTGCCCAGAAGATCTTTTGTTCTTTTGATCTTATCTTCTGTAGTTCCGAATGTATTATTGTCGGCATTGTAGCTGAGAAAATCAAGATCCGTGATATTTCTTGCAAACCCATTTGTAACATAGCAATCACGCAGACCGTCATTATCGAAATCACCCAATAGGACACTCCAGCTCCAGTCCGTGGCATTCACGCCGGCCAATTGCGCGATATCGGAAAAATAAACAACCCCATTGGCATCAACCCCCTGGTTCAGCTGCAGGGTATTGCGCATATATTCGTCCACGTAACCGGCCTTTTTCCGCATGGCGAAATTTTCATGATCCGATCTTGCGATCATAGTCTTTCTCCGCTCATTATTCGCAGGCAACATGTCCAATACCATAATGTCGGGCTTCAGATCGTTGTTGATATCGGCAATATCCACACCCATTCCGTTATAGGTCTGATGGCGCATGCTTTGCATGGCGCACTCCTTAAAGGTCTTATTCTTTTGATTGATGAGCAGCTGGTCATTCGGCATAAAATCATTGGCCGCATATACGTCGGGCCATCCATCCCCGTTGAGATCGCCGATGGCCAGTCCGAGCCCATAACCTTCTTCCGTGATCCCGGCCTTTTCGGAAACATCTTTATAATAGGGATGCCCGGCCGAATCCCCGATATTCTCATAAAGACGGTCAACCGTTTTCCCTCTTGTAATTGGATAGGAGGCTGGATTGACAAAACTCTTTTCCACCCCATCCACATCATTGGTCAACAAATACATGTCCAGATCGCCATCCCGGTCATAATCAAAAAAAGCTGACTGAACACAGAAAGAAGTATCTGCAAGTCCATAGCCGGCCGCATCTTCCTTAAAGGTTATTTTTCCATCAGCGCTCCCCTGGCTAATGAACAAAAGATTGTGATGTTTGCCCATACCACCCTTACCACCGGGTCCTGCGACATTGAGGTATATATCCATCCACCCGTCATTATTTATATCCACCACGGAAACTCCCATTATCCAGTCATGTGTTGTTAAACCCGCAGATGCAGTAATATCCTCGAACTCCATATTGCCCTTGTTGAGATACAGCTTCGACGAAACCATATTACCCGTAAAAAAAATATCCTGTAGCCCATCGTTGTTAAAGTCGGCGACACCTACGCCTCCGCCATTGTAACAATAGTAGTAGCTGAGAATATTGACCGAGTCGTTCTCCGTAATGACATTGGAAAAACCGACCCCCGTACTTTCAGAAGACAATCTTGTAAAAAGCGCATGATCGTTCTGCTTGCAGGCGGCCGGCAGCAATATCAGCAGGACCAGGCGAAAATGACGCAAGGGCTCTTTCATAGACTAATTCAATGTCAGTTCCACAACCGGGATCTCATAACCCGGCTTCTTTACAGGGAGCTTTAGCACAATATCGGTGGTGTCTTCCGTAAACTGCAATTCAGAACGATCGTGCAGGAACTGGGCATATTTTACCAGTCCTTTGTATCCCTGCAACGTCAGGACACCCGTGGCAGGATAATCATACAAATGTAAATACAATTTTTTTGCAGCGGCATTATAAGTGAGTTTTCCCTCTTGCGGACACCGGAAGGACTCCGGCGCATAGGTGCAGCTGTAAATCGATTGGCCGTTGGCATACATCCATTGCGAAAGGCTATCGAGGGCATTGGTAGCACGATAATCGAATTCACCACGGGCGGTGGGCCCTACATTTAAGATCAGGTTCCCGCCATTGCTGGTGGATGTGATCAGCAGGTCCAGCAATTGCCGGTGTGTTTTCCAGCTATGTTCATCCCTGTAATAACCCCATGAGCCGGAGAAGGTCTGGCAGGTCTCCCAGGTCTTACCCTTATATGTCTCCAGCTCTTTTGTGGTGACTTGCTCAGGCGTGACGAAATCGGCGCCGTCCTCATAGTCGTTCAGGTCAAGCCGGTTATCTACTATAATTCCCGGCTGCAGCTTTCTGATCTGCTTCAGCAGGTCCACCGAGCCCCAGTCCTCTTTTCCTTTACCGTATTTCCCGGGGTAGGAGAAGTCCAGCCATAGTATATCGATCTGGCCGTAATTGGAGAGCAGCTCCGTCACCTGGTTGTATAGATATTTCCGGTACTTAGCCATATCCTTTCCTTTATTCAGCCTTTCGTAGGCGGTATCGCTGTCTGTCGCCGGTCTTTGCGGGTGAAAGTGATCTATTGGAAAGTCGGGATGGTGCCAATCTATCAGGGAATAATAAAATCCGATCCTGATCCCTTCAGCTCTGAAGGCGTCTACATATTCCTTTACCAGGTCACGACCGGCAGCCGTTTTCGTTGCTTTATAGTCTGTGAATTTGCTGTCGAACAGGCAAAACCCTTCATGGTGTTTGGTGGTCAGCACAGCATATTTCATCCCCGCGGCCCGGGCTGCCTTCGCCCATTTTTTAGGTTCGAAATGATCGGGATTGAAGTTCTCGAAATATTTCCCGTAATGTTGGTTGTCGATACGCTCGTGGTTCTTCACCCATTCATGCCTGGCAGGCAATGCATACAGGCCCCAGTGAATGAACATGCCGAATCGCCCTTCCGTCCACCACTGCATGCGTCGGGTCTTTTGTGCGGATGTTTCGCCGCCGATGGAAGGCTTCGCCTGGGCAAGACCCCGTATCGAGGCGCAATGAAGTGCAAAGAAAAGTAAGAAATGAAAAGCAATACGCGGTAATTTCTTCATATCAATATCCATTATTTTGTTTGATCTTTGGATTGGCATTAATGTCGTTTTGTGGAATGGGTAGGTACTCATGCTTCCCTTTGACGAATACGCCACCGCTGTTGGAGCGATATTCCGGATGGCTGGTGAATACATCATCAATTATGCCCCACCTTAACAGGTCGAAAACGCGGTCGCCTTCTACCGATAGTTCCAGCACACGTTCTCTTCTTACGGCAGCGCGGAAATCATCCTTGCTGAGGCCCGGTGTAATGTCCGGGACATTGGCCCTCGCCCTTACCCTGTTTATCGCGGCGTAGGCGTCTGCATCGGGCCCTGTGGCTTCATTTTCGGCTTCTGCATACATCAGTAAGACATCCGCCAGCCTGATCATCCTGCGGTTGTTATTCGCATAGCTCCAGCTGCCGGGCGTAAGGGAGCTTGTTCTGTCATAGTTAAGGTACTTACGTATCCATATCTTGTTGAGGTTATCACCGTTGAGGGCCGTCTGAAAGGTTTGCTGATAAACCATAGCGCCCGGATAATTCCACAGCAGCGTGGCATAAGCCCTTGGATCGATCTTGTTATCGATGGTCTTTTGTTCCATGAACAGGTCGAAAACCCATTGATTCACCGTGGTCGTACCCTGGCTGGTGAAGCCTACTGGTGCAATATCCGGTTCCCAGGCCTGTCCCCTCATGGGGTTGGCTGTCCCGCTGGTGCCCCAGTTGCCGGTAGGGGTGCTTTGGTACTGCAGCTCCCATATCGACTCCGTATTGTTATTGCCCGACTCTAAAAAGTTGTCCTGATAATTCGGCACCAGCTGATACAGGGTGGGTTTATCGATTATCTTTTTAAACTCTGTTGCGGCATTGGCCCAGTCCTTGGTAAAAAGATAGGCTTTCCCCAATAAGGCCGTCGCTGCACCCCAGGTAGCGCGGCCGATGTCCTTTGCAGCCACCGTTTCAGGCAACCGGGTCTGGGCGTCCTTGCAATCAGCTATGATGGAGGCCCATACATCCTCCGGCGAGGCCTGCTCGATAAAGAGATCATTCACCGCTTCGATAGGTTTTGTGATCAGAGGAATATGTCCCCACATGTTCAGTAAATAAAAATGAGCCAGGGCCCGCATAAAATAGGCCTCTCCCAATATCCGCGTTTTTTCGGCGTTGTCCATTGAAATATCGGGCACATTGAAGATGACGGCATTGGTGCGCGCTACGATAGCGTTCAATTCCCCCCATCCTTCGGAAACCCGTCCATCGGTGGCTACTGCCAGAAAAGTGCCTACGTCCTGTACACCTGTGCTGGGGAAAGGGTTTACTTCATCCCCCCGCTGGATGGTAAGGATTGCTCCCAGCATCCTGCCCCACCCCTGTATGCTGGTCAAAGGCCCATAACAGGCCACCAATCCTTTTTCTGCATCATCGGCCGTTTTCCAGAATGCCGTTACCGGCAGTGCATTAGGGTTCGTAATATCCAGGTTCTTTCTGCTGCATTTCGGCAATAGTAGAAGAAGAGCGATCAGGCTTAAAAATATTTTTTTCATAAAGCTAGCCGTTTTAGAATGTTAAATCGATACCTGCACTAATAAGCCTGGCCTGCGGGTAGGCCTGGATATCAACGCCGACACTGAAAAGGTCGGTAAGGTTGTTGCGCCCCACCTCGGGATCATATCCTCGGTACCTGGTCAGGGTCAGCAGGTTTTGCCCGCTGACATAGAGACGCGCCGCGCTGATCTTTAATCTGGCTGCCAGTGTCGCCGGCAGATTGTAGCCGATGCTGAGGTTTTTTAACCTCAGGTAGGAGCCATCCTCGACATAATAGGAAGAAGGCCTTTTATTATTGGCCGGGTCGATAAAGGAGGCTCTAGCCAAGCCGGTGTTGGTATGCTGAGGCGTCCATGCGTTCAATACGTCAGTGACCTTTCCGCTGCCATAATCAAAAGTATATTGCCAGGCCCTTTTGGCATTCCAAAGTTTATTCCCGGAAACACCCTGCCAAAACATGTTGACATCAAAATTTCTGTAACTGGCGCTGAAAGTTATACCGTAGTCGAATTTTGGAAAAGGGCTGCCTAACCAGGTCTGTGTCTTGCTGAACTTAAAATCCCCCGGCCTTGCGTCGGTGCGGCCGTCTTTCTGCACCTCATCGGCGGTCTGGTAGACCCCCAATTCCTGGTATCCCCAGAAGCTTCCGATAGGATGGCCCACGTCTGTCTTGGTAGCAGGCTGGCTTTCCTGTGTGTAATAGCCGCCAATGATCGGGCTGACGCCATCTCCGAGGGCCGTTACCTCATTCTTGATAGTCGTGAATACGCCCGTGACAGCATATTTAATGCCCCCGGCCGATGCAGGCTGATGATTGTAGGTGACGGATAGCTCGAAGCCCTTGTTGGACACCGAAGCCGCATTTTTTGTAAGACTGCTTCCGGCGCCTCCGTAAATGGGGATGGGTATGCTGGCAAGGATATCATAAGAACGCCGGTGGAAATAGTCGGCGGTGACAAGGATCTTATTCTTCAGCAAGCCGATGTCCGCACCAAAATCCGTCGTACGGGACGACTCCCATTTTATGTCAGGGTTGGCAAAATTAGTGAGCCCCACTCCGTTCTGCACGCCACCCGCGAAATAGTAGCCCGCATTGATATTTAACGTAGATGCTGTAATGTAGTTGGGGATATTCTGGGAGCCCAGCGTTCCATAGCTTCCCCTGAGCTTTAGATCGTTGATTATCTCGTTCTTTGGAAAAAAGTCCTCCCCACTGGGTCTCCAGCCTACTGAAAAGGAGGGATAGTTGCCATAAGTATTGGTAGGGTAAAGGAATTTCGAAGAGCCATCCCTTCTTAAGGTGGCCGTTACAAGGTATTTTGACTGATAGTTATAGGTCAGCCTTCCTAAAATGGACTGAAGCGCAGCTTCCTGCAGGTTGCCATTTGCAAGCCTGTTGGAGGCAGCATCCACAACCCTGAGCAAGGGTGAAGCATATGTGTCAGCCGTTGCACCTACACTCCGTGCATTGTCTTTTTGAGATGTATAGCCTGCGAGCAATTCGATACGATGATCACCGAAGGATTTGCTATAGCTCAGGGTATGTTCAACAAGAGTTGTAAGGCTCCTGTTAAAGCTTTCATTCAGGGTCGATTGATCCTGGCTGGCTTCCTGTGAGGTGCTCATAAAGAAGGCAGGAGAATAGTCATAGGAATGATATACGGAATAGTCTATGCCCAGGTTCATTTTATATTTCAATCCTTTAATGATCTCGAACTCAAGGCCCACATTACCGAACACCTGGTCCGTCGTGAAGAGGTTGTCATCCAGGATCGCCCGTCCATACCAGTTGATTATCCTGTTGACGCCTGCCGCCGCAGGTTCGAGACCGGCAAAACCACCCAGTTTTGTGCTGTCATACACAGGCATGATAGTCAATTCCCCCCTTTCCCTTCCAAAATAAGTATTGGGGTTATTGATAGCCCGGGATACGGCCAATGCTTGGGTAAGCCTGAACTTCCCTTTTGTAAAAGAAGAATTGGCCCTTAGCGCATAGCGTTTATACCGGGAATCCACCACGATGCCTTTTTGAGAAAAGTATTCCCCTGAAAGGTAAAATCTGGAATATTGGCCGCCCCCCGAAATACTCATGTTATAATCTGTCAGCGGTGCGGTTCCCAGCGATAAGGACTGCCAGTCAGTATTGATATTGGGATTGAACTGCGCATCGTTCAGCGGACCACGGGGCGTGCCATCATTATCATGCGCCTGGTTATTCCAGTCGGCATATTGCCGGGCATTTAAGAACTTAAGTTTGTGCGTAGGGCTTTGCGAACCATATTTCGCACTGAAATTGATCTTTATATCGCCGCTGGTGCCGCCTCTGGTAGTAATCAGTATGACCCCGTTCGCAGCACGGCTGCCATAAATTGCAGCTGCGGAGGCATCTTTCAATACATCGATGGATAGGATATCGCCGGGATTGATGGATGCCATGGAAGAAGCGATCATTCCATCGATCACGTACAATGGCTGGTCATTCCCGAAAGTGCCGGAACCCCTTATAACGACAGCCGGGGCCTGACCGGGCGCCCCTGCGCTGTTCTGGACAACTACGCCGGCGGCTTTGCCCTGTAATAAGGCAGATGCATCCGCCGCAGTTACATTTTTAAGGTCCTCTCCTTTCACACTGGCAACGGCGCCGGTCACGTCCCTTTTACGCGCGGAGCCATAACCAATGACCACCATATCGTTTAAAGAAGAAGGTTTAACCTTCAATTCGATAGTAAATGGATTTCTGTCCGGGGCTGCTTTGAATTCGTAGTCCAAAAAACCCACATAAGTTATGACAACGGTCTGATTAGGCTCTGCGCTGATCTCAAAGTAGCCCGATTCATTAGTCGTCGCAACAGTGCCCGCGCCTTTAATGGTCACTGTGGCGCCCTGCAATGGTTGCCTGGTTTCTATATTGACGACCGTTCCCGTTATTTTGATGGGAGCTGGTGGGTCTTGCATTGTGTGGACGGCAGGCGGCGATGCGGCAGCAGGACGTTTTTCAATAACGATGACCTTTCCGATCAAAGAATAAGAGAGTGGTTGATCATTCATGCAAAGCGCCAACACCTCTTCAATGGAGGCGTTCGCAACCTTGATGTTTACCTTCCTGGCCTGCCTGAGCAGGCTTTCCTTATAAAAGAATTGATAATCGCTTTGGTGTTCGACCTCTTTAAAGATCGTCTTCAGCGGCAGATCCCTGCCGGAAAGCGTGATTTTCTGGGAGTAGCCTGTTGCTGACACCTGTAAAAAAGTCGTCAGCAACAGCACCGATGTAAGCTTCATGATCTGGACAATTTTGACGAAGCCTTTCCCCCCTGGTGCAGGGAGTTGGCAAAGCAGTCGTAAAAGCATAACTTTGACGTGTTTGGGTTAAAAAATAAGCAGTGTTCGAGCCGCTTGTTTAATATGTCTCCTGAGGCAAATAATTAACCCGATCTCCAGCCGGTGGTGTTTGCTGCACTACTGGCTTTTTTTATTGCGCATCAGGGCGTAACAATTAGTTTTTCTCCTTCGATCCGGCAGGCCACGCCTGACCTGACCAGTATTTTCAATACCGCAGAAAGAGGCACCGATCTCGGTACTTTCCCGCTATATCCTTCCTCGGACATATTCCCCCTGAATTCCACACTTACATCGTACCACCTGCCTATTTGCCTCATCAGTGTATGTATGTCCGTATTTTCAAACCAGAAATACCCGTTCTTCCAGGCCGTCACAAGACCTACATCCGCATCCCTGTCAAGCTTGATATTCCCGACCTCGCCGAATGCAGCTTCCTGCCCTGGCTCCAACCTTTGCGTCCCTCCGTGAGCGGCAACCTTCACAGCTCCTTCCACCAGGGTGGTCCTGACCACTGGCTCATCCGCATAAGCGTTGACATTGAATGATGTACCCACCACCTGGACTTCGCCTCCCCTGGCTATTTTTACGATGAAGGGGGAATGTACGTTTTTCGCCACCTCAAAATACCCTTCACCACTTAACTCTACTGCCCGCTCCGCGCCATGGAACGTGGATTGGAAACGCAACGTTGACAAGGCATTCAACCACACTTTGGTGCCGTCATCCAGCCTGATCATGGTCTGGCCACCCCTGGCAGTAGAAAGAGTATTATAAGATATTTGTCCCGCTTCATCGAGCCCTCCTTTGTAAACAATCTCGCCATTCGCATTCTTTGTCACCATAACATTTCCGTCGCGCACCTGCTCACCCTTGCCGGCGCTATCCAGGTCGATGCGATGACCTCGCCCCAGGATAAGAGTCGTTCTTGCTCCGGAAGGGGCTGGAATGTCCGCCTTCCGGACAATAGCGGGTTGCTGCATTCGCCCGCGATGGGAGATCTGTCCCGACCAGATGACAATAGCAAGCAATACGGCAGCAGCCACACCCGCCGCAGCCCACCAGCGAAAGTTTCCCTTACGCACCAATGCAAGGTCCTGTGGGGATGAATGATCATGATGCAGGATGAAGCCAAGGATATTCTCCGCCTTTTCTTCGGTGATCACAGGATCGCCGCCCCGGTATTTTTCCCAGGTCTCGGACAATAGCCGCAATGTTTCCTCCCTGGTGCCCGGGTCGTCAAGCAGGCGGGCAAGTTGATCTCTCTCCTCCGGGCTGGCCGTTTTCTGAAAATATTTTTCAAACAAGGACGCAAGGTCCTGCCCTTCCAGTTGCATAAAATCGATTTATACGTATCAGGTTAAATGATAAGCCTGCAGCTTCCTGATCAAAAGACGTTAAAGCCCGTAAAAAAGGGGGAATGCATTCTAAAAAAAATAAACACGCCTGTCAAAATCAATATCTCATGGCGCCGGAGTTGTATAAAAGCAGTGATCGAACGGGACGCAAGTTTCAAATGTGTCTTGACGGACTCCCGGGATATTCCCAGCAATGAAGCTATCTCAATGTAGGTCAATCTTTCATGACGGCTGAGCAGGTATACCTCCTTCCTCCGGGCAGGCAGTTCATTGATAGCCTTGTCAATAAGGCCGGACCAATCGTCGCCGGCATAAAGGTCATGGTCGGGCACTGCTGCACCCATTGTGGTCATCTCCGATTCAAAAAGCCGCCGCTGCCGGTCTTTCCGCAGCCGTTTACGCATCATGTCAAAGGCGCGGTTACGGCAAACGACTACCAGATAGGCTTTAAAATTATCAATTTCCGCAAGCGAGTCCCTTGTCATCCATATTTTCAGAAAAACGTCCTGCAATATCTCCTCCGTCAGTTCACGCGACTCCGTGATCCTGTATAAATACCCGGATAACAAAGGTTGCCAATAATGGAACAGGTCGCGGAACGCGCCTTCATCTCCGACAGCAACCCGGGACAAAAGACCATGTTGGTCATAAGTCGGCAGTTTTTCCACAGCTCGTTAGTTTCAATACAAAGATACCGATGCCCCTTTATCATCTCAAACTTTTCACCGGATTGGCCCTCGCGGCCCCTATCACCTGGACGCTCACAGTGCCGATGGTGATCGCCAATGCGCCAACCCCGGGAACAATAAACATCCACCATTGGACATCTGTACGATAGGCAAAACCCTGCAACCACTTTGTCATTATAAAAAATGCCATGGGAGCCGCCATTGCGAAGGATACGCAACCTAATTTTATATAGTCCTTTGAGAATAACAGCAGTATATCTTTCACCGACGCTCCCGTAACTTTCCTGATCCCCACTTCTTTCGTTCGCTGCTGCACGGTTAAAAGCGTCAGACCTGTCAGGCCCATGACGGATATAAGAATGACCAATACTGTAAGGATAGTTAACACGTTGCTTAATGTGGATTCTGTTTTGTACAGGCTGTTCACTGTCTCGTCGAGGAAATGGAATTCAAATGGCGTACCGGGGACAAAAGACTGCCAGGCTTTTTGTATAAACGAGAGCGTCGAAGCGATGTTGCCCCCTCTCATCTTTATACACATATAAGTACCCTGGGCATTGAGAAAGACGGCAATTGGACGGATGGACTTATGAAATGATTGAAAGTTGAAATCTTTCGCCACGCCGATCACTTCATAGCGGGTGGTTTGTATGTCGAGGGCATTCAGGTATTTTGTAGCGATAAAGCTTCCTACCGGCTTATGCAAGCCCAATTCTTTTACTGCCGCCTCGCTCAGGATAATTCTTTTCAAGGTGTCGTTATCCATCTGCCTGTCAAAATCCCTGCCTTGTACAAGCTGAATGCCAAAGGTCCCCAGAAAATCATATCCGGCGCTAAAATTGGCTAATAAATGATCCTGCGTTTGCGCGCCATACTTTGCTGAGATAGGGAAATTGTCGTTGCCGCTTCCGGGATAGTCAAGACAGGCGCTTGCCGACAGGATGTTTGCATTCTTTTTTAGTTCGGCAGTGAATGCATTCGTTCTTTTGCCAAGGATCATGGAAGGATCGCTGACCACCAGGATATTCTCTTTGTTAAAGCCGGGCGACTTGTAACGGACATAATTCAGCTGTTTATATACCACCATCAGGCATATGACAAGCCCAATGAATATAGCGAATTGGAGAAAGACCAGCATGCTTCTAAAGCCCATTGCTTTCTTTCCCGGCTGTATAGTGCCTTTTACTGCTTTGACTACATTGATGGAAGAGAGCTGCAGGGCGGGGAAAACACCGCCCAGGATGCTTACGACAAAAAACAATAGGATAAATACCAGCCAGTTCAGGCCGTTCGTGAATACCCCGGCGGGAAACTGGACCTTCATCAGGTGCTGGAATGGATGGATCAGCAAAACGATCAGAAAGGCCGCTATGATCCAGGCTATTGCGCCTATGATGCCGCTCTCGGTAAAAACAAGACCGGTAAGATCCCATTTGGAAGAGCCAAGCGTTTTCCGGACACCTATTTCCTTCGAACGCCGTATGGCGCCAGCTGTCGAAAGATTGGCATAATTGATACAGGCCATAAACAAAAGAAATATGGCCGAGGCCCCCAGCATGTATACGCTTTCTATGTTTTCCCCTGGCTCAAGCTCTCTCTCAAAGTTTGATTGCAGATGGATGCTTGTCAGTGGTTGGAGCTTATATTCCCAGTAGTTTCCTTTTGCTCTCAGCTCCTCATAGTTGGTGCCAAAATTCTTTTCCAGCTGTGGATTAAGATATGATCTGATCGCAGCCGGTATCCTGCTTTCAAATATTTTCGGGTCGGTCCCGTTCCTCAGCAAAATATACGTGTAATAAGTATTGTCCACCCACACCTGCGATTGATTCCATGGGTCGGATATATTCGAGAAGATGATCTTATAGTGAAAATGAGCATTGTTGGGAACATCCTCTGTAATGCCTGTAATTTTACAGGGGAATTTACCCCAGCCCCCAAACGTAAGCGTAAGGGCTTTGCCGGGGATCTCCCCTTTGCGAAAAGCCTCTTCTCCAAAATATTTTATAGCTGTCGATCGGGTGATGACCACCGTAAACGGCTTGGTCATTGATTGGGCCGGGTCGCCCTGCAGCATCTTGTAGTTGAATATCTGAAAGAAAGATGAATCTGCCTGGTAGACTTCTTCATTGAATATTTTATCTTTCCTTCCATTTTCTTCATTGCTCACATTCAGGTTGTTGTATTTCCAGATCCTTGTGGCCGCCAGCACTTCCGGAAATTCTTTCCTCAGCAGGTCCGCCAGCGGCGGGGGCGCCATGGATGAAGTGAAATTGTTCCCATTCACCAATATCTTTGGATATACTCGATAAATGTTGCCAACGTCGCTCACGGTCCTGTCAAAGCTCAGCTGATAATGTATCCAGATAAAAATGAGCATACATGCGGCCAGGCTGACGGACAGTCCGGTCAGATTGATAAATGCCAGTATCCTATGTTTCGCAAGGTTGCGATACGTGGTTTTTAAATAATTTCTAAACATGGGGGATCGCTTATCCAAACATACACATCCTTACCCGGATTACCCTACTTCAGGATTACCTTTTTCTTCTCTATTTTTACCTTTTCATACTGTATAACCCGGCGCACTATCCTATTCCATTTCTCCATCGAGCCGGAAAGTTATACCTGGTTTATCGTAAATTCGCCTCGATGAATATCCCCTTTTACCAGGTAGACGCCTTCACCAACCAACCTTTTAAAGGAAACCCCGCCGGCGTTTGTCTGCTTGATACACCTATAACAGACCATCTGCTGCGATCCATTGCCGCCGGGAACAGCCACCTGGAGATAGCTTTCCTCCTCGACACACCGGACGGATACAACCTGCGCTGGTTCTCTCCCCGTATGGAGATGCCCCTTTGCGGACACGCAACCCTTGCCACCGCCCATGTCCTGTGGCAGCTGGGGCTGGAGCCAAAAAGCAAAATACTTCAATTCCATACGCTGAGCGGCCTCCTCACTGCCGTACAACAGGACGGCTGGATCGAGCTGGACTTTCCTGCCCGGACTAACGAGCCTCGCCCCATCCCCGCAGAACTACAGACATTATTCCCCCATCATAAGAACGTCGTTTACAGCGTGGACAGATATATCGTGGAACTATCTTCCCCAGCCGAAGTAATAAACTTCACTCCCGATGCCACGCTGCTAAAAAATTACCGCTGTGTCATCACCAGCAGAGGGGAAGAAGGCGGCCCCTACGACTTTATATCCCGTTATTTCGCAATCCCCGTCGGCTTTTTGGAGGATCATGTCACCGGTACAGCTCATTGTAGCCTCGCAACTTACTGGGTAGAACGACTGGGTAAAAAGAATTTCTTTGCCTACCAGGCTTCCCCCCGTGGCGGAGAGCTAAAGATCACCTTAAAAGACGACAGGGTCTTATTGAGCGGCGAAGCCGTAACGATCATGGAAGGAAAGATCAATATCTGATCTCTCCGGTATCCGTATCTTTATTCCCTAAATCATATATCTATGCGCAAGGTAATACTGGGCGTAGCCGTTAGCCTCGACGGCTATATCGAGGGTCCCAACGGAGAATATGACTGGTGCTTTACAGACCAGGACTATGGCATGTCCGATTTTTTCCAGCGCGTCGATGCCTGTTTTTATGGAAGAAAAAGCTATGAGCTGGCGCAGTCCATGGGAGATATGCCGGCCAGTTTTCCTAAATTAAAAGAATATGTTTTTTCCAATACGCTGGATGCGGTGAAGCCAGGAGTAGTATTGGTGAAAGGCGACATCAAAAAAGAAGTGCTGGACATCAAGAGCGGTCCGGGCAAAGATATCTGGCTGTATGGAGGCGCCTCGCTGACAGCCTCCCTGATGCAATTAGGGCTGGTGGATGAGCTCTGGCTGGCGGTACATCCCCTCCTATTGGGATCGGGCAAGCTTTTATTCAGTCATCTGCCCGGGAGGATACCCCTGCAGCTTCTCGATACGAAGACCTATAACACCGGGTTAGTCTCACTTACCTATAAAATAGCTTCATGAGATCAAAAGCAGTTCTGATCACGTTGATTGCTCTGCAAGCCTATGGGGTTTTCGCACAGAACGAGGAGGACTCTGTCGTCGTGCCTTTTGGCGGCAATGCCTGGAGCAGCTCTTTAACCCTGCATACGGTCTATTTCCGGCTAAAGCACACCGGTAGGATACATGTCACGACAGGCAAGTACAATATCTCGACATTCCTTATAAAAGACACAGGCTATCAGACCCTGCAGTTGATGGGATGCAGGTCAACTCGCCGAAGGAACGACGTATACTTTTTTCCGTTTGGAGTCCTTTCAACACCGA
>Ga0105238_10000943_pt1 | contig 29787 bp, 1 predicted proteins | sample KBSC34metaG_FD_81526 | JGI IMG/M metagenome (GOLD analysis project Ga0105238, IMG submission 81526) | Corn rhizosphere microbial communities from Kellogg Biological Station, Michigan, USA - KBS C3-4 metaG | ecosystem: Host-associated > Plants > Roots > Rhizosphere > Soil | place: Michigan, USA...
CCTTGCGGTCCACCTTGCCGCTGGGCGTGAGCGGGAGCGCCTCCAGGCGCACGTACGCCGCCGGCACCATGTACCCCGGCAGCCGCTCCGACAGGTATGCCCGCAGCGCATCGGCCGCGACGGAGTCCGGGCCCACGACGTACGCCACCAGGCGCCTGTCGCCGGGGCTTTCCTCGCGCGCCACGACCACCGCCTCGCGCACCTCGGGGTGCTCGGCCAGCCGCGCCTCGATCTCCCCCGGCTCGATGCGGAAGCCGCGCACCTTCACCTGGGCGTCCATGCGGCCGAGGTACTCCAGGACACCGGTGCGGGGGTGCGGAGGTGCGGGAGCGCGCTGGGGCTCGCGCGGATCCAGCGCACTTCCGCACTCCCGCACTTCCGCACTTTCGTACTTCCAGCGCACCCGGTCGCCCGTGCGGTACATCCGCGCCCCCGGCTCGGCGGCGAAGGGGTCGGGGACGAAACGCTCGGCCGTCGCCGCCGGCCGGCCCAGGTAGCCGCGCGCCACGCCCGTGCCGCCCACGTGCAGCTCGCCGGCGACGCCGACGGGCACCGGCTGCATCCGCGCGTCGAGGACGTAGGTGCGCACGTTGGCGATGGGCGTCCCGATCGGCGGCCGGCCACCGGTGGAGGGGTCGATGGAGACGGTCGCGCAGACGGTGGCTTCCGTCGGGCCGTAGGCGTTCACAAAGCGCCGGCCTTCGCTCCAGCGCGCCACCACGTCGGCCGGGACGGCCTCGCCGGCGGAGACCATGGTGCGCAGCGCCGGCAGCGCGTCCGCCGGGAGCACGGCGAGGAGCGAGGGAGGGAGCGTGGCGACGGTGACCGCCTCGTCGCGCAGGAGGGCGAGGAGCTCGGGGCCGGCCTGCCCGGGGCGCGCCATCACCAGCGCGGCGCCGGAGAGGAGCGCGTGCGCCACCTCCGCGATGGCCGCGTCGAAGGAGAACGAGGCGAACTGCAGCACGCGCCCGCCCGGCTCCACCCCGAACGCCTCGCGCTGCGCCGCCGCCAGGTTGCCGATCCCGCGGTGCGGCACCACCACGCCCTTCGGCCGCCCCGTCGACCCCGAGGTGAAGATCACGTAGGCGGCGTTCTCGAGATCCACGTCGACCGCAGGATCGTCGTCGTCCTCGGCCTCGATCTCCGCCGCGATCCCGTCGAGCGCGACGACCTTCGCCTCCGCCGCCGGGAGGCCGGCGGCGAGCGCGGAGGTGGTGAGGACCAGGCCGGCGGCGGAATCCTCCAGCATCCACCGCTGCCGCTCGGCGGGGTACGTCGGATCGACGGGGAGGAAGGCGCCGCCGGCCTTGTTGACGGCCAGCAGCGCGATCACCATCTCCACCGAGCGCTCCAGCGCCAGCGCAACGATGGACTCCGGGGCGACGCCGAGCGCGACCAGCCGCCGCGCGAGCCGGTTGGCGCGCGCGTTCAGCTCGGCAAACGTCAGCCGCTCGGCGCCGAAGACGATCGCGAGCTCATCCGGCGTGCGCGCCGCCTGCGCCTCGAACAGGCGGTGCAGCGGCGCGCGGGGCGCCTCGGCGGCGGTGGCGTTCCACGCCTCCACCACCCGGCGCCGCTCGTCCTCCGGCAGGAGCGGGAGCGCGTCCACGGCCTGGAGGTCGTCGGCGGCCATGGCCTCCAGCACCCGGCGCAGGTACGCCAGGTGGCGCTCCACCGTCGCCCGCTCGAACAGCGAGGTCGCGTAGGCCAGCCCACCGGCCACGATCCGCCCGTCCGCCTCCGAGAGGTTCAGCGTCAGGTCGAACTTCGCCGACGCGTGCGACGCCGCGCCCACGCCCCCCACCCTGAGGCCGGGGAGCTCCAGCCGGCCCTCCGACGCGTTCTGCCAGGCGAACATCACCTGGAAGAGCGGCGCGTGCGCCAGGCTGCGCGCCGGCTGCAGCAGGTCCACCACCTGCTCGAAGGGGATGTCCTGGTTCTGCTGCGCCTCCAGCGCCCGCGCCTTCACCTGCGCCAGCAGCCCGGCCACGGTGGGCCGCGCCGACAGGTCCACGCGCAGCGCCAGCGTGTTGACGAAGAAGCCGATCAGCCCCTCGATCTCCCGCCGCCCGCGGTTCGCCGTGGGCGTGCCGACCACCACCTCCCGCTGCCCCGAGAGCCGGCCCAGCACCACCGCCCACCCCGCCAGCAGCGTCATGAAGAGCGTGGCGCCGTGGCGGCGCGAGAGCGCCTTGAGCCCCGCCGTCAGCGGCTCGTCCAGCACCACCCGCAGCACGGCGCCCGCATGGTCCTGCCGCGCCGGCCGCGGATGGTCGGCGGGGAGCTCCAGCAGCCCGGGTGCGCCGGAGAGCGTGCGGGTCCAGTAGCGCGCCTGCCGCTCCAGCACCTCGTCTTCCACCCAGCGCCGCTGCCACGCGGCATAGTCCGCGTACTGGATCGGCAGCGCGGGGAGCGGGTCGGGGCGGCCCGCCCGGAAGGCGGCGTACAGCCGGCTCAGCTCGCCGGCGAGCACCCCCGCGGACCAGCCGTCGGACACGATGTGGTGCGTCGTCAGCAGCAGCACGTGGTCGTCTTCCGCCAGCCGGATCAGCCGCCCGCGGATCGGCGGCCCCCGCTCCAGGTCGAAGCGGGCCGCGGCCTCCTCGGCCATCACGCGCTGGAGCGCGTCTCCCGCCTGTCCCGCCAGGTCGTGCTCCACCAGGACGAACGCGCCCTCCTCGACGGGGACGATGCGCTGCTCGGGCTCGCCGTTCGCCGCGTGGAAGGTGGTGCGCAGCGACTCGTGCCGCTCCACCAGCCGGCGCAGCGCGCGCACCAGCGCCTCCCGGTGCAGCTCCCCGCGCAGGCGCAGGCGCCGGGCGTTGTGGTACGTGCTCCCCAGGCCGCCCATCTGCTCCAGGAACCAGAGGCGCTGCTGCGCATAGGAGAGCGGCAGCCGCCCGCCCCGGTCCACCCGCTCGATCGGCGGCAGCTCCGCCCGCCCGGCCGCCGCCACCCGCTCGGCGAGCTCCCTCAGCACGGGGTGCTGGAACACCACGCCGAGCTCCACCTGCGCGCCCAGCACCTGCCGGATGCGCGAGACCACGCGCACCACGAGCAGGGAGTGGCCGCCGAGCTCGAAGAAGTCGTCGCGGCGCCCCACCCGCTCCACGCCCAGCACCTCGCTCCAGATCTCCGCCAGCGCCTGCTCCACCTCCCCGGCCGGCGCCTCGTAGCCGCGCCGCGCGTACGCCTCACCCTCGGGCGGCGGCAGCGCCCGCCGGTCCAGCTTCAGGCTCGGCGTGAGCGGCAAAGCCTCCAGGCGAACGTACGCGGCCGGCACCATGTGCTCCGGCAGCCGCTCGCCCAGGTGCCGGCGCAACGCGTCCACCTCCAGGGGTTCGCCGGCCACGTAGTAGGCCACCAGGCGCCGGTCTCCGGGCACGTCCTCGCGCGCGAGGACCACCCCCTCGCGCACCGCCGGGTGTTCCCGGAGCCGCGCCTCGATCTCGCCCAGCTCCACGCGGAAGCCGCGGACCTTCACCTGGAAGTCGGCGCGCCCCGCGAACTCGATCGCCCCGTCCGCGCGCCACCGTCCCAGGTCGCCCGTGCGGTACAGCCTCGCGCCCGGCGACGCGCCGAAGGCGTCCGGGACGAAGCGCTCGGCCGTGAGCCCCGGGCGCCCCTGGTACCCCCGCGCCACCTGCACTCCGCCGACGTACAGCTCTCCCGCCACCCCCACGGGCGCCGGCTGGCCGGTGCGGTCCAGGACGTAGATCCGCGTGTTGTCGATCGGGCGGCCGATGGGGACGGACGCCCCGGCTTCCCCGGTCTCGCAGAACCACGCCGACACGGCGTTGGTCGCCTCGGTCGGGCCGTAGCGGTTGCTCGCCTCGGCCGTGGGCAGCTGCTCCCGGAGCCGGCGCACCAGCGCCCCCGGGAGCGGTTCCGCGCCGCACATCGCCCACTCCAGGCTGGTGCAGCCTTCCGCGGCCGGGTGGTTCAGGAGCATCTCCAGCAGGGAGGGGACGAAGCTCATCGCCGTGATCCGCTCCCGGCGGATCACCCCGGCGAGGTAGCCCGGGTCCTTCTGCCCCTGTGGGCGCGCCACCACCAGCCGGGCGCCCGAGGCGAGCGGCCAGATCAGCTCCCACACGGAGGCGTCGAAGCCGAGCGGCGCCTTGTGGAGGAGCGCGCCCCGCCCGTCCAGCTCCCAGCTCCGCCGCATCCAGTGGATCAGGTTCACCACGCCGCGGTGCGGGACCATCACGCCCTTGGGCCGCCCCGTGGAGCCCGAGGTGTAGATCACGTAGGCCAGGTGCGCCGGGGCGAGCGCCCCGCGTGCCGGGTTGGTGGCCGGCTGCCCCTCCCAGGTGGGCGCGTCGAGCCGCAGCACCTCCACGCCGAGGCCGTCGAACAGCCCCTCCACCCGGGCGGCGGCGGCGGCCTGCGCCAGCACGATCGCCGGCGCGCTGTCTGCGAGCATGTAGCGCAGCCGCTCCACCGGGTACGACGGGTCGAGCGGGACCCAGGCGCCGCCCGCCTTGAGCACCGCGAGCACGCCCGCCACCGTCTCCAGGCCGCGCTCCGCGCAGAGGCCCACCCGCACGTCGGGGCCCGCGCCCCGCTCCCGGAGGTGGTGCGCCAGCCGGTTCGCGCGCCGGTTCAGCTCCGCGTAGCTCAGCGCCTCGTCCTCGAAGACCACCGCCACCGCGTCGGGCGTGCGCTCCGCCTGCGCCTCGACGAGCTCGTGGATGCAGAGCCCGGCCGGGACCGCGGCCTCCGTCCGGTTCCATGTCTCCACCACCCGGCGCCGCTCGTCCTCCGGCAGCAGCTCCAGCCGGTCCACCGCCTGCCCGTCGTCGGCCGCCATCTGCTCCAGCACGCGCCGCAGGTAGCCCAGCTGCCGCTCCACCGTCTCCCGCGCGAAGAGCGACGTCGCGTAGGTCAGCCCGCCCACGATCCGCCCGCCGGCCTCCGCGAGCGTGAGCGACAGGTCGAACTTCGCCGTGGTCCGCTCCACGCCTCGCGCGGCCCCCCGCTCGATCCCCGGCAGCTCCGCGCCGCCGCGTGGTGCGGTCTGCCAGGCGAAGAGCACCTGGAAGAGCGGGGTGTGGGCCAGCGTCCGCGCCGAGCCGGAGAGCTCCACCACCTGCTCGAAGGGGATGTCCTGGTTCTGCTGCGCCGCGAGCGTGCGCCGCTTCACCTGCTCCAGCAGCCCGGCCACCGTGGGCCGCGCCGACAGGTCCACGCGCAGCGCCAGCGCGTTGACGAAGAACCCGATCAGCCCCTCGATCTCCGGCCGCCCCCGGTTGGCCGTGGGCATGCCGATCACCACCTCTTCCTGCCCCGAGAGCCGGCTCAGCACCACCGCCCACCCCGCCAGCAGCGTCATGAAGGGGGTGGTGCCGTGGCGCCGGCCCAGCGCCCTGAGCCCCGCCGTGAGCGCCTCGTCCAGCGCCACGCCCGCGTACGCGCCCGCGTGGTCCTGCCGCGGGGGGCGCGGATGGTCGGTGGGGAGCTCCAGCAGCGCCGGCGCGCCCGCCAGCGTCTTCGCCCAGTAGCTCGCCTGCTGCTCCAGCACCTCGTCTTCCACCCAGCGCCGCTGCCACGCCGCGTAGTCCGCGTACTGGACCGGCAGGGGGGGGAGGGGATCGGGCCGGCCCTCCCGGAAGGCGGCGTACAGGCGGCCCAGCTCGTCGGTGAGCACCCCGAGCGACCAGCCGTCGGCCACGATGTGGTGCAGCGTGAGCAGCAGCACGTGGTCGTCCTGGGCCAGCCGCACCAGGCGGCCGCGGATCAGCGGCCCCCGCTCCAGGTCGAAGGGGGCGGCGGCCTCCTCGGCCGCCACGCGCCGCAGCGCGCCCCCCGCCTCACCGGCCAGGTCGTGCTCCGCCAGGGAGAACCGGCCCTCCTCCGCGATCCGCTGCACCGGCTCGCCGTCCACCTCGGCGAAGGTGGTGCGCAGCGACTCGTGCCGCTCCACCAGCCGGTCCAGCGCGCGCACCAGCGCCTCGCGGTCCAGCTCCCCGCGCAGGCGCAGCCGCCCGGGGATGTGGTAGGTGCTCCCCAGGCCGCCCATCTGCTCCAGGAACCAGAGGCGCTGCTGCGCGAACGAGAGCGGCAGGCGCCCGCTCCGGTCCACCCGCTCGATCGCGGGCAGCTCGGCCGAGCTCCGCTTGAGGCCGGCGGCCTGCGCCCGCCGCACGAGCGCCAGGCGTTCGGCGACGGTCAGGGATTGGTCAATCGACATGTGCCGCGGGTGAGAGGTGGTTGCCCGTGCCAGCTCCGCTGAAACTCCGTGCCTCAGGCACGTCCCGTTCAGGGGGAAAACAGAAGGTACTGCGTCGATTCAGAGCGGTTTTCTCGACGGTCCAGCGTGCATCGCGCCTCCGCGGCGCCCTCTCCCTGCGCCCGGGAGCGCAAGCCCTCTCCCGTACCGGGCGAGGGGCTGGGGTATCGTGAGGCCCGCGAGCGGTGATCCGAAATCAGCCCCACCTGGCCGGTTCGGGGCGCCGCAGGCGACGGAGACGCTGCCTTTCCCGGGACGGGCCGGGACGGGAGAGGTGGCGAGCCCCGGCGAGCCGGAGAGGGCGCCGCGGCCGCGGTCATTGTCTCGAGGCCGTTTCCTCAGCCCGGCTCCTGGAAGGCCGATGCGCCGTCGAGGCTGAGCGTGCCGAGCGACGAGACCAGGCGTTCAAGCTCCCCCGGGTCGAACTGGACGAGCTGCAGGTCGAGGATCCGTTCGGCCAGCGAGGCGAGCACCGGCTGATCGAAGACCGCGCCGAGCTCCAGCTCCACACCCAGCAGCTGCCGGACGCGCGAGACCACGCGGACGACGAGCAGCGAGTGGCCGCCCAGCTCGAAGAAGTGGTCCTGGCGGCCCACGCGCTCCACGCGCAGCACCTCGCTCCAGATCTCCGCCAGCGCCTCTTCCACCTCCCCCTGCGGCGCTTCGTACGCCCGCCGCGCGCAGGCGTCTCCCTCGGGCGAGGGGAGCGCCCGCCGGTCCAGCTTTCCGCTCGGGGTGGTCGGGAGCCGCTCCAGGTGGACGTACGCGGCCGGCACCATGTACTCCGGCAGCCGCTCGCCCACGTGCCGGCGCAGCGCCTCCGCCCCCACCTCGTCCTCGCCCACCCAGTACGCCAGCAGCCGCTGGTCGCCCGGGCCCGCCTCGCGCGCGACGACCACCGCCTCGCGCACCGCCGGGTGCTCGCGCAGCCGCGCCTCGACCTCGCCCAGCTCCACGCGGAAGCCGCGCACCTTCACCTGGAAGTCGTTGCGCCCCGCGAACTCGATCGACCCGTCCGCGCGCCACCTTCCGAGGTCGCCCGTGCGGTACAGCCGCGCCCCCGGCCCGCCGCCGAAGGGGTCCGGGACGAAGCGCGCCGCCGTCAGCGCCGGGCGGTCCAGGTAGCCGCGCGCCACCTGCACGCCGCCGACGTGGAGCTCTCCCACCACGCCCACCGGCGCCGGCTCGCCCGCGCCGTCCAGGATGTAGATCCGGCTGTTGGCGATCGGCTCGCCCAGGGGCACCGGCCGGCCCGCGTAGCTCGACAGGTCGCCCGCGAGCCGGTGGTGCGTCACCACCCCCGAGCACTCCGTGGGGCCGTACGCGTTCGCGAACGCCGGCCGCGGCGGCGCGAGCTCCAGCAGCTTCTCCGGCCGCGCCGCCTCGCCGCCCAGCACCACGAACCGCATCCCCGCCAGCGCGTCGCCCGCGCCCGCGTCGATCAGCGCGTGGAAGGCCGTCGAGGTCAGGTTCGCCAGCGTCAACCCGCTGTCGCGGACCTGCGCGAGGATGGCGCGGGGATCGAAGGGCTCGCGCGCCAGGTGGAGCCGGCCGCCCGAGAGCAGGGGGCCGAAGAGGTTGCGCTGCGTCAGGTCGAAGGCGTAGGAGGTCGCGATCAGCACCGCATCGTGCCGCGAGATCTCGAGCTCCCGGGTGTACCAGTGGACCAGGTTCACCACGGCACCGTGCGCGACCATCACCCCCTTGGGCTGCCCCGTGGAGCCCGAGGTGTAGGTCACGTACGCCAGGTGCGCCGGAATCAGCTCCCCGCGCTCCGGGTTCGTGGCTGCTTCGTCCTCCCACGCCGGCGCGTCAAGGTCCAGCACCTCCACGTCGAGGCCCTCGCTCAGCCCCTCCTCCGCGGCGAGGATGGACGCCCGCGTCAGCAGCACCGCCGGGCGGCTGTCCGCCAGCATGTAGCGCAGGCGCTCGGCCGGATAGCCGGGGTCCAGCGGCACGTAGGCGCCCCCGGCCTTGAGCACCGCCAGGAGCCCCACCATCATCTCCAGGCCGCGCTCCACGCAGAGACCCACGCGCGTGTCCGGCCGCACGCCCGAACGCCGGAGGCGGTGCGCCAGCCGGTTGGCCCTCCGGTTCAGCCCGGCGTAGCTCAGCGCGGCGCCGCCGAAGACCACCGCCACCGCGTCGGGCGTGCGCGCCACCTGCGCCTCGAAGAGCGCGTGGATGCACGACTCGCGCGGGTACGCGGCATCCGTCCGGTTCCACTCCTCCACCACCCGGCGCCGCTCCGCCTCCGGCAGCACGTCGAGCGTCCCGACGGCCCGCTCCGGCGTGGCCTCCAGCGCCTCCGCCAGCGCCTCCAGCGCCCGGTGCATCAGCGCGCACACCCGCCTCGCCCCCACCGACGCCGGTACGTGCGCCGACAGCCGCATCGCGTCGCCGTAGTCGTCCACCGAGAGCTCGGCCGGGTAGTTCGTCCGCACCTCGAGCCGAAGCGGGCGCATCCCGCCCAGCGCCTCGGCCTCCAGCGGCCGCGCCTGCTTCGCCCCGGTCTGGTGGCGGTAGTTGAGGATGGAGGTGAAGAGCGGGGCCGGGGCCTCCACGCCGCTGCACCGCTGGGCCAGCGCCAGCGAGGCGTGCTCGTGCCGCAGCAGCTCGGCGAGCTGCCGGTGCATCGCCCGCACGCTCGCCTCCGCCCCCTCCGCGCCCACGCGGACGCGCACCGGCAGCGTGTTCACGAACAGCCCCATCGTCCGGTCCGCGCCCTCGCCTCCCCCCATCCGGCCGAAGAGCACCGTCCCGAACACCACGTCGCCCCGCCCCGTGACCCGCGCCAGCACCTGCCCCCAGGCCACGTGGCACACGCTCGCCGCGCTCGCGCCCAGCGCCCGTGCCCGGGCGCGCAGCCGCGCCTCCAGCGCCGGCTCCACCCGCTGCCGCGCCACCTCGACGTTCGACCCGTCGCCCCGCACGTCCAGCAGGCCGAAGGGCGCCGTGGGCTCCTCCACGTCGCCCAGGAGCGCGCGGAAGAACGCCTCGTGCTCCGCCTCGCGCATTCCCAGCCGCGTCTGCGCCACGTAGTTGCGGAAGGGCAGGGGGGCCGGGAGCTCCGCCTCCCGGCCGAGCAGGTGCGCGCGGATCTCCTCCTGCAGCACCTCGGCCGAGCTGTGGTCGCTGACGATATGGTGCCTCAGGAGCAGGAGCAGCCAGCGGCCTTCCGCCGCGTCGTGGGCCACGGCGGCCCGCATCAGCGGCGCCCGCCTTACGTCCAGCCGGGTGCGGCGCGAATCGAACCGGGCCCACAGCGCCTTCGCCGCGCCGCCCGCGGCGGTGCCCGGCTCCAGCTCCACCTCCTCCACCTCCAGCCGCGCCCGGCGCCACACCACCTGCACGGGCTCCGGCAGCCCCTCCCACACCACCGCGGTGCGCAGGATGTCGTGCCGGGCGACCACGGCCCGGAGCGCGCCCAGGTACGCGTCGACCTGCGCCCGGCGCTCGAAGCCGTACAGCGACGGCAGCAGGTACGGATCGCCCTCCCTGGTCAGCAGGTGGTGGAAGAGGATCCCCTGCTGCAGCGGCGCCAGCGGATAGATGTCCTGGACGTTCCCCGCTCCGCCCTCCACCCCCGCCACGATCCGGTCGACGTCGGCCTGGCCGAGCGCCACCAGCGGCAGCATCTCCGGCGTGACCGCCTCGCACCCGGATGGAATCGCGTTCGCGGGCACCGCCACTTCGAACGCCCGGGCGCTCACCGCCGCCGCCAGCTGCGCCAGGACGGGGGTCGTGAACAGCGTCCCCACCTCCGCGTGCAGGCCCCGCCGCCGCATCCGCTCGATCAGCCGCACGATGAGCAGCGAGTGCCCGCCCAGCTCGAAGAAGTCGTCGCGGCGGCCCACCCGCTCCACGCCCAGCAGCTCGCTCCAGATCTCCGCCAGCGCCCGCTCCACCTCTCCCGCCGGCGCCTCGTAGCCGCGCCGCGCGTAGGCGTCGTCCTCCGGCGACGGCAGCGCCCGCCGGTCGAGCTTTCCGTTGGGCGTCAGCGGCAGCGCCTGCAGGTGGACGTACGCCGCCGGCACCATGTACTCCGGCAGCCGCTCGCCCAGGTGCCGGCGCAGCGCCTCGACGTCCAGGGGCTCGTCGGCCACGTAGTAGGCCGCCAGGCGCCGGTCGCCGGACGCGTCCTCGCGCGCCAGGACCACGCCCTCGCGCACCGCCGGGTGCTCCCGCAGCCGCGCCTCGACCTCGCCCAGCTCGATGCGCAGCCCCCGCACCTTCACCTGGAAGTCGTTGCGCCCCACCAGCTCGATCGCCCCGTCCGGGCGCCACCGCGCCAGGTCCCCCGTCCGGTACAGCCGCGCCCCTCCCGCCCGGCTGAACGGGTCGGGGACGAAGCGCTCCGCCGTCAGCCCCGGACGCCCCTGGTAGCCCCGCGCCACCTGCACGCCGCCGATGTACAGCTCGCCCGTGGCGCCCACCGGCACCGGCCCGCCCCGGGCGTCCAGGAGGTAGAGGGGGACGTTCGCCCGTGGACGGCCGATGGGGACGGAGGCCCCGGCTTCCCCGGGCTCGCACCGCCACGCCGCCACGTTCACCGTGGCCTCGGTCGGCGCGTAGCGGTTGTACAGCTCGGCGGCGGGAAGCTGCCCGTGAAGGCGGCGCACCAGGGCCGGCGTCAGCGCCTCGCCGCCGGACATCACCCAGCGCAGGCTCGTGCACCCCTCCACCCCCGGGTGCGCCAGGAAGAGGTCGAGCATGGAGGGGACGAAGGCGACCGCCGTGATCCCCTCCCGGCGGATGGTCTCCGCGAGGTACGCCGGGTCTTTGTGTCCCTCCGGGCGCGCCACGACCAGCCGCGCGCCCGAGGCGAGCGGCCAGAACAGCTCCCACACCGACACGTCGAAGCCGAGCGGCGTCTTCTGAGGAGCGCGTGGCTCCGGTCCATCCGCCAGCGCTCCTTCATCCAGTGCACCAGGTTCACCACGCCGCCGTGCGCCACCATGACGCCCTTCGGCAGGCCGGTGGAGCCGGAGGTGTAGAGGACGTACGCCAGGTGCGCCGGCGTCGGCTTCCCGCGCCCCGGGTTCGCTTCCGGCAGGTGCGCGGCGTCCGCGGCCGCCACGTCGACCACCGGCACGTCCAGCTCCGCGAACGGGCCGGCCGGCGCGCCGCGGGTCAGCACCGCGGCCGCCCCGCTGTCGCGCAGCAGGTAGCGCAGCCGCTCCGGCGGGTACGCGGGGTCCAGCGGCACGTACGCACCGCCCGCCTTGAGGATGCCCAGCACCCCGACGACCATCTCCAGGCTGCGCTCCACGCAGATGGCCACCCGCGTGTCGGGCCCCACGCCCCGCTCCCGGAGCCGGCGCGCCAGGCGGTTCGCCCTGCGGTTCAGCTCGGCATAGCTCAGCGCGGCATCCTCGAAGACGGCCGCCACCGCGTCCGGCGTGCGCTCCACCTGCGCCTCGAAGAGCTCGTGCACGCACGCGGTGCGCGGATACGCCGCCACCTCGCGGTTCCATTCCTCCAGCACCCGGCGCCGCTCCGCCTCCGGCAGCACGTCGATGCCGGCGAGGGGGGCCTCCGGGGCCCGCTCCAGCGCATCCACGAGCCCTTCCAGCGCGGCGTGCATCATCGCGCACACCCGCGCCGCCTCCACCGGCGCATGGACCTTCGCCGAAAGCCGCAAGCCGTCGCCCCGGTCGTCCACCGCCACGGAGAACGGATAGTTGGTCCGCTCCTGGCCCCGGAGCATCCGGATCCCCGCCCACGCACGCGGCGCGTCGGCCGGCGCGGGCGGCGCGGGCGGCCTGGGGGCCGCGTGCCGGTAGTTGAGCAGCGCGGAGAAGAGCGGGGCGGGAGCCGCCACCCCGCTGCACCGCTGGGCCACCGCCAGCGAGGCGTGCTCGTGCCGCAGCAGCTCCGCCAGCAGCCCGTGGGCGCGCCGCACGGCCTCCGCGGCGCCCTCGGCCCCCACGCGCATCCGCACCGGAAGCGTGTTGATGAACATCCCCATGGAGCGGTCGGCGCCCTCGCCCCCCTGCATGCGGCCGAAGAGGAGGGTGCCGAACACCACGTCGCCGCGCCCGCTCACCCGCGCCAGCAGCAGCGAGAACGCCACGTGGCACAGCGTCGCCACGCCCACGCCCAGCGCCCGGGCGCCCAGCCGCAGCCGCTCCGCCAGCGAGCCGTCCACGGAGAGGCTCGCTTCGCGGATGCCGGTGCCGTCGCCGCGCACGTCCAGCAGCCCGAAGGGGGCGGTCGGCTCGGTGACGTCGCCCAGCAGCGCGCGGAAGAACGCCTCGTGCTCCGCCCGGCCCACGCCCAGCCGCGCCTGCGCCACGAAGTTGCGGAAGGGGAGGGGGGGCGGCAGCTCCGCCTCGCGCCCCTGCAGGTGCGCGCGGATCTCCTCGTGCAGCACCTCCAGCGTGGTGTGGTCGCCGATGAGGTGGTGCTGCTGGAGGAGGAGGAGCCAGCGGCCCGCGGCCGCGTCGTGCGCCACCGCGGCCCGCATCAGGGGCGCCCGGCGCACGTCCAGCCGCGTGCGCCGCGCGTCGAAGCGGTCCCACAGCGCCTGCTCGGCGCCGCCCGCGGCGGCGTCCAGCTCCACCTCCTCCACCGCCAGCCGCGCCCGGCGCCACACCACCTGCACCGGCTCCGGCAGCCCCTCCCACACCACGGCGGTGCGCAGGATGTCGTGCCGGTCGATCACGGCCTGCAGCGCGCCCAGGTACGCGTCCCGCTCCTCCCGGCGCGCGAAGCCGTACAGCGACGACAGCAGGTACGGATCGCCCTCGTCCGCCAGCAGGTGGTGGAAGAGGATCCCCTCCTGCAGCGGCGCCAGGGCATAGATGTCCTGCACGTTCCGGGTCCCGCCCTCCACCCCCGCCGCGATCCGGTCGACGTCGGCCTGGCCGAGCGCCACCAGCGGCAGCATCTCCGGCGTGATCGCCTCGGCGTCCGCCGGGATCGCGTTCGCGGGCACCGCCGCTTCCGCCCGCTCGCCGCTCACCCCCTCCGCCAGCTGCGCGAGGGTGGGGGTGGTGAACAGCGCCCCCACCTCCGCATGCAGGCCGCGCCGCCGCATGCGCTCGAGCAGCTTCACGATGAGCAGCGAATGGCCGCCCAGCTCGAAGAAGTTGTCCAGGCGGCCCACCCGCTCCACGCCCAGCACCTCGCTCCAGCTCTCCGCCAGCGCCCGCTCCACCTCGCCCCGCGGCGCCTCGTAGCCGCGCCGCGCGTACGCTTCGCCCTCCGGCGCGGGGAGCGCCTTCCGGTCGAGCTTGCCGCTGGGCGTCAGCGGCAGGGCGTGCAGGTGGACGTACGCCGCCGGCACCATGTGCCCCGGCAGCCGCTCGCCCAGGTGCCGGCGCAGCGCCTCGGCGTCCAGGGGCTCGTCGGCCACGTAGTAGGCCGCCAGCCGCCGGTCGCCGGCCCCGTCCTCGCGCGCCAGGACCACGGCCTCGCGCACCGCCTCGTGCTCGCGCAGCCGCGCCTCGATCTCCCCCGGCTCGATGCGGAAGCCGCGCACCTTCACCTGGAAGTCGCTGCGCCCCAGGAAGGCGATGGTCCCGTCCGCGCGCCACCGCCCCAGGTCGCCCGTGCGGTACAGCCGCGCGCCCGGCGACGCGCCGAACGGATCGGCCACGAAGCGCTCCGCGGTGAGCCCCGGGCGGCCGTGGTAGCCGCGCGCGAGCCCGGCTCCCCCGATGTACAGCTCGCCCGCCACCCCCACCGGCACCGGCTCGCCTCCGCCGTCCAGGAGGTAGATCCGCGTGTTGGCGATGGGACGGCCGATGGAGGGATCGCCCGGCTCGTCGGCCCGGCACCGGTGCAGCGACGCGCACACGGTCGCCTCGCTGGGGCCGTACGCGTTGACCAGCCACCGCCCCGGCGCCCACCGCCGGACGAGCGGCTCCTGCACCGCGTCGCCCGCGACGGCCATCGCGCGGATCGAGTCCAGCGATTCGTCCCCGGGCATGGCCTCGAGCACCGCGGGCGGGAGGACCGCGTGGGTGATCCCGTACCGCGCCGCGGTCCGGCCCAGCGTCTCGCCCGTCAGCACCGTCCCCGGGGCCGCCAGGCAGAGCGAGGCTCCGCGGGAGAGGGTGCGGAAGAGCTCGAACACGCACGCGTCGAAGGAGAACGAGGCGAACTGCAGCACGCGGCTCTCGGGCTCCAGCGCGAAGCCCGGGAACCCGGCGTGGACCAGGTTCACCACCCCGCCGTGCGTGGCCATGACGCCCTTGGGCGTGCCCGTGGAGCCGGAGGTGTAGACCACGTACGCCAGGTGCGCCGGCCCGAGCTCCCCGCGCGCCGGGTTCGTGTCCGCCTGCGCCTCCCACGCGGGTGCGTCGAGCGCCAGCACCGCCGCGCCGCCGCCCGCGAACAGCCCCGCTTCTCCGGCGGCGATGGATGCCTGCGTCAGCACGACCCGCGGCGCGCTGTCGGCCAGCAGGTAGCGCAGCCGCTCGGCCGGATAGGCGGGGTCGAGCGGAACGTAGGCGCCCCCGGCCTTGAGCGTGCCCAGCACCCCCACCACCAGCTCCGGCGAGCGCTCCACGCAGATGGCCACCCGCGCGTCCGGCCCCACGCCCAGGGTGCGGAGATGGTGCGCCAGCCGGTTCGCCCGGGCGTTCAGCTCCGCGTAGGTCAGCGACGCGCCTTCGCAGACCACGGCCGCCGCGCCCGGCGTGCGCTCCACCTGCGCCTCGAACAGCTCGTGCGCGCAGCGGTCGCGCGGATACGGCGCCTCCGCCCGGTTCCACTCCTCCACCACCCGCGCGCGCTCGGCCTCGGAGAGGAGCTCCAGCGCGTCGACCGCGCGGCCGTCGTCCGCGGCCATCTGCTCCAGCACGCGGCGCAGGCAGCCCAGGTGCCGCTCCACCGTCGCCCGCTCGAAGAGCGACGTCGCGTACGTCATGCTCCCCACGATGCGGCCGCCCGCCTCCCGCAACGACAGCGACAGGTCGTACTTCGCCGTGGTCCGCTCCGCGCCGGGCACCGGGCCCCGCTCCAGCCCCGGCAGCCCGGGCTCGCCCTGCTGCGCGTTCTGCCAGGCGAACGACACCTGGAAGAGCGGGGCGTGGGCCAGGCTGCGCGCCGGCTGCACCCGCTCCACCACCTGCTCGAAGGGGATGTCCTGGTTCTGCTGCGCCTCCAGCGCGCGCGCCTTCACCCGCCCCAGCGCCTGGGCCACCGTGGGCCGCCGCGAGAGGTCGATGCGCAGCGCCAGCGTGTTGACGAAGAAGCCGATCAGCCCCTCGATCTCCGCCCGGACCCGGTTCGCGGTGGCCGTTCCCACCACCACCTCCGGCTGCCCGGAGAGCCGGCCGAGCACCGCGGCCCACCCGGCGAGCAGCGCCATGAACAGCGTGGCGCCGTGCCGCCGGCTCAGCTCCTTCAGCCCCGCCGTCAGCGCCTCGTCCAGCTCCAGCGGGAGCCTGGCGCCCGCGTGGTCCTGCCGCGGGGGGCGCGGATGGTCGGTGGGAAGCTCCAGCAGCGCGGGGGCGCCGGAGAGCGTCCGGGTCCAGTAGGCCGCCTGCGCCTCCAGCACCTCGTCTTCCACCCAGCGCCGCTGCCAGGCGGCGTAGTCCGCGTACTGGACCGGGAGCGGGGGGAGCGGATCGGCCCGGCCTTCGCGGAAGGCGGCGTACAGCCGGCCCAGCTCGTTCACGAGCACCCCCATCGACCAGCCGTCGGAGACGATGTGGTGCATCGTCAGCAGCAGCACGTGGTCGTCGCCGGCCAGCCGGAGCAGCCGCCCCCGGATCAGCGGCCCCCGCTCCAGGTCGAAGGGAGCCGCGGCCTCGCCGTCCATCACCCGCTCGAGCGCGTCCGCCTCCCCGGCCAGGTCGTGCTCCACCAGGTGAAAGCGGCTCGTCTCCGGGCCGATCCGCTGCTCCGGCTCGCCGTTCGCCACCGCGAAGGTGGTGCGCAGCGCCTCGTGCCGCGCCACCAGCCGGTCCAGCGCGCGCGCCAGCGCCTCGCGGTCCAGCGCGCCGCGCAGGCGCAGGCGCCCGTGGATGTGGTAGGTGCTGCCCAGGCCGCCCAGCTGCTCCAGGAACCAGAGCCGCTGCTGCGAGAAGGAGAGCGGCGCGCCCTCCGCGGGGTGCTCCCGCCGCCGGATGGGCGGCAGCACGGCCGCGCCCTCGCCGCGCGCCCGCTCCAGCGCCGCCGCCAGCGCCTCCACCGTGGGCGTCTCGAAGAGCACGCGCAGGGGGAGCGCGACCGAGAAGACGTCGCGGACCCGGTTGATGAGCTGCGTCGCGCGGAGCGAGTGGCCGCCCAGCGCGAAGAAGTCGTCCTTCACCCCCACCCGCTCCCGCCCCAGCACCTCCGCGAAGATCCCCGCCAGCAGCTCCTCGGCGGGCGTCCGCGGCGCGGTGGGCTCGTCCTCCGCCTCCGTGGCCGCGGCGTCCGGCTCCGGCAGCGCCCGCCGGTCCACCTTGCCGTTCCCCGTGAGCGGCAGCTCCGCCAGCAGCACGAACGCCGCGGGCACCATGTGCTCCGGGAGCCGCGCGCGCAGGTGCTCCCGCAGCTCCGCCGCCGCCACCCCCTCCGCCGCGGGAACGGCGTACGCCACCAGCCGCCGCTCCCCCGAGGCGTCCGGCCGCGCCAGCACCACCGCCTCGCGCACCCTGGCGTGCCGCAGCAGCGCCGCCTCGATCTCCCCCGTCTCGACCCGGAAGCCCCGGATCTTCACCTGGAAGTCGATGCGCCCCAGGTACTCCAGCGTCCCGTCGGCCCGCCACCTCACCTGGTCGCCCGAGCGGTAGAGCCGCGCCCCGGCTTCGCCCGAGAACGGGTCCGGCACGAAGCGTCCGGCCGTCGGCCCCGGCCGCCCCAGGTAGCCCCGCGCCAGCCCCGCCCCGCCCACGTACATCTCCCCCGGCACCCCGGCGGGAGCCGGGTTCATCCACGGGTCCAGCACATAGAGCCGCAGGTCCGGGATCGCCCGCCCGATGGGGCTCCCCGGGCCCGCCTCCCCGAGCTCCCGGCCGGTGACCGGGTGGCCGGTCACGTGCACGGTGGTCTCGGTGATCCCGTACATGTTGACCAGCCGCGGCCGGCGCGGACCGTAGCGGTCCAGCCAGGGGCGCAGCGTCTCGAACTGCAGCGCCTCGCCCCCGAAGACCACCGCCCGCAGCGTCTCCAGCGGCTCCAGCTCCGCGGCGTCGGCCTGGACGAGCTGCAGGAAGGCCGAGGGCGTCTGGCTCAGCACGGTCACCCCCTCCCGCGCCAGCAGCGCGCGGAAGTGCGCGGGCGAGCGGCTGGTGAGGAAGGGCACCACCACCACGCGCCCGCCGTGGAGGAGCGCGCCCCAGATCTCCCAGACCGAGAAGTCGAAGGCGAAGGAGTGGAAGAGCGTCCACACGTCGTCCGCGCCGAAGCCGAACCACGCGTCGGTCGCGCTGAACAGCCGCACCACGTTGCGGTGCTCCACCATCACCCCCTTGGGCTGCCCGGTGGAGCCGGAGGTGTAGATGACGTACGCCAGGTTCCCCGGCGCCACGCCGGCGCGGGCGGGGTTCGTCTCCGGCAGGCCGGCCCACGGCGGTGCGTCGGCGTCGAGCGACAGCACGGGGATGCCGAGCTCCGCGAAGCGCCCGCGCTGCGCGCCCTGCGTCAGCAGGAGGGCGGCGCGGGAGTCGGCCAGCGTGTAGCGGAGCCGGTCGTCGGGGTAGGCGGGGTCGAGCGGAACGTATCCGCCGCCCGCCTTCAGCACGGCGAGGAGGCCGACCACCATCTCCGGCGAGCGCTCCACGCAGATCGCCACCGGCACGTCGGGACCGACGCCCAGGGCGGCCAGGTGGTGCGCCAGCCGGTTCGCCCGCGCGTTCAGCGCCGCGTACGTGAGCGACTCGCCCTCGAAGACGAGCGCCGCCGCGCCGGGCGCGCGCTCCACCTGCGCCTCGAAGCGCGCGTGGAGGCAGGCGTCGCGCGGGTGCTCGGCCGTCCGGTTCCACTCCTCCACCACCAGGCGGCGCTCCGCCTCCGGCAGCACGTCGATGCCGCGCAGCGGCCGCTCCGGCGCGGCCTCCAGCGCTTCGACCAGCCCCTCCAGCGCCCGGTGCACGAAGGCGCACACGCGCTGCGGGTCGATGCCGGCCACCCCCTGCGCCATCAGCCGGAACCCGTCGCCCAGGTCGTTCACGTTCAGCGTGAGCGGATAGGTGTTCCGCTCCTCGCCGAAGATCGCCGTGATCCCGGTCAGCGCCCGCGGCGCCGCGCCGGGCTCCGCCTGCTTCGTCCCCCCATCCCGCCGCCTGCTGTGGCGATAGTTCAGCAGCGAGGTGAAGAGGGGGGTGGGCGCCGCCACCCCGCTGCAGCGCTGCGCCAGCGCCAGCGAGGCGTGCTCGTGGCGCAGCAGCGCGGCCAGCTGCGCGTGCGCGCCCCGCACCCCCGCCGCCGCGCCCTCCGCGCCCACCCGCAGCCGCACCGGGAGCGTGTTGATGAGCATCCCCATCGCGCGGTCCGCGCCCGCGCCGCCGGCCATGCGCCCGAAGAGCACCGTGCCGAAGACCACGTCGTCGCGCCCCGACAGGCGCGCCAGCACCTGCGCCCAGGCCAGGTGGAACACGCTCGCCGCGCTCACCCCCAGCGCCTGCGCCCGCGCCCGCACCCTGCGCGACAGCTCCGCGTCCAGCGGCAGCCGCGCCTGGGTGACGCCGGTGCCGTCGCCCCGCGCCGCCAGCACGCCGAAGGGCACGGTGGGCTCGCTCACGCCGTCCAGCAGCTCGCGGAAGAAGCGCTCGTGCTCTTCGGGGCTCACGCCCAGCCGCGCCTGCGTCACGTAGCTGCGGTACGGCACCGCGGGCGGGAGCTGGTGCGCCCGCCCCTGCAGGTGCGCGTCGGTCTCGGCGAGGAGCTCCTCGAGCGTCTCGTGGTCCTGGATGAGATGGTGGGACCACCAGAGCAGCACCCACCGGTCCCGCGCGGGGTCGGCGGCGGCGAAGAGGCGCATCATGGGCGCCCGCCGGATGTCCAGCCGCCCCTCGCGCGGGTCGAAGCGCGCCCACAGCTGCCGGGCGGCGTCGCCCCGCGCCGCGTCCAGCTCCACCTCCTCCACCGCCAGCCGCGCCTGGCGCCACACCACCTGCACCGGCTCGCGCACCCCCTCCCAGGCCACGGCGGTGCGCAGCACGTCGTGCCGGTCCACCACCCGCCGCAGCGCGTCCAGCCAGGCGTCCAGCCGCGCCCGGGTGTCGAAGGCCAGCAGCTGCGCGTTCAGGTACGCGTCGTGGCCCTCCGCCATCAGGTGGTGGAAGAAGATCCCCTCCTGCAGCGGGGCCAGCGGGTAGATGTCCTGCACGTTGGCCGCCCCGCCCGGCACCCCCGCCACGATGCGGTCGATCTCGGCCTGGCCGAGCGCCACCAGCGGCAGCATCGCGGGGGTGATCGCCTCGCATCCGGGCGGAATCGCGCCGGGGGGGGCCTGCACCTCCGCGCTCTCGCCGCTCACCGCCGCGGCGAGCTCGGCGAGCACGGGCGTGGTGAAGAGGGTGCGCACGTCCAGGTGCATCGCGCGCTGGCGCATCCGCTCGATCAGCCTGACCGCCAGCAGCGAGTGCCCGCCCAGCTCGAAGAAGTGGTCCCGGCGCCCCACCCGCTCCACCCCCAGCAGGTCGGCCCAGATCCCCGCCAGCGCCGTCTCTACCTCGCCCACCGGCGCCTCGTGGCCGCGCCGGGCGTAGGCGTCGCCCTCCGGCGCGGGGAGCGCCCGGCGGTCCACCTTGCCGTTGGGGGTGAGCGGCAGCGCCCGCAGGTGGACGTACGCGGCCGGCACCATGTGCTCCGGCAGCCGCTCGCCCGCGTGCCGCCGCAGCGCCTCCACCTCCAGGGGCTCGTCCGCCGCGTACCAGGCCACCAGGCGCCGGTCGCCGGCCGCGCCCTCGCGCGCCAGCACCACGGCCTCGCGCACCCCCGGGTGCTCCGCCAGCCGCGCCTCGACCTCGCCCGGCTCGATGCGGAAGCCGCGGACCTTCACCTGCTGGTCGTTGCGCCCCAGGTACTCGAGCGTCCCGTCCGCGCGCCATCGCGCCAGGTCGCCGGTGCGGTACAGCCGCCCGCCCGGCGCGGCGCCGAAGGGGTCGGGAACGAACCGCTCCGCCGTCAGGCCGGGCCGGTTCCGGTACCCGCGCGCCACCTGGCGCCCGCCCAGGTACAGCTCCCCCCCCACCCCCACCGGCAGCGGTTCGCCCCGGCCGTCCAGCACGTACGCCCGCACGTCGCCCATCGGCCGCCCGATCGGCACCACGGCGCCGCCGTGCTCGCGGTCGCACGCCAGCGCCGTCACGTCCACGGCGGCCTCGGTGGGTCCGTACACGTTGAACAGCCGGGCGTCCGGCAGCCGCTCGCGGAACCTGCGCGCCACCTCGGCGGGGAGCGCCTCGCCGCCGCACACCACCGCGCGGAGGGTGGTGCAGCGGCCGGCCTCCTCCTCCTCCAGCAGCGGCCCCAGGATGGAGGGAACGAAGTGGAGGGTGTCGATCCCCTCGCGGCGCACCGTCTCCACCAGGTAGCGCGGGTCCCGGTGCCCGCCCGGGCGCGCCATCACCAGCCGCCCGCCCGCCAGCAGCGGCGGAAGGAGCTCGCGCAGCGAGGCGTCGAAGCTGACCGGCGTCTTCTGCAGCACCGCGCGGTGCGCCCGCGGACCCCAGGCGCCGCCCATCCAGCGCAGCACCGACGCCAGGCTCCGGTGCGAGACCATCACCCCCTTGGGCCGGCCGGTGGAGCCCGAGGTGTAGATCACGTACGCCAGGTGCTCCGGCGTCAGCGCGCCGCGCGCCGGGTTGGTGTCCGGGCACGAGGCCCAGGGCGGCGCTTCCGCGTCGAGCGCGAGCGCGCCGTCGAGCCCCTGGAGCCGAGCCGCCAGCGCGCGCTGCGTCAGCACCACCGCCGGCGCGCCGTCGGCGAGCATCCAGGCCAGGCGCTCGGCCGGGTACTCCGGGTCCAGCGGCAGGTACGCGCCGCCGGCCTTGAGCACGGCCAGCAGCCCCACCATCATCTCCAGGCTCCGCTCCAGGCAGAGCCCCACCCGCGCGTCGGGGCCCACGCCCAGCGCGCGCAGGTGGTGGGCGAGCCGGTTGGCCCGCGCGTTCAGCCCGGCGTAGCTCAGCGTCGCGCCTTCGAACGACACCGCCGCCGCCTCCGGCGTGCGCTCCGCCTGCGCCTCGAACCGCTCGTGCACGCACCACGCGCCCGGGTCCGCCGGGTCCGGGGCGTTCCACCCGGCCAGCAGCTGCCGCCGCTCCGCGTCCGGGAGCACGTCGATCGCCGCCAGCGCGCGCCCGGGCGCGCGCTCCAGCGCCTCCACCAGCCCTTCGAGCGCACGGTGCGCCATCGCGCACACCCGCTCCGCGCCCACCCCGCCGCGCACCCGGGCCTGGAGCCGCAGCCCGCCCCCGCCCACGTCGTCGACCGCCAGGGTGAGCGGGTAGTTGGTGTGCGAGTCGGCCCGCAGGCCGCGGACGCCGTCCCGCGCCGCGTGCGCTTCCGCCGCGTCCGCGCCCGTGCTGTGGCGGTAGTTCAGGAGCGCGGTGAAGAGCGGCGCCGGCGCCGGCACGCCGCTGCTCTGCTGCGCGAGCGCCAGCGACGCGTGCTCGTGCCGCAGCAGCTCGGCGAGCTGCCGGTGCATCGCGCGCACCCCCGCCTCCGCGCCCTCGGCGCCCACGCGCAGGCGGACCGGGAGCGTGTTCATGAACACCCCCATCGCCCGGCCGGCCCCCTCGCCCCCCTGCATCCGGCCCAGCAGCACCGTCCCGAACACCACGTCGTCGCGCCCCGCCGCCCGCGCCAGCACCTGCCCCCACGCCACGTGGCACACGCTGGCCGCGCTCACCCCCAGCGCCCGCGCGCGGGCGCGCAGCCGCGCCGCCAGCTCCGGCGCCATCCACGCCCACGCCGACTCCACGTCCGCGCCGTCGCCCCACACGTCCAGCAGGCCGAAGGGCGCCGTGGGCTCCTCCACGTCGCCCAGCAGCGCGCGGAAGAACGCCTCGTGCTCCGGCCGGCTCGCGCCCCGCCGCGCCCGCGCCACGAAGTCGCGGAAGGGCCGGGGCGCGGGAAGCTCCGCCTGGCGCCCCCGCAGGTGCGCGCGGACCTCCTCCTGCAGCACCTCCAGCGTGGTGTGGTCGCTGATGAGGTGGTGCCTCTGCAAGAGGAGGAGCCAGCGGCCTTCCGCCGGGTCGCGCGCCACGCAGGCCCGCATCAGCGGCGCCCGCCTTACGTCCAGCCGGGTGCGCCGCGGGTCGAACCGGGCCCACAGCGCCTGCGCGGCGTCGCCCTCGGCCGGGTCCAGCTCCACCTCCACCACCGGCAGCCGGACCCGGCGCCAGACCACCTGCACGGGCTCGGGAAGCGACTCCCACACCACCGCGGTGCGCAGGATGTCGTGCCGGTCGATGACGGCCTGGAGCGCGCCCAGGTACGCGTCCAGCAGGTCGCGGCGCTCGAAGGCGTGCAGCGACGGCAGCAGGTACGGGTCGCCCTCCCGCGCCAGCAGGTGGTGGAAGAGGATCCCCTCCTGCAGCGGCGCCAGCGGGTAGACGTCCTGTACGTTGTCCGCCCCCCCGTCGACGCCCGCCGCGATCGCGCCGCGCTCCGGGTCGCCCAGCTCGATCAGCGGCGCGCGGTCGGCGACGACGGCCGCGTACCTGTCCGACCGGAGCAGCTCCAGCAGGCCGGGCTTGTTCTCCCGCAGCAGGGCGATCAGCCCGGGGTCGAGCCGTTCTCCCGCGGTGCGGACCACCAGCTCGTCGCCGTCCACCGAGAGGTCGACGTTCCCCTCCCTGAGCCGTTCGAGCAGGGCGGACGAAATCATATCCGCACCTCCTGGAAGCGGCGGGTGGCCGCGGCCAGTTCCGCGAGGACCGGGGTGGTGAACAGCGTTCCGACCTCCGCCTCCAGCCCCCGCCGCCGCATCCGCTCGATCAGCTTCACGATGAGCAGCGAGTGGCCACCGAGCTCGAAGAAGTTGTCCCAGCGCCCCACCCGCTCCACGCCCAGCAGCGCGGACCAGATCTGCGCGAACGTCTCCTCCACCTCCCCCACCGGCGCCTCGTAGCCGCGCCGCGCGTACGCGTCGCCCTCCGGAGCCGGCAGCGCCTTGCGGTCCAGCTTTCCGTTGGGGGTGAGCGGCAGCGCCTCCAGGCGCACGTACGCCGCCGGCACCATGTGCTCCGGCAGCCGCTCGCCCAGGTGGCTCCGCAGCGCCTGCACCTCCACCCCCGCCTCTCCCACCCAGTACGCCACCAGCCGCGGGTCGCCGGCGGCGTCCTCGCGGGCGGCCACCACCGCCTCGCGCACCGCCGGGTGCTCGCGCAGCCGCGCCTCGATCTCCCCCGGCTCCACGCGGAAGCCGCGGATCTTCACCTGGAAGTCGGTGCGGCCCAGGAACTCGAGAACCGCAGTGCGGGAGTGCGGGAGTGCGGGAGTGCGCTGGCCCTCGCGCGCATCCAGCGCACCTCCGCACGCCCGCACCTCCGCGCTCGCCGTCTCCTTCCAGCGCGCCCGGTCGCCCGTGCGGTACAGGCGCGCGCCAGGGACGGTGGAGAAGGGATCGGGGACGAAGCGCTCCGCCGTCAGCCCCGGCCGGCCCTGGTAGCCGCGGGCGAGTCCGGCGCCGCCGACGTGGAGCTCCCCCGCCACGCCCACCGGCACCGGCCCGCCCGCGTGGTCCAGGACGTAGATCCGCGCGTTCGCGGTCGGCCGGCCGATGGGCACGCGCGTGCCCATCGGCTCCAGGGCGCATCCCACGGCGGCCGCCGCCGACGCGGCCTCCGACGGGCCGTACAGGTTGTGCACCTCCGCGCCGGGGAGCTGCTCCCGGACCCGCCCCAGCAGCGCCGCCGGCAGGGGCTCGCCGGCGCACACGATCTGCCGGAGGGCGGTGCAGCTCCGCGCCCCGTCCTCGTCCATGAAGAGCTGCAGCAGGGAGGGAACGAAGTGCGCCCGCGTGATCCCGTGCCGGCGGAGCGGCGCGGCCAGCTGCCGCGCGTCTCCCTCGCCGCGGGGCCGGGCCAGCACCACGCGCCCCCCGGCCGCCAGCGGGCGGAACAGCTCCCAGATCGACACGTCGAAGCTGAGCGAGGTCTGCTGGAAGACGACCTCGTCGCTCCGCCGGCCCCAGGCTTCCTTCCCCCACTCGAGCCGGTTCACCACGGCGCGGTGCGGGACCATGACGCCCTTGGGCTGCCCCGTGGAGCCGGAGGTGTAGATCACGTACGCCAGGTGCGCCGGACCGAGCTCCCCGCGCCCCGGGTTCGTGGCCGGCTGCTCCTGCCACTCCGGCGCGTCGAGCGCCAGCACCGCCACGCCCGGGCCGTCGAAGAGCCCCGCCTCTCCCGCGGCGATGGAGGCCTGCGTCAGCACGACCGCCGGCGCGCTGTCCGCGAGCATGAAGCGCAGGCGCGCGGCCGGATACCCCGGGTCCAGCGGCACGTACGCGCCTCCGGCCTTGAGCGCGCCCAGCACGCCCACCCCCATCTCCAGGCCGCGCTCCACGCAGATCCCCACCCGGGCGTCCGGGCCCACGCCGAGCCCGCGGAGGTGGTGCGCCAGGCGGTTCGCCCTCCGGTTCAGCCCGGCGTAGGTCAGCGCCTCCTCGCCGCAGACCACCGCCACCGCGTCCGGCGTGCGCTCCACCTGCGCCTCGAAGAGCTCGTGCATGCAGAGCCCGCACGGATATCCGGCCTCCGTCCGGTTCCACTCCTCCAGCACGAGGCGCCGCTCGGCCTCCGGGAGCAGCTCCAGCCGGTCCACCGCCCGCGCGCCGTCGGCCGTCATCTCCTCCAGCACCCGGCGGAGGTAGCCCAGGTACCGCTCCACCGTCGCCCGCTCGAAGAGCGAGGTGGCGTACTCCACGCCCCCCGCGATCCGCCCGCCGGATTCCGAGAGCGAAAGGAGGAGATCGAACTTCGCCACGGTGCGCTCGGCGCCCGGCACGCGCCCCAGCGCCAGCCCCGGCAGCTCCAGGGTGCCACGCGCCGCGTTCTGCCAGGCGAACATCACCTGGAAGAGCGGGGTGTGGGCCAGGGTGCGCACCGGCTGCGCCCGCTCCACCACCTGCTCGAAGGGGATGTCCTGGTTCTGCTGCGCCTCCAGCGCCCGCGCCTTCACCCGCCCCAGCAGGTCGGAGACGGAGGGCGAGCCGCCGAGCTCGATGCGCAGCGCCAGCGTGTTCACGAAGAAGCCGATCAGCCCCTCGATCTCCCGCCGTCCCCGGTTCGCCGTGGGCGTGCCGACCACCACCTCTTCCTGCCCCGAGAGCCGGCCGAGCACGGCGGCCCACCCGGCCAGCAGGGTCATGAAGCGCGTGGTGCCGTGCCGCCGGCCGAGCTCCTTCAGCCCCGCCGTCAGCGTCTCGTCCAGCTCGAGCGGCAGCCGCGCGCCCGCGTGGTCCTGCCGCGCGGGACGCGGATGGTCGGTGGGAAGCTCCAGCAGCGCCGGCGCGCCGGCCAGCGTCTTCGTCCAGTAGCCCGCCTGCGCCTCCAGCACCTCGTCCTCCACCCAGCGCCGCTGCCACGCCGCGTAGTCGGCGTACTGGATCGGGAGCGCGGGGAGCGGATCGGCTCGCCCCGCCCGGAACGCGGCGTAGAGCCGGCTCAGCTCGTCGACGAGCACGCCCATCGACCAGCCGTCGGAGACGATGTGGTGCATGGTCAGCAGCAGCACGTGGTCGTCTTCCGCCAGCCGGACCAGCCGCCCGCGGATCAGCGGGCCCCGCTCCAGGTCGAAGGGAGCCGCGGCCTCTTCGGCGGTCACGCGCGCGAGCGCGTCCAGCGCCTCCGCCCGTCCGGCCAGGTCGTGCTCCACCAGATGGAAGCGGCTCGTCTCCGGGGCGATCCGCTGCTCCGGCTCGCCGCTCCGCACCCCGAAGGTCGTGCGCAGCGCCTCGTGCCGCGCCACCAGCCGGTCCAGCGCGCGCACCAGCGCCTCCCGGTCCAGCCCGCCCCGCAGCCGCAGGTTCCGCGGGACGTGGTAGGTGCCGCCCAGGTCCCCCAGCTGCTCCAGGAACCAGAGGCGCTGCTGCGCATACGAGAGCGGCAGGGGCGCGCTCCGGTCCACCCGCTCGATCGCCGGCAGCTCCGCGCGCCCGGCCGCCGCCAGCGCCTCCGCCAGCTCTTTCAGCACGGGACGCACGAACACCACGGCGAGCTCCACCTCCGCGCTCAGGAGCTGCCGGATGCGCGAGATCACGCGCACGGCGAGGAGGGAATGGCCGCCCAGCTCGAAGAAGTGGTCCCAGCGGCCCACCCGCTCCATGCCCAGCACCTCCGCCCAGATCTCCGCCAGCGCCTGCTCGGTCTCCCCCATCGGCGCCTCGTAGCCCCGCCGCGCGTACGCCTCGTCCTCGGGCGCGGGGAGCGCGTTGCGGTCCACCTTCCCGTTGGGAGTCAGCGGAAGCCTCTCCAGGCGCACGTACGCCGCGGGCACCATGTACTCCGGCAGCCGCTCGCCCACGTGCCGGCGCAGCGCCTCCACGTCCACCGGCTCGTCGGCCCGGTAGTAGGCCACCAGGCGCTTGTCGCCGGGCGCGTCCTCGCGCACCAGCACCACCGCCTCGCGCACGGCGCCGTGCTCCGCCAGCCACGCCTCGATCTCGCCCGGCTCGATGCGGAAGCCGCGCACCTTCACCTGGTGGTCGGCGCGGCCGACGAACTCTACCGTCCCGTCCGCGAGCCAGCGGCCCAGGTCGCCCGTGCGGTACATGCGCGCGCCGGGCTTTCCGGCGAAGGGATCGGGGACGAAGCGCTCCGCCGTCAGCCGCGGGCGGTCCAGGTAGCCCAGCGCCACGCCGGACCCGCCGATGTACAGCTCGCCCGCCACGCCCACGGGCACCGGCTCGCCCGCCGCACCCAGCAGGTAGACGCGCGTGTTGGAGATCGGCCCGCCCAGCGGCACCGTGCGCGCGCCCTCGGCCACGGCGGTGACCGGATGGGTGATGGCGAACGTCGTCGTCTCGGTGGGTCCGTAGCAGTGGATCGGCGCGTGCCCGCCCTCGGCGAGCACGCGCGCGAACGACGGCGGGTCCGCGGCCTCACCGCCCGTCATCAGGTAGCGCACCCCGGCCAGCGCCCCGGGGATGGCCGCCGCGTACTGGTTGAAGACGGCGGTGGTGACGAAGAGCGCCGTGACCCCCTCCTCCGCCAGCAGCCGGGCGAAGGCGGGCGGGTCCAGCAGGACCCCCTGCCCCACCACCACGATGCGCCCGCCGTTCAGCAGGGGCGCCCACACCTCCATGGTCGTCGCGTCGAACGCCGGGTTGGCGGCGAACGCCACCCGGTCGCCCGGTCCGAACGCCGCGTACCCGTTGTTCAGCACCAGCCGCGCGATCGCGCGGTGCGGCACCATCACCCCCTTGGGCGCGCCCGTCGACCCCGAGGTGTACATCACGTAGGCGAGGGCGTCGCCCGGCACCGGGATCCCCGGGTTTTCCGCCGCCCCCTCCCCGGCCGCGCCGACGCCGATCCCCTCCACGCCGGGAAGCCCGGGGAGCACCGCGCCCGCCTCGGGGTGCAGCACGAACGCCGATCCGCTGTCGGCGGCCATCCAGGCGATGCGCTCCGGCGGGAAGACGGGGTCGATCGGCACGTAGGCGGCGCCCGCCTTCAGCACCGCCAGCTCCGCCACCACCAGCTCGACCGAGCGCGGCACCAGGAGCGCCACCCGCGCGCCCGGCCGCACCCCCCGCTCGCGGAGGCGGCGCGCCAGCCGGTTGGCCCAGGCGTTCAGCGCCGCGTAGGTCAGCGACGCGTCCTCGCAGACCACCGCCACCGCGCCGGGGGTGCGCGCCGCCTGCGCCTCGAAGAGCTGGTGGATGCAGGCGTTCCGCGGAACCTCGGCCTCCGTCCGGTTCCATTCCTCCACCACCCGCCGCCGCTCGGCCTCGGGGAGGATCTCCAGCTCGTCCACCGGCCGCGCGTCGGCGGCCACCATCTGCTCCAGCACCCGCCGCAGGTAGCCGGCGTGCCGCTCGACCGTCGCCCGCTCGTACAGCGAGGTGGCGTACGCCAGGGTTCCCGCCACCCGGCCGCTCGCCTCCGAGAGCGTCAGCGACAGGTCGAACTTGGCGGTGTTCCGTTCGGCCCCGGGCACCTGCCCCAGCTCCAGCCCCGGCAGCTGGCGGCTGCCGCGCGGCTCGTTCTGCCAGGTGAACAGCACCTGGAAGAGCGGCGCGTGGGCCAGCGTCCGCACCGGGTCCACCCGCTCCACCACCTGCTCGAAGGGGATGTCCTGGTTGTGCTGGGCGTCCAGCGCGCGCGACTTCACCCGCTCCAGCAGCTCCGTCACCGTGGGGCGCCCGGAGAGGTCCACGCGCAGCGCGAGCGTGTTGACGAAGTAGCCGATCAGCCCCTCGACCTCCTGCCGCCCGCGGTTGGCCGTGGGCGTGCCGACCACCACCTCTTCCTGTCCCGACAGGCGGCCGAGCACCGTGGCCCACCCGGCCAGCAGCGTCATGAACAGCGTCGTTCCGTTCCGCCGGCTCAGCGCGCGCAGCGCCTGCGTCAGCTCCGCGCCGAGGTCCACCCGCAGCGCAGCGCCCGCGTGGTCCTGCCGTGGGGGCCGCGGATGGTCCGCCGGCAGCTCCAGCAGCGCCGGCGCGCCGGCGAGCGTCTTCGTCCAGTAGCCCGCCTGCCGCTCCAGCACCTCGGCCTGTACCCAGCGCCGCTGCCACGCGGCATAGTCGGCGTACTGCACCGGCAGCGCGGGGAGCGGATCGGGCCGGCCTGCCCGGAAGGCGGCGTACAGCAGGCCCAGCTCGTCCATGAGCACCCCCGCCGACCAGCCGTCGGCCACGACGTGGTGCATCGTCAGCAGCAGCACGTGGTCGTCCTCCGCCAGCCGGACCAGCCGGCCCCGGATCAGCGGGCCCTGCTCCAGGTCGAAGGGCGCCGCGGCCTCCTCGGCCATCACGCGCTCGAGGGCGTCCGGCTCCCCGGCCAGGTCGTGCTCCACCAGGTGGAGACCGGTCGTCTCCGGGGCGATCCGCTGCTCGGGCTCGCCGCCCTGCTCGCGGAAGGTGGTGCGCAGCGCCTCGTGCCGCGCCACCAGCCCGTCCAGCGCGCGCCGCAGCGCGGCGCGGTCCAGCGCGCCGCGCAGCCGCAGCCGCAGCGGCACGTGGTACGTGCTCCCCAGGTCGCCCATCTGCTCCAGGAACCAGAGGCGCTGCTGCGCGAAGGAGAGCGGCAGGCGCCCGCCGCGGTCCACCCGCCCGATCGGCGGCAGCTCCGCGCGCCCGGCCGCGGCCAGCACCTCCGCCAGGTCCTTCAGCACCGGGCACTCGAACACCTTCCCCGGCTCCACCTCCCGGTCCAGCACCTGCTGGACGTGCGTGGCCATCTGCACGGCGAGCAGCGAGTGGCCGCCCAGCTCGAAGAAGTCGTCGCGGCGGCCCACCTGCTCCACGCCCAGCAGCTCGCTCCAGACCTCGGCCAGCGCCTGCTCCACCTCGCCCACCGGCGCCTCGTAGCCGCGCCGCGCGAACGCCTCGCCCTCGGGCGACGGCAGCGCCTTGCGGTCCAGCTTCCCGCTCGGGGTCAGCGGCAGCGCCTCCAGGTGGACGTAGGCGGCGGGCACCATGTGCTCCGGCAGCC
>Ga0105238_10000944_pt1 | contig 29787 bp, 23 predicted proteins | sample KBSC34metaG_FD_81526 | JGI IMG/M metagenome (GOLD analysis project Ga0105238, IMG submission 81526) | Corn rhizosphere microbial communities from Kellogg Biological Station, Michigan, USA - KBS C3-4 metaG | ecosystem: Host-associated > Plants > Roots > Rhizosphere > Soil | place: Michigan, USA...
CCACCTCCTGGGCACGATGGGCGCCAATGTCCGCGTCGTCGCCCCGCCGACCCTGCTGCCCTCCTCGATCGACCGGATGGGCGTCGATGTCTTCACCGACATGGCGCATGGCCTCAAGGACGTCGACATCGTCATGATGCTGCGGCTGCAGAGCGAGCGCATGTCCGGCAAGTTCGTGCCCTCGCCGCGCGAATATTTCCACTTCCACGGCCTCACCGCCGAACGGCTGGCTGCCGCCAAGCCCGACGCGCTGGTGATGCATCCCGGCCCGATGAACCGGGGCGTCGAGATCGACTCCGAGGTCGCCGACGATATCGAGCGCAGCCTGATCCTCGACCAGGTCGAGTTCGGCGTGGCCGTGCGCATGGCCTGCCTGCGCCTGGCCGCCTCCACCCAAGACCGGGCGACCAACTGATGCCGCTCACAGCCTTCACCAACGCCCGGCTGCTGGACCCGGCGAGCGGACGCGACGAAGTCGGTACGCTCGTCACCGAGGGCGGCAAGATCACGGCGCTGGGCGCCGGCATCGCCGCGCCCAAGGGCGCCGAAATCGTCGATTGCGCCGGCCTCTGTCTCGCGCCCGGCCTGGTCGATATGCGCGTCGCGGTCGGCGAACCGGGCGAGGAGAATCGCGAAACCATCCTGTCGGCCAGCCGCGCGGCGGCGGCGGGCGGCATCACCGCCTTCGCCATGCTGCCCAACACCCAGCCGGTGATCGACGACATCGCCGGCCTGGAATTCGTCGCCCGCCGCGCCCGCGAGGCCAAGCTGGTCAAGATCTTCGCCTATGGCGCGGTCACGCACGGCGCCGAGGGCAAGGAACTGGCGGAAATGGGCCTGCTGGCCGAGGCCGGGGCCATCGGCTTCACCGATGGCGTCCATGCCATAGGCGATGCGCTGACCATGCGGCGCGCTCTGTCCTATGCCAAGGCGTTCGACAAGGTGATCGTCCAGCACCCGGAGGAGCCGACCCTGGCTTCGGGCGGCCAGATGAACGAAGGCGAAATCTCCACCCGCCTGGGCCTCTCCGGCATCACCCGCGCGGCCGAAATCATCATGCTGGAGCGCGACCTGCGCCTGGTGGCGCTGACCGGCGGCCGTTACCACGCCGCGCACCTGTCGACCGCCGAGGGGGTCGAGCTGATCCGCCAGGCCAAGCATGAGGGTCTGCACGTCACCTGCGACGTCGCCCCGCCTTATTTCGCGCTGACCGAGGTCGATATCGGCGATTATCGAACCTTCGCCAAGCTGTCGCCGCCGCTGCGTACAGACAATGACCGCCGCGCCATCATCGCCGGCATCGCCGACGGCACGATCGACGCCATCGCCAGCGACCACGCCCCGCACGACCAGGATTCCAAGCGCGTCCCGTTCGCCGCCGCCGCGCCCGGCGTGGTGGGCCTGGAGACGCTGCTGCCGGTCGCACTGGAGCTGTATCACAAGGGTCATATCGGCCTCTTAGACCTGCTCGACCGGCTGACCCTGGCGCCGGCCACGATCCTGGGGCTGCCGTTGGGTCAACTCAGGGTCGGCGGCGCGGCTGACCTCACGATCTTCGACCTCGACCGGCCGTGGGTTATCGACGCCGCATCCTTCAAGTCGAAATCGAAGAACTCGCCCTTCGACACGCGCCCAGTCGCCGGCGCGGTGGTCATGACGGTGGTGGACGGGCGCATCGTCCATAGGAGCTAATCGAAGATCATGCCGCAACCGATTGAATTCTTTTTCGATTTCTCTTCGCCTTACGGCTATCTTGCAAGCCGCAAGATCGATGCGATCGGCGCGAAGCACGGGCGTGAGGTCGTGTGGAGGCCGGTTCTTCTGGGCGCCGTCTTCAAGGTGACGGGCGGGCAGCCGCTGGTCCAGATCCCGATCAAGAGCGACTATGTCGCGCGGGATTTCGTCCGCTTTGCCAGGCTGTTAGGCGTCGATTTCAAGATGCCGGGCAATTTCCCCTTCTCCAGCATCCATGCCGTGCGGTCCTTCTGGTGGGCGGACAGCCAAAATCCCAAGCTGGCACATGACCTTGCACAGCATCTTCTGAACACGGCCTTCAGCGGCAAGGATATCGCCTCGGCCCAGGCTGTCGCCACGGCAGCCGCGGAGATCGGCATAGACAGTGCCGCCCTGCTGGCCGGAATCGAAAGCCAGGAGGTCAAGGACCGCACCCGCGCCGAAAGCGACGCCGCCATCGCCCGCGGCGTCTTCGGCTCCCCCTATATCGTCGTCGACGGCGAACCGTTCTGGGGCGCCGACCGGCTAGACCAAGTCGAGAAATGGCTGGAGACGGGGGGCTGGTGAACGGCCTGACCGCAATATTGATAGCCGCCATCGGCGGCTATCTCCTCGGCTCAATCCCCTTCGGCCTCGTGCTCACCCGGCTGGCCGGGCTGGGTGATATCCGCAAGATCGGATCGGGCAATATCGGCGCGACCAATGTGCTGCGCACCGGCAACAAGCCGCTGGCCTTCGCGGTGCTGCTGCTCGATTCCGGCAAGGGCGCGGCCGCCGTACTGCTGGCGGCCCGGTTCGGCGAGAATCCGGCCCTGGCGGCCGGTGTGGGCGCGGTGCTGGGCCATCTCTATCCGGTCTGGCTGGGCTTCAAGGGCGGTAAGGGCGTGGCCACCACCCTGGGCACCTTGCTGGCGCTGTCCTGGCCGGTCGGGCTGATCGCCTGCGCGGTCTGGCTGCTGGTGGCGCTGATCTTCCGCATCTCGTCCGCCGCGGCGCTGACCGCGCTGGCGACGACGCCGGTGGCGGCGCTGCTGATCTATACCCCGACCCTGGCCATCGTCGCGCTGCTGATCGCCGCGCTGGTCTGGTACAAGCACGCCGCCAATATCCGCCGCCTGCTGGACGGCACGGAGCCGCGCATCGGCCGCAAATCCGCATGAACGCACCCGCCCGGCGCGTGCTGACCGATGAGGAGCGGATCGACTGGCTGCGCCTCAGCCGCACCGCCCAGGTCGGCCCCATCACCTTTTACGCCCTGATCGCCCGCTACGGCAGCGCCAGGGCCGCGCTGGAGGAATTGCCGAAGCTTGCGGCCCGCGCCGGCCGCGCCAAGCCGGCCGCGATCCCCCCCGCCGGCGAGATCAGGCGCGAGGTCGAGCGCGCCGCGCGCCTGGGCGCCCGCTATATCGCCGCACACGAGCCTGAATACCCGCAATCCCTGGCCGCCATCGAGGATGCGCCGCCGGTGATCGTGGCCGGGCGGAATATCGCTCTGTTCGAACGCCCGGCGGTCGCCATCGTCGGCGCGCGCAATGCCTCGATGAACGGCCGCAAGATGGCGGCGCGGCTGGCCGCCGACCTGGGGGAAGCCGGCTTCGTCGTGGTTTCCGGCCTGGCGCGCGGCATCGACACCGAGGCGCATAAGGCGTCGCTGGCCTATGGCACCGTCGCGGTCGTCGCCGGCGGCGTGGATATCGTCTACCCGCCGGAGAACCGCGAGCTCCAGGCCCGTATCTTCGAAGAACACTGCATTGTCGCCGAGGCGCCGCTGGGCACCGAGCCGATGGCGCGGCATTTCCCACGCCGCAACAGGATCATCTCGGGCCTGACGCCCGGCGTCGTGGTGGTCGAGGCGGCGAAGCATTCCGGCTCGCTGATCACCGCGCGGATGGCGCTGGAGCAGGGCCGCGAGGTTTTCGCCGTTCCCGGCTCGCCGCTGGACCCGCGCGCCCAGGGCACCAACGGCCTGATCCGCGACGGCGCGACCCTGACGGAGACGGCGGACGATGTCTTGCGGGTGCTGACCAGCCGCCCCATATCCCGCCGTCACAGCCCTCCGGAACCCCTTCCCCTGCCCGAACGGAACGGTGAGCCGGAGATCGAAGATGCGCGCAAGGTGATCCTCGAAGCGCTCAGCCCCGTACCTGTTGCGGTTGACGAATTGGTGCGGGACTGCCAAGTGTCGTTGCCGGTCGTGCTGACAATTCTGCTGGAACTTGAACTGGCTGGACGGTTAGAACGGCAGGCGGGACAACGCGTGAGCCTCGTTCCGTAAATCAAGAATCAGTCAGCGTTCGCACCAGATAGGACCCGTCATTTCCCACAACCTTGTCATCGTCGAATCGCCGGCCAAGGCCAAGACGATCAACAAATATCTCGGAGACGACTACACCGTCGTGGCCTCTTACGGTCACGTCCGCGATCTGCCGTCCAAGGACGGGTCGGTAAAGCCCGACCAGGACTTCGCGATGGAGTGGGAAATCGGCGACCGCTCGGCCAGGCCGCTCGACGCCATCGCCAAGGCGGTGAAGAGCGCCGACCATGTCATCCTCGCGACCGACCCGGATCGCGAGGGAGAAGCCATTTCGTGGCACGTGCTGGAGTTGCTGCGCGACCGCAAGCTGCTGGGCAGCCGCGGCGTCAGCCGCGTCACCTTCAACGAAATCACCAAGAACGCCATCCAGGAGGCGTTCAGCCACCCGCGTGAGATCAATCGCGAACTGGTCGAGGCCTATCTCGCCCGCCGGGCGCTGGATTATCTGGTCGGCTTCACTCTGTCGCCGGTGCTGTGGCGCAAGCTGCCGGGCTCCCGCTCGGCCGGCCGCGTCCAGTCGGTGGCGCTGCGCCTCATCTGTGAGCGCGAAGACGAGATCCAGATCTTCAAGCCTGAGGAATACTGGACCATCGCCGCCCTGATGGCGACTACCGGGGGCCAGACTTTCCCGGCCCGCCTGCATGCGCTGGACGGCAAGACCCTGGGCAAGTTCGCCCTGCCCAACGAAGCCGCCGCCAAGGCCGCGGTCGCCCGCATCGAGGCATCGAGCTTCGCCGTCGGCTCGGTCGAGCGCAAACAGGTACGCCGCAACCCGGCCCCACCCTTCATCACCTCGACCTTGCAGATGGAGGCCTCGCGCAAGCTCGGCTTCTCCGCCACCAAGACGATGCGCACCGCGCAACAGCTCTATGAAGGTATCGACATTGGCGGTGAAACCGTTGGTTTGATTACCTATATGCGAACCGACGGTGTGCAGCTGGGCCAGGAGGCGACGCAGCAGACGCGCGCGCTGATCGGGTCCGCCTATGGCGACAATTATCTGCCGGCCAGCCCGCGCGTCTACAAAAGCGCCGCCAAGAACGCCCAGGAGGCGCACGAGGCGATCCGCCCGACCGACCTGTTCCGCCGTCCCGACAGTATTTCCAGGCACTTGGACCGCGATCAGCTACGGCTCTATGAACTGATCTGGAAGCGCACCGTCGCCTGCCAGATGGAAAGCGCCGTGTTCGATCAGGTCACGGTCGATATCCTGTCTCAGGATAAGTCGGTAACCCTCAGAGCCACAGGCCAAATCCAGATTTTCGACGGCTTCCTGAAAGTCTATCAGGAAGATCGCGACGACGTGCCGGACGACGAGGATTCGGAAAGCCGCCGCCTGCCGCCGCTGGCCGAGCGCGACGGGCTGGAACGCCGGTCGGTGAAGCCCGAGCAGCATTTCACCCAGCCGCCGCCCCGCTATACCGAGGCCAGCCTGGTCAAGAAGCTGGAAGAGCTCGGCATCGGCCGGCCCTCGACCTACGCCTCGATCATGCAGGTGCTGCAGGACCGCGATTACGTGAAGCTGGAGCAGCGGCGTTTCGTGCCCGAGGATCGCGGCCGGCTGGTCACCTCGTTCCTGACCAACTTCTTCCGGCGCTATGTCGAATACAACTTCACCGCCGATCTGGAGCAGCAGCTCGACCAGGTGTCGGACGGCAAGCTGGACTGGAAGAAGCTGCTGCGCGACTTCTGGAACGCCTTTGCCGAGAATGTCGACCAGACCAAGAACCTGAAATTCGCCGAGGTGATCACCGCCCTGGACCAGGATCTGGCGCCGCATCTGTTCGAGGATAAGGGCGAGGGCCACGACCCGCGCTCCTGCCCGCTTTGCAAGGACGGCCGCCTGTCGCTGAAGCTGGGCAAGTTCGGCGCCTTCATCGGCTGCTCGAACTATCCGGCGTGCCAATATACCCGCCCGCTGATCGCCCCCAATGGCGAGCAGGCCAAGCCCGAGGGCGAGGCCAGCGGCCCGCAGCTGCTGGGCACCGATCCGGCGACCGGCCTGCCGATCACGCTGCGCACCGGTCCCTATGGCACGTATCTCCAGCTCGGCCCCGCCGCAACCGCCGCCCCTGCCCCGGAGCCCGAGCCCGAGGCGCCAAAGGCCAAGGGCAAGGCGAAGAAACCGAAGGCGGTGAAGGAGAAGCCGAAGCGCGTCTCCCTGCCCAAGGGCATGCAGCCCGCCGATGTCGACCTGGCAACGGCCATCCGCCTGCTGTCGCTGCCGCGCGATGTAGGCATGCATCCGGAAAAGGCCGAGATGATCGTCGCCGGCATCGGCCGGTTCGGGCCGTATCTCAAGATCGGTCCGCGCTACAAGAACCTCGGCCCCGAAGAAGACGTGCTGACCATCGGGCTGAACCGCGCCGTCGACCTGCTGGCGGATGAGAGCGGCGGCGGCGGCAGCGGCGTGCTGCGCACCATCGGCGAGCATCCGGCGGACAAGAAGCCGGTGACGCTCAACAAGGGCCGGTTCGGCCCCTATGTGAAGCACGGCTCGGTCATGGCATCGCTCTCCAAGAAGCACTCGCCCGATGACCTGACGATGGACGAAGCCGTGGCGCTGCTGGCGGCCAAGGCCGCCGCCGGCCCCTCCAAAAAAGGCGGGCGCTTCGCCAGGAAATCCGCGGCCAAGCCGGCGAAGGCCGCGCCGAAGCGGAAATCGGCCAGCGCTTGACCGGCAAGAAGAAGACCCCGCCGCCCTTCCCGACCCGCGAGCAGGTGCTCGAATTCATCCGTGAGAGCACCGTCCCGGTCGGCAAGCGGGAGATCGCCCGCGCCTTCCAGATCACCGGCGACCAGCGCCCTGCGCTGAAAGTTCTCCTGGCCGACCTGTCGCGGTCCGGCGCTGTCGACAAGGGGCGCGGCCGCAAGGTCGCCCCGCCCAAGGCGCTGTCCGAGGTCGCGATCATCGAGATCCACGGTATGGACGACGACGGAGACCTGCTGTGCCGGCCGGTCGACTGGCGCGAAGCCGGCGATCCGCCCCGTATCCTCATGCGGGCCAACCAGCGCGGCGCCGCCGATCTCGGCGTCGGCAACCGGGCGCTGGCCCAACTGAAGCGCCTTTCGCCCGATTTCTACGAGGCCCGGCCGATCCGCAAGCTGGAGGGTTCGACCGCCCGTATCCTCGGCATCTTCGAGCGCGCCGGCACCCACGCCAAGGTCCGCTCAACCGACAAGCGCAACCGCACCGACCTCACCGTCCTGCCCGCCAACGAGGGCGGCGCCGAGCCCGGCGAACTGGTGGTGGCCGAGATATTGCCGGCTGTGCGGCTGGGGCTGCGCCAGGCCCGGGTCGTGGCGCGGCTGGGCAACGGCACCGATCCCGGCGCAATCAGCCTGATCGCCATCCACAGCCGCAACCTGCCGACCGAATTCTCCGACGCCGCGGTCAAGGAGGCCGAGGCGGCCACCGTGCCCGACCTCAAGGGCCGCGAGGATCTGCGCGACATCCCGCTCGTCACTATCGACGGCGAGGATGCGCGCGATTTCGACGACGCCGTCTGGGCGACGCCGGATACCGATGCGAACAATGAAGGCGGCTGGCACCTGCTGGTCGCCATCGCCGACGTTTCGCACTATGTGCTGCCGGGCTCGGCGCTGGACCGCGAGGCCTATCGGCGCGGCAATTCGGTCTATTTCCCGGACCGGGTCGTGCCCATGCTGCCGGAGGCGCTGTCCAACGGCCTATGCTCGCTGAAACCGCACGAGCCGCGCGCCTGCCTGGCCTATCACCTGTGGATCGACGCCAAAGGCCGGCTGATCCGCCACCGCATCGTGCGCGGCCTGATGCGTTCAGCCGCGCGGCTGACCTACGAGCAGGTCCAGGCCGCGATCGATGGCGCGCCCGACGACACGACCGGTCCGCTGGTGGAACCGGTACTGAAGCCGCTCTACGGCGCGTTCGAAGCCCTCCTGAAGGCACGGGCTGAGCGCGGCACGCTGGAGCTGGACCTGCCCGAGCGCAAGGTGATCCTGAACGCCGAGGGCAAGGTCACGGCCATCGTGCCCCGCGCCCGGCTGGACAGCCACCGGCTGATCGAGGAGTTCATGATCGCCGCCAATGTCGCGGCGGCGGAGGATCTGGAAGAGCGCAAGCAGCCCGGCCTGTTCCGTATCCATGACAGGCCCGATCCGACCAAGCTGGAGGCGGTGCGCAGCTTCATCGCCGGGATCGGCCACGGCCTGGCACTGGCCAAGGGCCAGGTGATCACCCCGGCCCAGCTCACGCGTCTGCTGAACCAGGCCAAGGAACTGCCGGAGGCTCAGCTGATCTCGGACATCGTGCTGCGCTCCCAGGCGCAGGCGATCTACAGCGACAAGAATATCGGCCATTTCGGCCTGGCGCTGCGCCGCTACGCCCATTTCACCTCGCCGATCCGGCGCTATGCCGACCTGATCGTTCACCGCGCGCTGATCCGCAGCTGGAAGCTGGGCGACGACGGGCTGGACGACGCCACCCTGCCCCGCCTGACCGAAATCGGCGAACATATCTCGATGACCGAGCGGCAGGCAGCGGAGGCCGAGCGCGAGTCTATCGACCGCTACACCGCATCCTTCCTCGCCGAGCGGGTCGGCGCGACCTTCTCGGGCCGGATCAGCGGCGTCGCCCGCTTCGGCCTGTTCGTCCGCCTGGACGAAACCGGCGCCGACGGCATCGTGCCGATCTCCAGCCTGCCCGACGACTATTACGTCCATGAAGAGGCGAAACACCGCCTGATCGGCCGCAATAAGGGCCGCGTCTATCGCCTGGCCGACCGGGTGACGGTCAAGCTGCTGGAGGCCGACGGCATGACCGGCAGCACGGTCTTCCAGCTGATGAGCGATTCGGGCGAGGAATTGCCCCGCGGGCGCCCGCAGCAGCGTGAGCGCCGCGGCCGCCGGCGCTAATGCGTCAGGTCCGCTGGGTTGTACTTCTCGACGAACGCGACCATCGCCTTCAGCATCTGCAGGCGGGTCGCCGAGCGCGACAGCCAGTGATCCTCCCCGTCCAGCGCGATAAGCTCGACCGGCTTGCCGGCGGCCTTCAGCGCCTCGGCCATCTCCTGGCTTTGCGCCGGCGGCACCACCGTGTCCTTGTCGCCATAGATCAGCAGGATCGGCGCATCGGCCTTGCCCGCCAGCTTCAGCGGCGAAATTGCGTCGAGCGACGGGTCGTCCATCGACCGCACGCCCATATAGGAGAGCCGGATGCGCATCCCCGGCTCCTCGTAATGCTCGGTGCGGCCCTTGCCGCGCTCGGCAATGGCACTCAGCCTGTCATGAGGATCGGTCACGCCGCCATAGGACGCGGCGCAGCGATAAAGGCCGTTCTGCACCGTGACGCCGGCCAGCGCGGCATAGCCCCCATAGGATGCGCCCGCGATGCAGGCGCGATGCGGATCGACGATGCCCTTGCCGGCGAGGAAAGCGACGCCGTCGGAAATGTCGGTCTGCATCTTGCGCCCCCACTCCCCGAAGCCGGCATTGCGGAACGCGATCCCATATCCGGCTGAGCCGCGGAAATTCGGCTGGAAGACCGCATACCCGCGCACCGCGAAAGCCTGCGCCCACCAGTTGAAAGAGGCCAGATCCCGCGCCTCGGGCCCGCCATGGACCAGGACGACCAGGGGCAGGTCGCGGGCCGGCCTGCCGGGCGGAAGGGTCAGGACGCCCTGGATCGCCAAGCCGTCGGCGGCCCGATAGTCGACCGTCTGTACCGGGCCGATCATCGGCTGCGAGATTTCCGGGTAATCGACCGCGACCGGCGTCGCCTTCCCGGCCGGAAAATCCACCAGCTCCCAGGTTCCCGGGGCTTCCTGGCCGCTGACGAAGACCAGCATGCGGTTCTGGTCGGCGCTGACCGATGCGGGCCTCCAGTAGTGCCCGGCGAACATCCTGGCGATACTGCGATAGTGTTTCTCCAGGGTCGGGTCGAAGATCGTGCTGTCGCCGCCGTCGATGCTCACGGCACCGAGCAGCAGGCGCGTGCCGCGCCCCCGGATCAGCGCCATCGATTTCTCCGACGGCAGCAGGGTTTCGGCCTGGCCGGTCTTGAGGTTGAGTTCCTTGATCGCCCCGTCGGTGCCGCCTTCGGCGACCAGAATGGCGTCCGGGGTCCGCGACAGGCCCGCGGCGGCGAACCGGAACGGCGAATTGCCCTTGATCAAGGCGTCCAGGGGCTTGTCCGGCCGGAAGACGCGCCAGTCGCCGCTGTTGGAATCATATTCGGATTCGGCGACGATCTCGCCGCCGGCGTCCAGCACCCAGCTGCGCGATCGCGGGCTGCCCTTGGCGACGCGCTCTATCGTACTGGTGCCGAAATCGATGCGGCAGAGATCGGGATATTGCTGCCATCTCGGTCCGGCGCCGGAATGCAGGTCGGCCGGCGGCTCGGTCGGGTACAGGCCGTAATAGCCGAACCAGCGACCGTCGCGCCGGATGATCCCGTAATGCCCCTGGATGGTCGACAGATAGTCCGGCGGCGCGGCCAGCAGCGGCTTTTGCGCCCCGCTGTTGGCGTCGACGACGATCCCTTCGGTCAGTTCGCGGTCCGATTTGCTGTCGGCGCCCAGCCGCGCGGTGCGGTGGGTATAGACGACGGCATAGTCGTTGCCCGCCCAGGACAGGCCGGCGAACTTCATGTCGTCGAGGGGCACCGTGGCGATCGGCCGGCCGTCGACATGGCGAATGGTCAGCAGGAATCGATCGTCCTGGCGGGAGACGATCGCCAGCATGTCGCCATCCGCCGACATCTCCACCGCCTCGGTTCGCGGAAGCGAGCCATAGATTTCCAGCGGCGGAACAGGCGGGGGCGCAGCCACGGCGACGAGGCCGAACGCCAGCAGCAGCGCGGCCGGGAGCCATCCCGTAAGGCCCCTCATCATGCCATTATCCCCCACATTCGATGTCCGGTCCCGTTATGCCGTTTCTACGCCCGAAATCTCGCGCCTCCTACGGCCCCGACATTGACTTCGAACGCAAAACGCGTATTTTCCCGGCCTTCGCCGACCGCGCGCCGGTCGCCAACAGGATTCGTGAATTATGGCCAAGCCGTCCACCGTACTGATTAAAATGGTTAGCTCAGCCGACACCGGCTATTTCTACGTCAAGAAGAAGAACCCGCGTAAGGCGACCGAGAAGCTTGAGATGAACAAGTACGATCCGATCGCGCGCAAGCACGTCGCGTTCAAGGAATCGAAGATCAAATAAGTTTCGGGCCTCCCGAAACCGCAGAAAGCCGCCCATCGGGCGGCTTTTTTTATGCCCGGCGCAGGAGCCGGCCCCTTCGGAACATAATGCCCGCTGTAAGGTTGCCGGCGAGGGCGCCGATCGTCGCCCCGCGACGGGACATATCCACCGCTTTCAGGCCTGAAAATCCGGACCGAGGTCGAGCGCAGTAAAAAACCAGCTGCGTGCGTATGAGGAGTGGAAAGCCGCAGTCATTGTGAAATGAGCGCCATGTCATCGTGACAGTCATGGCGGTGCCGGCTGTTGTGGAAGGGCGTGGATATGGAAAGGTCCGGCTGGATCAAGCGCGGAATCGCAGTCGTTATCGTCGCCGCTGCCGGCGGCTACTTGGTTCATCATTTCACAAGCCACAAAGCGCCGCCGCCCCAGGCCGTCATTCCGGTGACGCCGGGCACCGTCACGGTCAAGGATGTGCCTGTCTATGTCCGTGGCCTGGGCACCGTGCAGGCCTTCAACACCGTTCAGATCAAGAGCCGTGTCGACGGCAACATCACCGATGTGCAGTTCACCGAGGGCCAGGAGGTCAAGGCCGGCGATCCCTTGTTCCAGATCGACCCCCGCCCCTACCAGGCGGTGCTGGAGCAGGCACAGGCCAATCTCCAGAAGGACCAGTCGCAGCTCGCCGGCGCCCAGCGCGATCTGGCCCGCTACGCCAAGCTGGTCGAGCCCGGCTTCCAGACCCGGCAAAGCTATGAGGACCAGATGGCGACGGTCGGCCAGGTGGAAGGCGCGACCAAGGCCGACCAGGCGCTGATCGACAGCAGCAAGCTGAATATCGAATACGCCAATATCCGATCCCCCATCACCGGGCGGACGGGCGCGCGGCTGGTCGATATCGGCAATTTCATCCAGGCCTCGGGTGGAACCAACCTGGTCACCGTCACCCAGATGAAGCCGATCTTCGTCACCTTCACGGTGCCTCAGGACTATCTGGACCAGATCCGCCAGAACCAGGCCGAGGCACCGCTCGCCGTGCAGGCCTATGGCTCCGACGACAAGACCCTGCTGGCGACCGGCAAGCTGACCCTCATCAACAACCAGGTCGACACCACCACCGGCACGGTCCAGCTCAAGGCCACGTTCGACAATGATGACGAGCGCCTGTGGCCGGGCGCGTTCATCAACGCACGGCTGATCGTCTCAACCCGGAAGAACGCGCTGACCGTGCCGGCCCAGACCGTGATGCAGGGGCCGAACGGCGCCTATGCCTACACCATCAACCCGGACAAGACGGTCGACCGCAAGGATGTCGACGTGTCCCTGACGCAGGACGGGGTGGCGGTGATCGACAAGGGGCTGACCGCAGATGAAAGCGTGGTGGTCGACGGCCAATACCGGCTGACCAAGGGGTCGAAGGTGAAGGACCAGAACCAGCAACAGCAGCCGGCGTCTTAAGTCCACCGATGAATATCTCCGAAACCTTCATCCGGCGGCCCATCGCCACCTCTCTCCTGATGATGGGCATCCTCATCTTCGGCGCGGCGTCCTATCCGCTGCTGCCGGTGTCGTCGATACCGACGGTCGACTTTCCGACGATTTCCGTCTCGGCCCAGCTGCCGGGTGCCGACCCGAACACGATGGCCTCCTCGGTAGCGACCCCGCTGGAGCAGCAGTTCGCGGCCATTCCGGGCCTGGCCCAGATGACCTCGACCAGCGGCCTGGGGACCACCAGCATCACGCTGCAGTTCGACCTCAACCGCAATATCGACGGCGCGGCCGGCGACGTGCAGACGGCGATCAACGCCGCCGGCGGCCTGCTGCCCAAAGACCTGCCGAACCCGCCGACCTATAAGAAGACCAACCCGGCCGACCGCGCCATCCTGGTCTATGCGGTGCATTCGGACTCGATGCCGATCTACAAGGTCGACGATTACGCCTACACGATCGTCGCGCAGAAACTGTCGACGATCAGCGGCGTCGCCGAGGTCGACATCGCCGGCCAGCAGCAATATGCCGCCCATATCCAGGTCAATCCCGGCGCCCTGGCCTCGCGCGGCATCGCGCTGGAGGACGTTCACACCGCGCTGGCCGCCGCGACGCTGGACGAGCCCAAGGGCAATCTGGAGGGCGAGCAACAGCAGCTCACGATCGACACCAACGACCAGCTGTTCAACGCCCAGGGCTACAGGAACGTCATCATCGCCTACCGCAACGGCGCGCCGGTGCGGGTCGGCGATGTCGGCCAGGTGATTGATTCATCGGTGCAGCCCAGAACCGGGGCCTGGTTCCACGGCCAGCGCGCCGAGGTGCTGATGATCCGCCGCCAGGCGGGCGCCAATGTCGTGCAGGTGATCAAGGACGTGAAGGCATTGATGCCGCAGCTGCGCGCCTCGATCCCGCCGTCGGTCAAGATCGACATGGTGTCCGACCGGTCGCAGACCGTTTCCGCCTCGATCCAGGATGTCGAGTTCACGCTCACCATCACCATCGCCCTGGTGGTGATGGTGATCTTCCTGTTCCTGCGCAATGTCTGGGCGACGGTGATACCGGGGGTCACCGTGCCGCTGTCGCTCGTGGCGACCTTCGGCATCATGTATGTCTGCGGCTACAGCCTGGACAACCTGTCGCTGATGGGCCTGACAGTGGCGGTCGGCTTCGTAGTCGACGACGCCATCGTCATGATCGAGAACATCGTCCGCTATATCGAGGAGGGCGACACGCCGTTCGAGGCGGCGATCAAGGGCGCGGGGCAGATCGGCTTCACCATCATCTCGATCACGCTGTCGCTGTGCGCCGTGTTCATCCCGCTGCTGTTCATGTCGGGCATCGTCGGACGCCTGTTCCGGGAATTCGCCGTCGTCGTCACCTGCGCGGTGATGATCTCCGGCTTCATCTCGCTGACCCTGACGCCGATGATGTGCTCGCTGTTCCTGAAGCACGAAGAGAAGAAGCATCGCGGGCGCTTCTACACCGCGCTGGAGAATTTCTTCGACTGGCTGGTCGCCGGCTACGACCGCGGCCTCAAATGGGTTTTCAAGCATCAGTTCCTGACGCTGATCTCGACCCTGCTCCTGATCGTCGTGACCGCCGGCCTCTATATCGTCGTGCCGAAGGGTTTCTTCCCCGAGCAGGATACCGGTTTCGTCTTCGGCCAGGCCGAGGCGCGGCAGGATATTTCCTTCGCCGCCATGTCGAAGATTTCCAACCAGTTCGCCGAGATCATCCAGCAGGATCCGGCGGTCTTCCAGGTCGTCGGCTTTGCCGGCGCGACCGGCGGCAATGCCAGCGAGAACACCGCCCGCTTCATGATCCAGCTGAAGGATTTCAGCGACCGCGATGCCTCCGCGCAGGAGGTGATCCAACGGCTGCGGGGCAAGGTGGCGCAGGTCGAGGGGGCCAAGTTCTACCTGCAGGCGGCGCAGGACGTGACCGTCGGCGGGCGGCTGACCCAGACCGAATACCAGTACACGCTGTCGGACACCGACACGGACGAGCTCAACTTCTGGGCGCCGAAAATCCAGGCCGGCATGCAGAAGCTGGCCGAGGTGCAGGACGTGGCGACCGACCAGCAGATCGCCTCACCGCACACGACGGTGACGATCGACCGCGACGCCGCATACCGGCTGGGCCTGTCGTTGTCGCAGATCGACCAGACGCTGTACGACGCCTTCGGCCAGCGCCAGGTCGCGACGATCTACAGCCCCACCACGCAATACAAGGTGATCCTGGAGGTTCAGCCGGATTTCCAGAAAGACGTGGCCGCCCTCTCCCGCATCTACCTGACCAGCAGCAGCGGAACCCAGGTGCCGCTTTCGGCCGTCGCCAGATACGGGACCAAGATCGAGCCGCTGACCGTCAATCACCAGGGCCAGTTCCCGTCGGTGACCCTGTCCTTCAACGTCGCACCCGGCCAGTCGCTGGGCCAGGCGGTGGAGAAGATCCAGCAGATGCAGGAATCGCTGAAGGTGCCGCAGACGCTGCAGGGCACGTTCCAGGGCAACGCCCAGGCCTTCCAGGCATCATTGTCGTCGACGCCGATCCTGATCGCGGCGGCGGTGCTGGTGATGTATATCGTGCTGGGGATGCTCTATGAGAGCTATATCCACCCGATCACCATCCTCTCCGTCCTGCCCTCCGCCGGCGTCGGCGCGCTGATCGCGCTCCTGGTGTGCGGCTACGATCTCAGCGTCATCGCGCTGATCGGCATCATCCTCTTGATCGGCATCGTGAAGAAGAACGCGATCATGATGATCGACTTCGCGCTGGACGCGGAGCGCAACCACGGCAGGAGCCCGCTGGAGGCAATTCACGAGGCCTGCCTGTTGCGCTTCCGCCCGATCATGATGACGACGATGGCGGCGCTGCTGGGCGGCCTGCCGCTGGCGATCGAATCCGGCGCCGGGTCCGAGCTGCGCCGGCCGCTGGGCATCGCCATCGTCGGCGGCCTCATCGTGTCGCAATTCCTGACGCTGTACACGACGCCGGTCATCTATCTCTATCTCGACCGCGTGAACGAATGGATGGGCCGGCACGGCTTCCATCGCGGCAAGACCATCAAGGAAAAGCAGAAGCGGCTGCCGGCGCCGAAGCCCCTGATCGAGGCGGCGGAGTAGCCTCCCCATCCCCTAGTCGGTCAGAGATTGAGACAATAAAGCGCTTTGGCTGTTTCAGCCCGGGGCCAGCTCCGTCTCGACCCGGTTGCGGCCGGAATTCTTCGCCCGGTAAAGGGCGGTGTCGGCACGCTTCAGCACCGCGTCGACCGGCTCGATCCGCTCACCGGCCAGGGTCACGCCGACGCTGGTGGTGACGTTGATCTTGGTGCCCTCGGGCGTGCAGACGATCGGCTCATCGGCGATCACCGCGCACAGGCGGCTGGCAATGGTGCCGACCATGCCGATATCGACATCCGGCAGGATCACCAGGAACTCCTCGCCGCCGATGCGCGACACCAGGTCGAAATTGCGCATGTGGCGGGACAGGCGGTGGGCGAATTCCTTCAGCACCATGTCGCCGGCGGCATGCCCATACGTGTCGTTGACGTTCTTGAAATGGTCGATGTCGAGCATCAGCACGGCGAAGGTCTTCTTCTGCTCGCCCGAGCGCGCAACCAGCCGCTCAAGATGGCCCATGACATAGCGGCGGTTGAACAGCCCGGTCAGCGCATCGGTCAGCGCCATCGACAGGCTGGCCGTATAGTTGGCGACCAGCCGGTCCTGATAGCGCTTCTGGCGGATCTGGCTGCGCACCCGGGCGAGCAGCTCGTTCCGGTCGATCGGGCGCAGGATATAATCGTTGGCGCCAAGCTCCAGCCCCTTGGCGACGCGCTTCATCTCCTGCTCGTCGGCCAGCAGCAGGATCGGGATCTGGCGCGTGCTCTCGCGGGACCGCAGCTGCGAGCACAGACGCAGGCCATCCTCCTCGGCCAGCAGCAGGCTGATCATGATCAGGTCGTAGCCCGGCAGACTGTCGATCGTCGCCAGCGCGTCGGCGCTGTTGGTCTTGATGACGAGGTCGTCTTCGTCGCTCGCCAAGGTCGTGGTGATGCGCTCGACGATCGAGCGGCCGTCCTCGATCAGCAGGATGCGGGCATGGTCCGCCGGCTCCTCCATGATCGGGCGGTCGTCCTCCAGCATCGCGAACTGATGCGAGGTGCGCTCGCGCAGGCGCCACTGGTCGGAGGTCAGCTTCAGACGGATCAGCGAGCGGGCACGGGCGAACAGCGCGATATCGTTGACCGGCTTGGTCAGGAAATCGTCGGCCCCGGCCTCGAGCCCGCGGACGCGGTTCTCCGAGTCCGACAGCGCGGTGATCATGACGATCGGGATATGGGTGGTCTTGGCATCGCCCTTCAGCCGCCGGCAGACCTCGAACCCGTCCATGCCGGGCATCATGACGTCGAGCAGGATCAGGTCGGGCGGCGATTCGGCGATCTTCTCCAGCGCCTCGGGGCCGGAGGATGCGGTCATCACGTCGAAATATTCCGCCTGCAGCTTAGCCGACAGCAGCTTTACGTTCGGAACCAGATCATCGACGACGAGGACTCGCGCGGGCATTTAGCTCACCGTACTCCGTCGCTCAGTGCAAATGCTTGGCGACAGTCTCCAGGAACTTCGTCACGGAAATCGGCTTGGCGATATAATCCTGACATCCGCCTTCTCGTATTTTTTCCTCATCCCCCTTCATTGCGAACGCGGTGACCGCAATAACGGGGATGTCCCGCAGTTTTTCATCTTCCTTCAGCCACTTTGTCACGTCCAGCCCAGAAACCTCGGGCAGCTGAATATCCATGATGATGAGGTCGGGGTGATGTTCCCGCGCCATCTTGAGCGCGTCGATCCCGTCCCGGGTCTTCAACGTGGCGTAGCCATGAGCTTCCAGCAAGTCGTTGAAAAGCTTCATGTTGAGCTCGTTGTCTTCAACAATCAAAATGGTTTTCATCGCCCTGCCGCTATCCCCGGTTGGTCCTATGCATCATGCCGTTGTCGTCCGGTAGTATGCATCAGGCGCAAGGAATTGATCCAGCAGTTCAATAAGCGCGATTTTAGGAAAATAACAAATAAAACAACATTTTTATTAAAATCATGCGCTATGCGCGATTCTCTGGCTTCAACGCACCGAATCGCAACGCGGCCGCGGCAGGGTCTGGATCGCCTGAAGCTGCCCGTGGACGCTGAAATCCTGGTAGTCGTAGTCGTAATCGCTGACCACGCCGTTATCGTGCACAGTCATGGTCATCTCGTATTCCGGCTCTTCATTGTTGTCGCCGGCGGTCTGGCCGTCGGACTTGTCCTCCGTTCCGGCCGGCGGATAGAAGGCGATCCGCACACGGTGGAGCGGGCTGTCGAGCAGCGGGTTCTTCAGGCTGGCGGCAGGATCGGTTCCCGGCGTCTTCAGCACGATGGCGTTGAAATGCGCCGCGCCCCCGCCTTCGCTGCCGTCGAACATGTCGCCGGACAGGAAATGGCCGCCCTTTCTGGCGTATTCGATCAGCTTCACCTGCTGCGCGGTCTGGAACAGAAAGTGCGGCGGCAGCTTATAGGTCACGTTCTCCGGCTTGGTGTATTTGGCGAAGCCGTTATCGACCTTGGTGTCGCGCCCGGCATGGCCGCGAAACTCGCTGGTATCGCCGTCCTGGGTCTGTTTGGTGGAGAAATCGTAATTGACGCCATCCTTGGTTTCGCGGGCGGAGAAATCGCTGTGCGACAGCGATTCTGTCCCCTCCCCCGTCACGGTGCGCAGCAGCGATTTCTGTTTCGTGGTCCAGATATCGCAGGCATCGGTGAATTCCAGGATCATCTTGCCGCTGACGTCGAGATAGTCGCTGCCCGGATGGGTCCCGGTCAAAGTGACGGTATAGAGCGCCTTGTGCGAGGCGAGCACCACCGGGTTGGCGACAGGCGGAGCGGCGCTGGTATGGAACGGCATGCACAGAACCGCGCCGGCGAGCAGGCCGGGAACGATCGAACCGACGCGAAAAGTCTTCATAAAAGCGCGATGCCCGCTAACTGACGCCACAGTGACCCTCTTGCCACAGTATTGGTCCATAGTCTTACCGTTCAAGGGACTCTGACGTCCCGTTCAGGAGAGTCCGGCGAATTACCCCGCCGCGAGACACATTCATGGCGGGTGTGGCAATGTTGCCACCCTGGTCCCGTCTAACAAGACGGTCCAGCATAGACAAAGGTTCCCCCGAATACAGGCTGTAAGATGGACGTAACAATATATCACAATCCTGGGTGCGGCACGTCGCGCAATACGTTGCAATATTTGCGCGATCAAGGGCTTACGCCGAAAGTCGTCGAATATCTGAAAACTCCGCCCGACCGCGCCACGCTGCAATCCCTGCTCAAGAAAATGAACATGAAGCCCGGCGAGCTGCTGCGCCGCAAAGGCGACGTGTACGAGTCGCTGAAGCTGGACGCGCCGGGCGTCACCGACGATCGCATCCTGGACGCGATGGTCGCCAACCCCATTCTCATCGAACGCCCGATCGTGGTGACCCCCAACGGCGTCAAGCTGTGCCGCCCGTGGGAGACGGTGAAGGCGCTGGTGCCGGGCTGAGTCCTTCGGCCACCTTGTCCTCCCGCAGCTCGCGATAACGGGTCTCGGTGTCCCAGCCGGAATCGGCCGCCTGGGGCGCCAGCCGCGCGATGTCGGCACGCAGCAGGTCGTTCATCCTGGGCGAGCTTTCGCGCACTGCGCTGACATAGCTTTCCTCGTCGCCCCAGACGCCGCGCAATTCCTCGAACAGGCGCAGGTCGTGGCGGCGGAAAAGGCGGGCCGCCCGCTCGGCCCGATAGGCGCGCCAGCCCAACGCCTCCAGCGCATTGGCCGCCATGGCGAGGCCGCCTTCGAACAGTTCGCGCTCGACCACCGAAGCGCCGCGCTCCAGCAGGACATAAGCGTGCCGCCGGTCGAAGGCGCGCGCCAGTATCTTCAGATGCGGGAACGCCTCCCTGGCGATCTCGACGATTTCGGTGGCCTTGTCGCGGTCATCGATCGCCACCACCAGGATGCGCGCCGTCTCCGCCCCGGCAGCCCGCAGCAGGTCGACGCGGCTGGCGTCGCCATAGAAGGCCTGGCTGCCGAAGCGGCGGACCAGCTCGATCTGCTCGACCGAATTCTCCAGCACCGAGGTCCGGTGACCGTTGGCCTTGAGGATACGCGTCACCACCTGGCCGAAGCGGCCGTACCCGGCGATCAGCACGTCCGGGGTGCCCGCATCGTACTTGCCGTCGGGTTCGGGCGCCGCCTTTGCCCTCGTCCGGGTCGCCCGCTCGTAAGCCGCCACCGCGAGCGGCGTCGCGGCCATCGACAGCGCCACGACGGCGGTGAGCAACGCCGACAGATCGGCCGGCAGCGCACCGATCGACGCGGCCAGGGACAGCAGTACGAAGGCGAACTCGCCACCCTGCGACAGCGCGGTGCCGAGCATCCCGGCCTCGCGCCAGGACAGGCGGAAGACGCGGCCGATCGCGAGCAGGATCAGCCCCTTCAAAGCCATCAGCCCCACCACCAGCCCACCCAGCAGTACCGGCTCGGCGACGATCAGCCCGAAATTGAGGCCCGCCCCCACGGTGACGAAAAAGATGCCCAGCAGCAGGCCGCGGAACGGCTCGATGTCGGTTTCGAGCTCCCGCCGGTATTCGCTCTCGGCCAGCATCACGCCCGCCAGGAACGCGCCCAGCGCCGGCGACAGCCCGACCAGCTCCATCAGCAGCGCCACGCCCACCACCAACAGCAGCGACGAGGCGGTGAACAGCTCGCGCAGGCGGGTGGCGGCAACGATCCGGAACAGCGGCCGCAGCATGTAGCGCCCGCCGACCACGACGCCCAGTACGGCGCCGAACGACGCCAGAACCTTCACCCAGTTCGGCTGGCCGGCAAGGAAGCCGTTGGACGCCACCGTGGCGGGAGTCGCATCGCCCATCGCCGCCAGCGGCAGCAGCGCCAGCAGCGGGATCACCGCCAGGTCCTGGAACAGCAGCACGCCGAATGCCGAGCGCCCGACGGCGCGCTGGCGCAGCCCCTTCTCGTCCAGCATCTGCAGCACGATGGCGGTCGAGGACATGGCGAGCACGAAACCGGTGACCAGCGCCGCCTTCCACGGCTGGCCGAGCGCGATCGCGGCGCCGGCGAGGACGAAGCCGGTGGCGAGAAGCTGGCTGGCGCCGAAGCCGCCGATCACGGTCCTGAGCTGCCACAGCAGCGCCGGCCGCACCTCCAGCCCGATCAGGAACAACAGGATCACCACGCCGAACTGGGCGATATTGCCGACCGATTGGGTATCGCCGACCAGGTTCAGCGCATACGGACCCACCACCGCGCCGGCCACCAGATAACCCAGCACCGAGCCCAGGCCGAGCCGCGTCGCCAGCGGCACTGCCACCACGGCGAAGGCGAGATAGACGAAGACCTCAAGCAGAACGCTGTCCATCTTAGCCACGCCCCCTGACCGACGCCGCGGCCTCGGCTTCCAGCCACCGCCTGTAGCGCTGCCCCTCCCCGGCCAGCGCCGCCCCGCCGAGGTCTCCGGCATTGTGGATGACGAAGGGCGGGATCCACCGCATGCCGCACAGCGCGGCCGTCTGCTCCCAAGGCCGCATCAGCTCCTCGATGGTGAAGCGGTTGGTTCCGAGCGGCCCATAGGCTTCATTGCTGCCGCCGGCGGAGAAGGCGCAGGCCAGCGTCTTGCCCTGCAGCACCTTGCCGTCCTTGCCGTAGGCCCAGCCCGGCACCCAGACCAGATCGAGCCATTCCTTCATCAGCGACGGCACGGAATACCAATAGAGCGGAAATTGCAGCACGACGATGTCGCTGACCGCCATCGCCACCTGCTCGGCCAGCACATCGACCGTGAGGTCGGGATAGAGCTGGTAGAGGTCGCGCACCGGAAAATAGGGCAGCGCCGATGCCGCCTCCAGCATTGCCGGCGCCACCCGCGCTTTCTCGAGCGCGGGATGGGCGAAGACGATCAGCCCGCGCGCCGACGGGGTGAAAACCGCGGATTCGGCGGCGGTGTCAGGTTCGGTCGGGACGTTGTCGGGCATGAAAATCCAGTCAAATACGTGCTCTATCCGCCATTCTGGCCCGACGGCCGATCCCCCGGCTAGTTATTTCCTGACATTTCGATAGCACCATTTCGGAAACTATCAGTTTCACGAGTTTCTATTTTTAATCCATCAAGGATCGCTATCTTCAGCGGTGCGACGGCAAAGAGAGCCCGCCGCAGGAGGATTAGAGATGATCGACCGCAGACCTTTCGCAACCCTGGGCGCCGCCGACCACGGCTGGCTGAACGCCCACCACCATTTTTCCTTCGCCGACTATTTCGATCCGAAGCGGATGAATGTCGGCGCGCTGCGCGTCTGGAACGACGACGAGATCGCGCCCGGCACCGGCTTCCCCGCCCATCCGCACGCGGACATGGAGATCATTACCTATGTCCGCACGGGGGCGATCACCCACCAGGACAGTTTGGGCAACAAGGGCCGCACCGAGGCCGGCGACGTGCAGGTGATGAGCGCCGGAACCGGCATCCGCCATGCCGAGTACAATCTGGAGCCGGTCCCCACCACGCTGTTCCAGATCTGGATCCAGCCGAACCGCCACGGCGGTTCGCCGTCCTGGGGCGCCAAGCCATTCCCGAAGGCCGACCGGTCGGGCAGGTTCGCCGTGCTGGCCAGCGGCTTCGCGGAGGATGACGGCGCCCTGCCGATCCGCACCGACGCCCGCGTGCTGGGCGCCACGCTGAAAGCCGGCGAGACGATTGCCTATCCGATCGGCGCCGGGCGCAACGGCTATCTGGTGCCGGCCACCGGCAGGATCACGCTGAACGGCGTGCAGCTGGAGGCCCGCGACGGCGCGGCGATCCAGCAGGAAGAAACCATCACCGTGACCGCGCTCGAGGACTCCGAAATCGTCCTCGTCGACGCGGCCTGACGCAGACGATCAAACCTGAGGAGAAGTCAGATGGCTAAAGTTCTCGTCCTTTATTATTCGACCTACGGCCATATCGAGAAGATGGCCGAGGCCATCGCTGAGGGCGCGCGGGGTGCCGGCGCCACCGTCGACATCAAGCGCGTGCCTGAAACGGTGCCCGAGGAGGTCGCCCGGGCCCACCATTTCAAGCTGGACCAGGCCGCGCCGATAGCCAGGATCGACGACCTGGCGCATTACGACGCCATCGTCGTCGGCACCGGCACGCGGTTCGGCCGGATCTCGTCGCAGATGGCCGCCTTTCTGGACCAGGCCGGCGGCCTGTGGGCCAAGGGCGCGCTGAACGGCAAGGTCGGCGCTGCCTTCGCGTCCAGCGGCACCCAGCATGGCGGGCAGGAAACGACCCTGTTCTCGATCATCACCAACCTGCTGCATTTCGGCATGGTGGTGGTCGGCCTGCCCTACAGCCACGGCGGGCAGATGACACTGGATGAGATCGTCGGCGGCGCGCCCTACGGCGCCACCACCATCGCCGGCGGCGACGGCTCGCGCCAGCCGTCCGAGATCGAGCTGGCCGGCGCCCGGCACCAGGGCGAGCTGGTCGCCAGGACTGCCCACAAGATCTTCGGCTGATGCCGGTTTGACTGCGCGGCCGCGAAGGAAAACTTAATTCCAACCGTACCAAGGAAAGTATGGTATTTGTAATACTGTACCAGGAATAGACGAATCGGGGCGCGTTTATGGATTTGTCTTGCCTATGTGTTAGGCAGTGCAGCACGGCGCGTAGGCATCCTTCCATAACCTCTTTACAACTTCGCCGGGTCCAAACCGGCGTGAGACGTTCAGAGCCCCGGCTTCCCCTTGCTGGCACAACTCTTGCTAGGGTTTCAGTGGCACCACGACCAGAAGAAGGTGAAGGCCGAACATGAGCACCATGCCCGAGACCGACACCGGCCTGTTCCGCAGGACACTGACTTTCAAGAGTACATTGGCCTTCGTAAAGGCGCGGCGCCCGATCCGCCTGCAGATGGCGGTCGGCGCGCTCGCGTTGACGATGCTGACCGGCGCGATGATCTATGGCGGCCACGCCCCGAAGAAAGTCATCGTCGCCTTCGGCGACAGCTATTTCTCAGGCTACGGCCTGGACCCGCAGAACAGCTTCCCCGTCCAGTTCGAGAAGGCGATGCGCGCCCGCGGCCACAAGGCCCGGGTGATCAATGCCGGCGTCCCCGGCGAGACCATCGCCGACGGGCTCGTCCGGCTGGACAAGACGCTGAAGACCAAGCCCGACCTCATCATCCTGGAGCTGGGCGCCAACGATGCCGAGCAGGGCCTCGACCCCGCGATATCCAAAGCCAACCTCGACATCATGCTGCAGCGGATCAAGGCTGCGCATGTCCGCGTGCTGCTGTGCGGCGCGGTCGCCCCGGTCTCGTTCAGCGAGGAATACCAGGCCTCGTTCAACCCGATCTATCCCGACATGGCGGCCAAGCACCGGGTGCCGCTCTATCCCTCCATCCTCGAAGGCGTGTCGTCCGACGCCAGCCTGATCCAGGGCGACGGGGAGCACCCGAACCAGCAGGGCGTCGAGGTTATGGTCGACCGCATGCTGCCGGTGGTCGAGCAGGCGCTGCACGAGAAGCAGCGCTAGGCGGAGTTTCTTTCGACGAAGGCGCCCGCCCGGCTTGACCCGCCGGGCAGGCTGGTGTTTGTATCGCCGCCCTCAGCACTGGGCATGGCGCGGTGGCGGAGTGGTTACGCAGAGGACTGCAAATCCTTGTACGCCGGTTCGATTCCGGCCCGTGCCTCCACGCTGAGTTTTTCGGTCAGGTTTCTTGCCCCCCAGTTTCTTTTGGCATGGGGTGGCGCCGGCTGAATCTGTTTGCTATATGCAGCGCCTCTCAAGGACACTTGAGTCGTTGCACTGACATTCCGGGGTAGCTCAGCGGTAGAGCAATCGGCTGTTAACCGATCGGCCGCCGGTTCGAATCCGGCCCCCGGAGCCAGTTTTATTATTCAGTTATTTCAATGGCTTAGGCGAATCAGTCAAATCGCGGCCAGTTTAGCTTGATCTGATTTCAGCGTGACATGCTGAAAATCAATGAGATTCCTGTGCCGATACAAGTTCGAGTCCGAACCGGGGTCTTCTTTGCTCTGAACCTCAAGCGATTGCGGCCTGCGACATCAGATCGACGCGTCTTCCGCGATGCGCAGGATCTCCGAAGGTTGGCGGACGGTAAGGCGCCGGTCGTGGCTGACCAGCAGCCCCGCCTTTTCCCAGGCTGTGAGGATACGGCTTGCGGTGTGGAGCGTGGTCCCGGAGATGTCGGCCACATCCCTGCGCCGAAGCGGAAATTCAATGGCCATGCCGTCGATCGTGCTGTGCCCGGCTTGCCGAGCGAGGCGCAGGAGGGCATGGGCGATACGCCGTTCGACCCGTTGGGTGGAAACCTCGCGAAGCCGGTCTTGCACGACCTGGAGACGTTTGCCGATAACCCGGATGACATTGATCGCGATCTGCGGATGCAGCCTGATCAGCGCGAACAGTTCGGCTTCGCTCCAACTCACCTCGAGCGCCTCCGCGAGCGTCACCGCGTCGGCGGGGTATCGTCCGTCGGTGAACAACGCTACGGTGCCGAACATTTCACCCGGGCCGATAAAGCGCATGACGATCTGACCGCCATCGCTTCCCGACTGCGATATGCGGACGCTACCATCGATGAGCGCGTGAACGCGTACGCCCGGATCGCCTTGATTGAAAATCCGGGTGTCTTTCGCCAAGAGGCGCATAAGCGCCGAACCGGCGACATCACCCAACGCTGCGGGCGAAAGATCCTTAAAAAGCTCCAGCGCAGCCAAGGCTTGAGGATCAATTTGAACACTCGCGGTCATCCCCAGAGCTTATCCAGGAATTCGGAATAAGGGCAGCAGTTTGTTCCAGCGCAAACTCTCCCGTCCGTCGCTGATGTAGGTTTTGTAGAAGCCATGGCGGTGGGCTGGATTTGCAGATTGCCGCATTTCGACAAACCGGCCGGGCCAACCGACCGATCACCCTCGACCATCTGGGCAGGACCGACAATGAATGACGTCATCCTCGCCCGCGCACTCCATGTCCTCGCCGTCGTGATCTGGATTGGTGGCGTGGCCATGGTGACAACTATCGTGTTGCCCGCCGCCCGGCGGGGCGCGCTCGGCGAGAACCAACTTCAGACCTTCCAGGCCATCGAACGCCGCTTTGCCTGGCAGGCGCGGACGGCGATCGTGGTTGTGGGACTGACCGGCTTTTATATGACAGCGCGGCTTGATCTATGGACTCGTTTTCAGACGGCGGATTTTTGGTGGATGCACGCCATGGTTTGTGTCTGGCTGTTGTTCACGTTCGTGCTGTTCGTCGCCGAACCGTTCATCCTGCATCGGTACTTTCATAGATGGGCTACGACAAAACCTGACGCTGCCTTCGCCTGGCTGAATCGCGCCCATTGGGTCCTGCTGATGCTGAGCCTCGTCGCGATCCTGGGCGCCGTCGCCGGCAGCCAGGGATGGGCGATATTTTGAAGCGCCCAACTCAACAGCAACAATAAATTCGGGAGCGCCGTAGCGATGTCGATAGAATTATCCCCGACCGACAGGCCAGAGCACGATCCCGTTAGCAACGTGCTGAAATGGGTATTGCTGGTTGTCGCCATCGCCTGCTTCGCCGGCCTTGGCTGGATGACAGTTCTGACCTATCAGACCGCGCCCCCCTTTCCCGATCGTTTCGTGGCAGCCGACGGCACGCCCCTTATGTCCGCCGCCGACATTCAGGCCGGCAAGGCCGGCTTCCAAAAAGCCGATCTCATGGATTATGGCAGCCTCTACGGCATGGGGTCGTATTTCGGGGAAGATTATACGGCCTCCAACCTCGTTCGCCTTGCGACCCTGATCGAAGACAACCTCGCGAGGATCAGGAACGGCAAAGCATTGTCGGAGCTATCGGCGGGGGATCAGGCCGCGGTCAAGGTTGCGATGCAGGCGGAACTTCAAGGTGTCGATCTCAGCCAGCGGGTCGCAACGATTCCCGCCGCCCTGGCAGATGCGATCACGACACTGCGGCCCCAGATCGCGCAGTCCCTGCTGCATCACGATTTCGCCAGGGGCTGGACGCAGGCTTACAGCCTCGACGAACAGAGCGCGCTGCAAACCGCCGATTTCCTGATCTATTCGTCATTGACAACCGTCGCGCGCCGGCCCGGTTCGACCGCCTCCTGGACACAGAATTGGCCGTTCGAGCCGCTGGTCGGCAATGTACCGACGACCAGTACCTTCCATTGGACCTGGATCAGCTTCTGCTTCACCTTCTTCGCCTTTGGCGCGGTGCTGCTGATCTATGAGCTGTATCTCAACGATCCGGACAAGGCCCCGATGGACCCCGTGCTTGCAGGGTTCCGTCCGCTGACGCCCAGTCAGCGCGGCACCGGCAAGTACTTTCTTGTCGTCGCCGTAGTCCTGCTGCTGCAAATCCTCGTCGGCGCGATCATGGCGCATTATTACACTGACCGTACGAGCTTCTACGGTATCCAGGTCGATCGCTTCCTCCCGTTCAATTTCCTCCGCGACGTGCATATCCAGACGCCGCTGGTCTGGATCGGGCTGTCATGGATCGGCGCGGCTCTGTTCCTCGCGCCGGCGATCAGCGGTGGCGAGGCCAAAGGCCAGCGTTTCCTGGTCGACCTCCTGTTCTGGGTAACTCTGTTCGTCGTCGGCGGCGCCCTCGTCGGCAATTATCTCGGCATCATGGGCTATATCCAGGAAGGCTGGTTCTGGTTCGGCAATCAGGGCCTCTCTTATATCCAGCTCGGTCGCGCCTGGCAGATCGGTTTCTTCGCCGGCCTGGCAATCTGGAGCGTCCTGGTATTGCGCGCTCTGTGGCCTACCCGCGCCACTCTCATGGTGGCAACACGCCAATTCTGGTCGGGCCGGATCAGGCTCGAGAATCTGCTCTGGGCGTCGACCGTCAACATCGCTGTCTTATATGTTTTCGGCATGGTGCCGCTGACGGGGATCGAGAAATCCTTCACCATCGCCGACTTCTGGCGCTGGTGGGTCGTTCATCTCTGGGTCGAACAATCCTTCGAGTTCTTCGCCGCGGCGGTCAGCGCCTATCTGCTGATGGGTACCGGCCTCGTCTCGCGGCAGCTTGCCGAACGCTCGGTCTATTTCGAATTGATCCTGATTTTCCTCGGCGGCGTGCTGGGGACCGGCCATCACCTCTACTGGGCGGGGGAGCCGGGATTATGGGTGCCGCTCGGCTCGATGTTCTCCTTCATCGAGGTTCTGCCCCTGGTACTGCTCGCCATCGAGGCGATCCAGCACCGGCGGCTGATCAGGGCCGATCGGCAATTCAAATACGGCCTTGCCTACACCTACGTCATCGGCGCGGCGTTCTGGAACTTCGTCGGGGCGGGCGTCTTCGGCGGCGGCACGCTGAATGCGCCTCTCGCGAATTACTATGAGCATGGCACGTTTCTGACCCTCAACCACGCGCATACCGCCTTGTTCGGCGCCTTCGGCCTGCTGGGTATCGGCCTTATCTATTTCTGCCTGCGCTACATCGCGGCCGATGCGCATCCATTCAGCGAGCGGGCCGGACGCTGGGCCTTCTGGCTCTACAATGGCGGACTGGTGTTGTGGATCCTATTCAATTTCTTTCCGATCGGCTGGCCCCAACTCGACGCCGTCTTCGAACACGGCCTGGCTTACGCCAGAAGCCAGGCGTTCTATGACACGACCGCCTTCTGGCAATGGATGCGCATGCCCGGTGACATCGTCTTCGCGGCGGGCGCGCTGCTCATGGCTTGGGACTTTATCGTCAAGCTGCGTCCCCTTCTTCCGAGCGCGCTGCAGCGCTTGCTTGGCGGAGGGCCATCCACAGACCGGCTTTGAAAGTTCTGCTGTATCAGTCGATGCCATGCCGTCCTGAAGGAGTGAGGGTTGATGGCGCAGCCCCATGCCTAAACCGGAGACGTCGTCGATCTGCGTCCGCTGGGGCGGAGGCTCTCCGTGGAGGGCGGCGTTAGGACTGAGGGCGACCATCCCTACCCGATCAATCCCTCACCTGCCCTCGCCGTCTCCAGAGCAGACCGCATTTCACCAGTCGGCACTCGGCATAAAGTTCGATATGCGTCCACGAAGGGGAGCCAGTTCATCCATCACTCCCGATAGCGCAGAGCGTCCACGAGCACACGGAAAGCCGCGGAATGCTGCCGCCGGCTGGGATAATACAGGTGATAGCCGGGAACGGCGGGGCACCAGTCTTCCAGCACCCGGACCAGGCGTCCATCCGCCAGCTGTTCGCTGACGCGGTCTTCGATCACATAGGCCAGTCCGATTCCCGCCATGGCGGCGCGGACGATCGTTGCCGGGTCGTTGGACGCCAGCTGGCCGTCGACCCGTACCCGCGTCTCCTGGCCGGCTTTCTCGAATCGCCAAGCAAACATGCCGCCGGCGCTGGACAGGCGCAGATTGATGCATCTGTGTTCCGCGAGGTCCTGGGGCGTGCCGGGGCGCCTGCGCGTCCTGAAATAGCGGGGCGCGCCGACCACGGCCATGCGCATGTCCGGGCCGATCCGCAAAGCGACCATGTCCTTGGCGATCGCACCGCCGAGACGCACGCCGGCATCGAACCTCTCCTCGACGATGTCGGTCAATCCGGGATCGATGCCGAGCTCCACCGCGATATCGGGGTAATCGGGCAGCAGCCGTTCGAGCGCCGGCCACAGCACGCTGTCCGCGGCATGTTCCGATGCCGTGATCCTGACGGTTCCCGCCGGCTTCTCCCGCAATTCGCCGAGCGTGGCCAGCTCCGCGGAGATGCTGTCCAGCGCCGGCTTCAGCGCGCCGATCAGCCGCCTGCCCGGTTCGGTAAGCGCAACCTTCCTGGTCGTTCGCATCAGCAGCTGCAGGCCGAGGCGCTCTTCAAGCTGGCGAATCGTGCGGCTCAGCGACGATTGGGACGTGCCGAGCTTCGCCGCGGCCCGCGTGAAACTCTCCTCCTCGGCGACCGTCAGGAACGCGTTGAGATCAGCCAGCTCCTCGCGGCGCATTTATGCACTCCAGATATAACCTCATACCGATTATGCCGTCTAATC
>Ga0105238_10000946_pt1 | contig 29757 bp, 26 predicted proteins | sample KBSC34metaG_FD_81526 | JGI IMG/M metagenome (GOLD analysis project Ga0105238, IMG submission 81526) | Corn rhizosphere microbial communities from Kellogg Biological Station, Michigan, USA - KBS C3-4 metaG | ecosystem: Host-associated > Plants > Roots > Rhizosphere > Soil | place: Michigan, USA...
CCATTTGCCGTTGCCTGCGGCACTCGCTACCTACCTCTCCCAGAACCCCGACTTCAGCGGCGACGATCCAGTAGAAGGCCGATCGCAGCAACTTCCTCCCGACGTACAGGCTCAGCTTACGGTTAGTGAGTGGGCTCGCAGCGAACAATCCACCAGCGCAGGCGCCTTCCATCCGGCTTTCTACCGGAAAGTGCGGGGATTTCGTGGACGAGTCACCGTGTGTGAACTGATAGAACTCTTCACCGACCGCCCGGAGATCGCCATCGACGTTGGTCTGCCAATCTTTGCCCTTGACTGGAATCCCTACGGACCATTTTCCGCAGAAGAGAGGGATCTGAAGGCTTTCATTGAGCTTCACGAAGACGACATTGCAATGACGGACAGGCAACAAGGACTACTCGTCGAAGCATTGGACGCTATACGGGAACGTATCGAGTATTTTGGCTACTGCGACGAATGTGATTCAATGACACATCCGCAGTATCCCTGGCCGCGGCATCACGACTCGACATCCTGTTACAAAGAACGAGTGCAAAAGCAAGGGGAGGCGAGAGAGAAAGTGTGGGCCTGGGTTCAGTCATTGTAGGGATTTGTGATATCATACAATTTTCAGGAAAATAAAAGCCGTGGTCACGGGTGTATCAATTCTTCTTCTCCTGCCCCCACCCAGTAGATCAAATCGTTGGGAAGTGCTCTGGCAACACGGATGGCTAATTTACGCCCTTCCTCGTCATGAGTCCTCCAGAAATCAGTGGTGAAATCGTAGTTCTCACAATCCATAATCATGGGTTGATACCGCTCGTCCCAATCGTTGATATCCTTGATCAAGTCTTTCCCAGTGAGAAGATCTTTCGGATCCTCTGTTGACAGGATGCCATCGTCCTGCCGCCCACAAGGGATAGCACCCCGCGTCCGACATGACCTTGATGATCCTCTTCCTAGTAATGAAGGTCTCTGTCTTCGCGCGGTGGTGAAGAACTTCTAAGGCTTCCAACGCCGCGTCCCGTGTCAGTTCGTCGATGCCCCCCCGCGCAAGGTAATCTCTTATAACCCCTAGGATGTTCAGACGGTATTCATTGTTATCCACCTCATCCATGAAAAAGCCCACGTTGGGTCCCGCTATCTGACCGTGGGCGTTGTATGAAAAGATGTCTGCCAAGTGACCCATAATTCCGCTCAGCGTTTGCTTCTGTTGAGACGTAGCGGCACATGTTGAAGGAGAGAGCATGATCGGAAAGTATACAGGAAACTATGCCAGGGCAACCGGGAATTGTTGCAGCGGCCATGATGCTGCGTGGATGACATGGGCAGCGGGAAAAGTTTTATTTGCTCATGGTCACGACCCTGGTTGTGGCCCAGTGACTCAGCTGGCGCCGCCACATGGTACACCCACCTGTCACGAGGTGCTTCCATAAAAAGAGCGCGTAACCCGCCTCAATTCGTATTCTCCTTGACGCAACCTAATCCTAACCCTAACTCTAACGACATGTCGACACGGGAACGACAAAAGCAAATCAACGAAACTGGGGTCACTGAGAACGAACGGCAGCACTCGAAAAGTCTCACCGACATCCTTACCAAAAGCAAATTCGACCCCAGCCGCCCGCAACGTACCCTTGAGTCCGAATGGCTCAGACTTCGCGCCTTGATATCGTCCGCGACGGAGGCGTTTCAGGGGTCAATTGAGGATAGCGAGGTCACGTTCCCTGGTGATGAGGGGGATATGGTGTAACTGTATGTAACTTTCCTTATACACACGTATACGTCTGCTGCATCGATGTTCAGGGATCTACAAGGCGAAAGAATACAGTACATGTACGACGAGGAAATGTGCCCACGCCCCTTCCCAGATCCACTACCATGTCTTGCTCTGTCCTGGTCGTAGGATTCGCACGACCATGGACATGATGATTTTCTCTTGATGAAGGGTGAAGAAAAGTAGAGGGAACGTTCCTCGCCCCCACCCCGTTTTATACAAATCCATGTGACACAAGACGCACGGGATCTGATTTAGGGTGAGTGGATGAGTTGCGATGGCTGGCATTGCGAGTGGATCCAATCTGTGGTGGTATTTACTAGCTCTGGACGAGGCTAACCAGGACGACGACGACGCTTCACCGTAGGGATACAACAGTGGGGGGGGGGCTACATACATTAGAAGACCTAGCTAAATACATTACAAGAGCCAAGCCGGGGTCTTACTTCCCTCTAGGATGCAGCGAGCGTGCTTTGCACCCTCAGTGTCCCCGGTTGTTTCCGCCACCCTGATGGCGTCCTCAGCGTTCTCAGGAACTACCCATAAACAGAACGCTTCCGAGCCCCACTCCATCATTCGCTCCAGGTTCTCTGTTGACGCAAAGACACCACATCGGTACACCCAATCGAGTCGATCAGCAAAGACCGAAAGCAATGAGTGACCTTCACCAGTCCGTTTGAGATGGTCAACCTCAGCGACGATTTCTTCCACGAAGATTTCCACGAGCTCGGTACCGGGTATGCCGTCCATCAAAACCTCAAGCCAGCCCTTCAGGGCCTGGTATTTCGCAAGATCCTCTGGTGTGTTGCCGGAGCGCAGGCTGACGTAGTGATAAGCCAGAGTAACCGGGCCGGGTTGCGTTTTCTCGACGATATAATGGAACATGCGAACTTGGCGATATTCTGCGCAATCACTCCTAAGTCGTTGCGTCAGCCGTCGTTTCTTCGTCTCGTCCAGGTGGTGCCACCCATTTGATTTGATTGCGGGTCCTCACACTAACCTGCGTCACAAGACGTGTGGTTTTCCCAGTTTTGCTGATGCGAACGACCATTTTGGCGTGCTCCTGGCGTATTTTCGGTCGACCTGCTTGTCGGTCAAAGTAGAGGTCACATGTCAGCTGAGCAAGCAACGTAGGGACATTACGATGGCTTCAGTTGACGTTCACGCAATATTAGATTGCATTTTCCCGTCCGTAATGTATACATAAATCTACATACGGACATACATACATAAACGTACATACATACATACATAAATCTACATACAACGAAGCAGCGGACAGAATCAAGCGGACGAGGGCCCGGCGTCAGCCTGACCGGCAGCGGACGGGGGCCCGGCAGCGGACGGCCCGGCAGCGGGCGGGGTCGGGGACCTAATCGTGCTGGACGGGACGACGAGAGGCGCACGAGCGGCAGCAGCGGCGGGGGCAGCCTTCTTCTGGAGATTAATGAAGGAGTTCTCGTCGACGGAGAGGACCGCGCGGGAGCAGACGTGATCGAGGAAGGTGCCCCAACATTGGCGGCGGATCTGCCAGTATTGCTTCTTCCTGAAGATGCCGTCGTCGGGGTGCACCGCCACCCAGTCCCGGATGAACTTATTCACGACCCCCTTCGACCTCGGGTTCAACTCCTTCGCTACCCTGCCCCCCTGAGTGGCCTTCTTCTGCGCGAGGCGGGTGGAACTACGGCCCCCGACATTCCCCGCATCCCCCGCACGGTCCCCAGTGCGATCCCCAGCGGAGTTGGCAGCGGCGGCGGCAACGGCGTTCTCCACGACAGGGGCTAATTTCTCTGCGACGAGGGCATGGACCAGATCCCACTCGCCGGCGGTAGCGTCCGCGGTGGCGGCACCGGATGCGGTGGCGGCAGTAGCGGCAGTGGCGAGACCAAAGGAAGCGGCCGTGACAGCCGAAGCAGGGTTCGCAGCGGACACAGCAGCCTTCGCAAGGGTGAAGGCGTTCTCCGCGGCAACTTTTCGAGCAGCGTGCTGTGCCAGGACTTCCTCCGGGACGGCGTCACAAAAGGTCAACGGCTCTCTAGTGAAAGGAGTACCATTCTTAAAGGCAGTCTAGAAAACAGGTCAGCATCCCGGAACGACTTGGTCATTGCATTTTTTGTCCGGCTCACCGCCAACTCATTGACGAAAGTGCCAGTGTTGTAAGCGTTATTCCTCAAGTGTGCAATCCACTCTGTGTTTGCGGCAGCAATAAAGGCGGTTTCCTTTATGTCTCGCGAGGTTAATACGAACAAGTGGTTGTCCGGGGTGGGGGCTGAAGCGGACATGATATATGAAATCACCAGATGGTTGCCGAAAAATTGTTGAAAGGCGAAAGAAGGTGAAAGGTGCTGCTTGCACGATCTGGCTGACTTTCCCTGATGACGCTGCTGGTGACACGAAGTGGCAACGTAGTACCGTCCAGCCGCATTTGGTCAATTGTGTAACCACGCAATGACGCCATTGCTGTGGCGCTAACGCTGTGACTCAACATGAGTACGAAGCCTGTTCCTTCTGGCAACTGGGCTGGAGGTTTTTGGCATCTCTTCCCTCTCTCTCCCTCGCAGTTTAGGGTTAGGGTTGGACAGATGTCTAAACGCAAACAGAAAACGGCTCAGACGGTCAGCCGCAAGCAACCTCGGCGAACCTTCTCGCAGAAGCCGAGTCAGCGAGCCCACCGGCAACCTGACATAGACGAGTCGACTTCTCAGACGGCACCGGAGCGAGCCGACCAGATATTATCGATTGCCCGGATTCAGTTTCAACAAACAATCGCGCAGACCCCTGTCTGTACTTCACCTGCGAATCTGCACTTCCCTGACGAATTGCTCTGGCGCATATTCAGAACGTCCCTACTTTACTCCAAATGGACGGGGTGGCCAGCGCTCGTCCGGCTCGACCAGGAGAAAAGAAAGCGCCTCCTGTCTGACACCACTCTTATCCGCACCACGCTGCCGGACATGTACGGCGGCGTCCTTCCGTCGCTCCGTGTTCTCATCCAAAAAATGCACGACGAAATCAAGGAAGATTACCAGGCTGGCATACTCCAGGTCATCAATGGTGTTGCTTCCGGATTACGTTATGACAAGGATGAGACGTACGACGGGATCAGGAGGATGATGAACATTAACGGTGACCGGCCCGGGTTCGTCTACATCAGCCTTCTACAACTGGCAGGGTGTGTGGGGGTGAAATACGGCGCGAATCAATCTTGGAAGGTTGTGCTGTCAGACATGAAAACGATGAAGGAAGATCCCGAGGTCCATCATGAATACGAGCGGTACGTAATTATTTTGTGGTACGGTACGGTGATGCTCATTACGATGACGCTCATTATTAACCCGGAACAGAGTCAAACAAATGGCTTTACAAATCATGGGCCGGTACCATCAGAAGCGCTTCTGCCAGCAGCACCTTACGCTAATCAACGGGCTCAATGACGACGCCTTCACTGAAAAGGTCGAGAAACTGGGAGGGTATACCGCACTGGTGAAGGCTTTCTGCCGCGGACGTCCTATGGAAAGCACGGTGTTCCCTCACTTGAGCCGTCCCCTTCCCGCGCCTCCAGTCGAGATCCTCGGCACGAACGTCACCACGGTGTCCGAAGTACAGTTTGCAGCCCTCGCTCAGTCCGTGAAGGTAACTGCAATCGGTGAGCCGCAGGGTTCGTTGAGTGGTACTGACGGCTTATCATCATAGGAAGTTCAAGCTTGTCAAAAGCAGCACGAACAACGCTTGGAAAGGGTCGAGCAGAGCACGGTGAGTAACGCGCGGCAAGTCATCTTTGCAGGAAGGCAACTCACTTACGCATGGCGCTTCCCTTTGCCCGCAGGCGACAAACACAGAAGACCTCGCGCATGTGGACGAGCGGATCACGCACGCGGAAGTTGCGATAACCACGGTGCAGGGGCGAGTCCAGGCGGTGGAAGACGAGGTCAAGGAAGTGCAAAGCGTGCAGAAGGCTCAACAGGTCAGTGACGGCCCTCGGAGGTCGGAGCGTTTGGCGCAGCGTTTGGCGCAGATCAAGAGGGAACATATTGATATTGATTGAGGTCAGTGCAGACTCGCATCGACCGCATTGTTCGAGACGACGTCAATTTTGACAACGGATATACTTCTGTTGCAGACTACTTCCTCCGATATCTTCTCCTTCGACAACACCCAGGCATTACTGCAGAAATGCAGGTAGACAAAAAGAATGCCAGGCGGTTCGCATCGGCTTACGTGGAGGAGCCGTATCGGAAGGTTGTGCAGAACCAGGTCTCACTTAACAAAGAAGGATGGGCCAAGCTGCTGCGTTCAGGGAAAGTTCGTGTTAATGATGGCGTCGTGAGAATTACTAGAAAATAATACCGCGGTGTGATTCGGGATTTCTCGTTCAATTACTTGGCATCGTCTGGTTCACCCATTTCTCGGAATGTGAAAACTCGTCTCGGTGGCTGGTTCACCCATTTCTCGGAATGTGAAAACTCGTCTCGGTGGCTGGTTTACCCATTTCTCGGAATGTGAAAACTCGTCTCGGTGGCTGGTTTACCCATTTCTCGGAATGTGAAAACTCGTCTCGGTGGCTGGTTTACCCATTTCTCGGAATGTGAAAACTCGTCTTGGTGGCTGGTTTACCCATTTGCCGAACAATAAAAGCTCGTCTCGGTGGCTGGCCAACTTCCTTACATCCTGTCTTTATGAATCTCCAGATTTACCGTACTTATTCTTCCTTGTTACAACATGCCATCTCCGTATGCCGATATTGAGTCGTCTCACAAAGCGGACAACAATGAATGGATCGCATTCACAGCCAACAACATAGCGAAGAGCTTCCGGGGGTGCGGTGGTGACACACCCAAATGGGCGGCATTACTCCTCGACGGCATCCACGCCCGCACTATGACCACGCTGAACAGGCGGGTTGGCCTCGAACGGGAAAGCATCGTCATTGTAGAACATGATAGGGAGACCTTTGACACGCTCAAAACGAATCATCCCGACTGCAAACTCGTCTTCAACCAGATGCAGAAGTACGTCCGCAGCGAATCATTCCCCGACGACGAACTCAACATCGTGTTCTTCGACTGGATGTGCACGATTAGGGGGAACAAGCCGGAGGGATCTCCGCTGGAAGCGTTATCGGATTACCTGCAAAGGACAAAGCTGCCTTTCGTCGTCGTCGCCCAGACCTTCTGCCTCCGCGGAGAGAACCTCGGTGAGCAGGGCCGGCCGTATCAAAACGCGAAAGACTTTGTCAGTGGGGAAATTACCAAGAGGGCGACATGCAATGGCTATTTACCCCTCTGGAACTCGTTTTTCGAAACCGTCTACACGCGGGAAAGCGGCAGGACCGCTATGTTTTTTTGCTGCATGGTCCTCGTCCAGATCCCGTCGGAGACCTCGCCGCCTTACCTATGGGACTTTTTCATCCGGAACCAACTGCAGTTACGAAACAGGTACGTGATTTGTTATTCCTGTTTTCTACCGCCGCTTACATTGATGATATGCCAGGTGCCGGGTGGAGCATATTGATGTGGACAATGAATGGAAGGTGAAAACAGAGCAGGCAGATGACCCGCATTCGACGGGCAGCGGGGTCAGTTTCATTGGAATAACTATTCACATCGCACAATACCTGACTTATTCGGACAAACTAGGTGACTAAGGAACCTCTTTCAAGCGACGTTACGGACAGAACCGGCGATGCTACACACAACCCGCACCGTCTCAAACAGAGCGCGCAAGCGGTGCGCGATAGCAATCATACACGTCGGGCACGCACAGGTAGAGTCGGACGTAACATCGCGGTTCAGGTGAAAACGGGTCTTGTCGAACATGAAAAGAAGCGGGTGAAAAGTGACTGATCAGATAAATACATACACAGACCCGCATTGATCGCATCCCTCAGCCCGGTGTCAATTTTGACCACGGATATCTTACTTTGCACGTTCATCTAATCCCCTATTTGGTTCACATCGGCCACCCGGGCATCACTTCAGAGTGCACGCCTGATATCAACCAGTGGGTTTCCACCCATATCAAAAAGTGGACGGAACACCCAGTCAGGAAGGGCTTCGTCTTTCAAGAAAGCGGTGGGAAGTACAAGTTGAACAAATTGGGCTGGGAGGAACTGCTGCGATTTGCTGAAATCGTAGTTTCGAACGGTGTAGTAAGGTTGATGAAGCGAAAGGGTGTCAATTAGAGCTTGCACTTTCCCGTCACAGCCACCGTGTAAACCGCGGTATAAATGTGGTCTGTTTGCCGATCCCGTCGTCCGATGCGTCGCCCAAACGCGAGTGCCCCACGAGGGTCTGCCGCGCAAGCTAACAGATTACGTAAGCAATTTTCTGGCCGATGGTCAACCATTCCCGCAGCAGGTCATTAGCAGAGACTGTAGTCCAAAAATCACGTCTATTCCCCTACCGACCTGCACAACATGAAAGAAAGGGTCCCGTCTCATGACGACTTTGCGTGGATCAGCCGCGAGCTCCAAACCGAACACCTGAACCTAGAAGCGCTTTGTTCATTACTACAAGCATTTTGTAGGCAACATTGGGAAGATCAGGTCTGGTGTGAGCATGAAAACAGGCATTACCAGATCCCGTCATCTGAACAGTGATTTCTGTTCCCTCACTTTCTAGGCTATGGATCTCCATCTAAGGCGCCGGTCTAACTCAGAATCAGTCCTTTCCCCGTATCTTCCGGAGAAAGACCTTCTTCCCGTCCACTCTGATTGTGGCAATCTGAAGGATCTCCCGCCATCCTGCCAGGTTTAGCTTATACCGTTCATTGTCCAGGATGATGAAGTCCCGCCTCCTCGGATGGTCCATCCACTTGCGGATATGGTTTTTCACGAACCCTTCGACGTTCTTCCGGTCTGCTTCGTACGGTGCTTCACTGTCGAGGAGGCCCTGCTGCCGGAAGAAATCGACCATGTGGTCTACGATGGTGAAGTATCCCTGGCTGAAGTCCACATTGGAGCGCGCCACCCTGTCGATGCGAACCTGAAAACATGGTGGTGGTCAGCGTTGGACGGCGACGTCCCGGCCGGTACTGACACAGCCAATGGACGTACCTTCAGTGACGAGATGTCCGTCTTCATAGATTTGATCTCGGTATCGTGCCCACCGATACGTTTTCCGTGCTCCGTGAGTTTTTTACCATGGGCAGCCAGCGTCTGTCGTCAACGAGATGAATCCCCTTCTCACGTGTGCAACCCCGATTCTTCTCCATGCGTGAACGTACCGATTTTGTAACGGCGGCAGAACTTTCCACCTTGTCGAGCCGGCGCTGTAAATCAACTGCATGCGCTCGTCAGAGGTTACTTTGCGCTTGAGCAAAATTGAAGCGACCTACCAATTTCAGGGAACCTGACCGGGGCCGGGGGCGGGGCGACCTGCGCTTGCACGCGTGGAGCCACCTGCAGGAGAACCTTCCTTATTTCAATGGCGGTGTAACCTTTCGCGCGGCCAAAGCGTCGAAGATCTGCCTCGGAGAGACTCCGAGCTGCTTGGTGCAGAACGTTCTCGTTGAAATTAGCGGCCGGTGCCCAGCGTGTAACGTCGAGGAGCAGGTCGCTACAGACAGAGATTAGGTGCGTTGGGTTTCACAAAGACGCTGTCATTCAGACCCAACTTACCATGCTCCAACAGCTCCTGAATACTTCATAAGAAAGCCGCTGAACTGACCATGCCACGAGGAGACCGTGAGGCGCCAGATAGTCCTCGTCAGAGAGGACAACTCGTCTGATGTACCAGGGTCTCTCTCTTCCGCAGGGGACAGCGCTCGCGTCCAATACAATCGCTCCAAGTGAGGCTTATCCGACTCGAATAACCCGTCGAGGCCACGAATATGGTCGAGATCTTCAGGGTACCGAACGAACGAAGCCAGAGCGTCAAGGATCTGAATCAAGCCGGTTTTACAGCGCAGGTCCTGACTTTTCGTCAGGAGGTTCTGGATTGCCGAGAAGAGGGATCCATGCATCGCGACCATTGATCTGTGTATGAGGACCCGGTTTTCGACCACGTTCTGAAAAGTCTTCGAAACACCCGCTATGGTCGGTCGGCAAGTACCGTTTGTGAGACGGAGCGCCTGAAGAAAGATTTGAGTCAGAAGCTCTGGAGAGTGGATGGTTGTGACACTCGGGCGAACTTCGTTCGTGGCGGTGCCCAACGTGCCCCTCTTTGCCGGCGTCGGCTTCCCCCGTTTGTTCCTTCGGGGACCCGCCATGGTGAGTGGTGAGTGGTGGTGAAAGGTGGTGAACAGATGTCGGTTTCTCCCCGTCGTTCGTCCCAACTTGGAGGGGGCTTATGACGAAGTGTTTTACCGGTCGTGGCTTCGCGATTGACGAGGTGTTTTACCGGTCGTGGCTTCGCGATTAACGAGGTGTTTTACCGGTCGTGGCTTCGCGATTGACGAGGTGTTTTACCGGTCGTGGCTTCGCGATTGACGTAAGTAATTCTTGTAAACGCGGGGGTCAACGTTACTACCAAACTCATAAGCAGACGTGGTCCTCCAGCCCTCTCCCAACCTGCTTGCTGGCTGTAAATACGCAACACACCATGATGGACATGGAAGAAAAGGCGCCGTCGCACGACGACCTTGCGTGGGTCAGCCGCGAGCTGCAATCCGAACACCTGGACTTGGAAGCGGACCGACGCGACTGGGAAACGAGACAGCAGGAAAAAGGCGACAATGGTGTCGAGGACAATGGGGTCGAGGACGAGCCACCGAACGTTGGATGCTTCTACCACAACATGGGCATTATCACGAAGCACGTGGCGAACTTGCGGATCCTGCGGATAAAGGGAATGCCTGACGGGGAGAGGGTCGGGTTCGTCCTCTACCGTGACCGAGAGACATCCGACACGACGTGTGACATGCTGTGGATCCACCCGGAGCACCGCGATCAAGGCTACGCCACCCAATTCATCCGCGAGATCCACTTCCGCGTGCTCTGTGCTGGGGGCAGCGTGCGGTACATACATGCGGTGAAAGGGACTGAGGATTTCTGGGCGAGGCTCGGGTACAGAGTGATCTCCCGACTCGGTTCTTCCGGTGACGTCCGCATGATAACGGTGCTCTCCCCGGAAGACTACACCGTGGTGAGGGGTTGGATGGAAGTGGGACGGGAGACGGGCACGACCTTCGACAAAGACACAGACGGGCCAGAGTTACTCGCAGCGCTGCAGAAGAGTCACACGTGCGAGGAACTGCTCCGAACCGAGGGCGGGATACAGTTCCCGGATGGTGGACAGATCCGTTACCGCGGCGACCACTTCGTGATAAAGGAGATGAAGCTCGGGCAGCTCCTCAAGGTCATCCTTGACATGCGACGGGCGGGGTTGCACAGCAACTTCAGGTACAGGGAGAGCGAATACTGCCACGCGGACAAGTCGGATTAGAAAATTAATATGAGCAGACTGTGAAGTACGGGAATGTCAATATCAACAAGCATAAGCATGTCAAGCGACATCAAAGACCTCGCCGGTGTGAATGTGATGTACAGCAGGGAGCGGGTCACGTCAGTCATCGCGCGGGTCACGTCAGTCATCGCGCGGGTGCGGCGCACGGGCGGGCTCCCCATCCCTCCCCGACCGCTCGACCAGTACCAGTCGTGGTTCAGGACGCTCGCCAAACGCGGGTACGTCCAACCCGACTTCCTCCGTGACGATGACCGTGTTCGGCAGGCGTTTCGACGTGACTTTTTAAAGGGAACGCACCCTCCTGAGGACTTTTTCTCTTGGGTGAAAGTAAGATCTTACCCGACCAAATGACTGAGCTGCGCATACGCCAAGCCCACGAGCAGTGTAAGCGCCACATCGTGGGAAATTTTCCTAACGAGGACGTACAGTTCCTCAAGCCTTGCAAGCACATGGACGAGAAACGTGGCGCCAGGTTCGTCACTGACTTGATCTCGCTGAAGTGCTTCTACTGCAAAAAGGGAGTGACTGTCGCATCACACTCCATCTCCGGGTTTGAACTACTATGCGACCGGTGCGGAAAAGTGTGGCCACCGCAGCCGATCCCCTTGTACGAGAAGGAGCACAACATGGTGCTTGCCGTGTTGAAGGAGTGGAACGCTCAGCAACCTGTGATCGTGGACCGCGACGCGACTAGCGAGGTACAAGCAACGAGAGTGTTGCCGGTTGAGCTCCATGGATGCGTGTTCAGACACCTGACCCTCCCATTGCTCGTGTCCATCGGGCCGGCAGCGTTCCAGTCACTGGATCGTGAGGATCGTGTGAATATCGCGCTGCGCACCGGGGGAGAGGACGTCTCAGCACTCTTTAAACGCGGAGCTTTTGGGATCTTGATGGCACGCTACGTCATCGAGCGACACATCTACTCTTCAGGTGGTCAATTGACACAGCCCCAGTGTGTTCCCGAGTTCCATGAGGAGTGGAGGCGGGTCCTCGACGATGGCGTGCTCCATGGTCTGCCGAATAAATTGCTTGTATCCATGCTGCAGCACGGGGTAACGGGACACCGGGCCCTTATCGTCGCAGCAAGGAGTGGGCGCTTTGACACGGTGCGCGCCCTTTACCACAACGACTGGTACGGGGATATGAACTTAACATTGTCCGTTCGTGATAGCTGTCTGCAAAAGGACGATGTAGCGTTTCTGAGGTGGCTGTTCTCTCCGGGTGTCCGAAAGAAGGACCCAAACTTCGCGGGGGATCTGTATTCGTGGTTGATTTCCTGTGTTGAGTTCGACGCGGTGAAGTGTTTTGCGTACCTCCGCCACGAGCGCGGTACGGTTTGCTGCGAATCAGTCGTGACCGAGGCCATAGAGGAAAACGCGAGGAAAATCACCGCGTGGCTCATTGACAACTGTCAAGCCGTGAGAACGAGGCATCTGGAAGACACAAGGTGGTATGCAGATTACTTTTACCAGAGGTGCCACGGGTACGATGAGGTGGGTAAGTACAGGTTCACCACGATGAGGACGGCGGTGCAACATATGCGGAGACGTAAGGCAGTGCTTTACGCCAACGACGCGGCGGAGAAATGCGGCACGCGGTGGGTACTGCCGCATGTGGACATGGACCGCGTGTGGAGTAAATGGCAGTGAAGTTCAATGGCAGTGAAGTCTAACGCACCGGTGCGGCGCTACCCTCGATGGAAATAAAGTGTGCCACGGTGTAAATATAAAGACACCGACATGAATCAAGAACGACAGCAGGATCCAGCCCCTTACGACCGGGAAAGGGTCATGACCGTCCTCGGTCGGGTGCGCAGGATGGGAGGCCTCCCCCTCACCGACGCGCAGAAGAAGCAGTTCCAGGGGTGGTTCCGAACGATCGCCGTTCGCGGCCACACCACCGAAGATTTCCTCAAGGACCCTGATTACGTAAGCAAGACATACAGGGAGTCGTTCCCCAACCCAATGAGCCGAGGCCAGTTTATACGGGCGTTCATGATGTACGTCACAGGCTTAACTAACGAGGAGTTCCACGAAGAGTACCCGAGCCTGACGCGGGAGTCCGTCACCGAGCTGATGAAGAAAGTGAACGCTGAGGCCAACCAGGAGGTGCGGCGGATACGTTACCCGAGCACGCAGAAAGCAGACGCACCACCCAACTGAGAAATTATTTTGTTGCGCAAGGGTAAGATCTTACCCGACCACGATGGAACAAGAGGTCAGCTGCCGGTTCGTGTCGCGCATACGGGGCACACGGGACGTGCACGAGATGACGCCGTCACAATTTTCAGCGCTCGCTCAGAAGAGGAAGGGGAAGGTGGACTTCACCCACCAGGAGTACTTCGAGGGATCGACGATCGTAAGGCCGTACTACGACTGGGATGCCAAGCTCACCGAGGTGCCCTGCGATGAGGAACTTCAACGGTTGAAGGAGCAGCACCTCGCTGAGTTCCAGGCGATGGTTGCAAAGTTGCATCCCGGGTCCGCTGTGGAGTACGCCGAACGGCACGGAAGGCTCCGGTCGGAAACGGATGCAGACGGCGACCAGATTGTCGACCGTTACAAGATCTCGTACCGTGCGTACGTCCAGGGGCAGAAAATCCGCTGCGACCACATCCCGATCCACGTTCGCCGGGTGCTGAAGCTTTCCCCAAAGGAGACCCACCCGCACCTGGATCTCAGCGTTTACAAGACGAAGAGTCAGCTCCTGGGCACCATACATGGGTGCAAAGACATTGACGCCGTGAAACGGTTCCTCCGACCCCTCGACCCGACAACGAGCCTGGACGCTTTCCTCGTACAGGACACAGCAGGCATTGACCAGCAGATTAGCATTCCAGAACCTGTTCGCACGGTCAAGAAAGGAAGGACGTCTGGTCCCAGCAGCGACAATGACCGCAAGGACCGAAAAGCAGGGTCGTCCACTGAGCAATCCGACGGCAAATGCGGTTTCCTAGCGGCATGCAGGGCATTTTTCGGTCGTAAGTACATGCTACAGATGCCGTTCGACGACGTGATCACGGACGCCGAGCATCAGGCGATGGTCATCACCACCAAGGAAACCTATTGCGACATCAAGGGGGGCAAACACACCAGTAACCACCCATATGTGGCTCTCAGCCGACATGGAGCGAGGCTCAAGTGCCACGACGAGGAATGCCGGGCCAAAGGGGAGACGCCGCTGACGCCCTTTCAAGAGCTTCCCACAGCCGTCCGAACGTTTTACAAGACAACGTTTGGGATCCTCGGAGATACGTCCCCTGTCACGGAGATGGAGACACTTCAAGCTAGCGACGAGGGGAAGAAGGCATTTGCGACCGGGGTAAGGAGCCTCATGAGGAACCTTCCCACCATGAACCTCAAGACGAAGACTTGCAACGTGCGCCAGACAGGTGTGGGTTGGGTGTGCGAGCTTCCGCACAATCTGTCATGTCCTTGTCACGGCGTCAGGCACGATGCGCCGGAGAACTTCCTTGTTGCCAACCACAACGGCTGCTTCGTAGGATGCAAGCGAGACATCGGCATGCTCCACCCGACTAGTGCGGAAGGGTATCCGCTACCGGAAAAAGTGCACACGGTCCTCTTCCAGTACATAGACCAACGGACGTTCGTCACCGGCGCAGAGGACGATACCTTCATTGACGAGATAGATGATGATTCAGTTCATTTCGACGATGACGTAACCAATGACCTTTTCAAGAAGACGTTTCTCGGCACTCATTCCGCGTACGCTAAGTTCCTCCAGCACATCAAAGGGTCCATCTACATCAGCAGTAAGGACCGGGTGTCCACGTGGTACATTTTCAGCGGTCACAAATGGGAGTACGACGGAGGAGCGACCAACCTCATGCGGTGGTTATCTTCGGATGAGAACCTGAGACCGTACTACAAGGCTAGGAAGATGTACAGCAGCAACCCCGGTCGGGTAACCAAGAAGATCGCGCGCAGCATTGACAGTCTGATCCGCGCTTTTCAAAACCACGGGACTCAGCGAGGTTTTGTCGACGAGTGTGCGCTGTTTTTCAACAGCCGGGCGGAGGAGTTCGAGCGGAAAGTGGACCAGAACCGCTACCTTGTCGTCTTTGAGAACGGCGTTTTTGACCTGAAGACAAAAACCTTCCGAGCGGGGCAGCCCGACGACTACGCAAGCATGAGCGTCGGCTACGATTACGAGGAAGTCGCGTCCGAAGTCATCGAGGAAGTCTCCTCGTTCGTCGCAAAGATCTTGACCGACGGAGCACTGCGCCGATACGTTCTGAAGCTACTCGGTTCGTGTGTCTCCGGCGATACTCGCGACGAAAAACTGCACGTCTGGATAGGAGGTGGAGCCAACGGGAAGAGCACGTTGCTTCTCTTGCTGAGTGCATGCCTCGGGCAGTACGCTGCCTCCATGAAGTCCACGGTGCTGACGCAGCGCTCACCCCCCGCGGACAACGCGACACCGGGTATGACCAAGGCGGTGGGGAAGAGAGCTGTTGTGTTGCAGGAGACGAACCAGGGCGAGAAGATCAACGAGGCGGCGCTGAAGAGCTCACTGGGGCAAGACAAAATTGACTACCGCCCGTTATTCAAGGAAGCCAGAGAGTTCTACCCACACTACAAGATGATCCTCTCCACGAATAATCCGCTGACAATTCAGGGCACCGACAACGGGATCTGGCGGAAAGTCCGCATGATACCGTTCGAGAGCCGTTTTGTTGCCAAGAGAAATGTCACGGATGAAACGGAAACGGGCCTGGTGGAGAAGCTTGTTCAGGATCAAGACGGCGACCAAGTGTTCGAGGCAGACAAAACAGTTGCGGAGAAAATCCACGGTCCATGGAAGATGGCGTTCATGAGAATTCTTCTGGATTACTACTACATCTGGCTGGACGAAGGTCTTGACGCTGTTCCGGAGAAAATCGCTCAATTCAACCAAGAGTACAAGGCGTCACAGAACGTCATCGAGAAGTTCCTGTCAGACGAATGTGTGCTCGGTAGTGATCACAGGATTCACAGCAGCTCCCTCTGGGATGCCTTTGCGAAGTGGCAGCGTGGGGGAGAGACCTTCATGGGGAAGGAGTCTTTCAACAGGGAGATGAAGAAACACCCCAAAGTCCGCTTCTCCAAAGGTGTCGACGTTGAAGGCAAAAACTCGTCTGGATACATCGGAATCCAGCTCAAAGAATCTTGAGAAAATCATCGAGCTCAACTTGGCGAAAAACGGAATGCACGCCGTAAGCACCTTCGAATTTCCAACTTTACCACTTTACCACCTACTGGTAAAGTCACTGGTAAAGTCAAAAGTGACGGGGTAAGTTCGGGAGGAAGCAAAATCAATCACCGTAAGGTTCACTGGTAAAGTGGTAAAGTCAAAACGACTTCTGATTCTCAGAGACTTTTCTCCGAAAAAACAAAAAATTCGCAAGGAACTCCAGTCGACCAAAATATGTCCCTCAACTTTACCACTTTACCAGCAGATGTCACGGCGAACGATTGTGCGACCACAACTTTTCACCCCGACACTTTCGACTTTACCAGCGACTTTACCAGTTCACGACCGACTTTACCAGTGACTTTACCAGACAGCTCGATCAGAGCGCTGTGCTTTACGCCCTTTAGATGTGGATCCAGGTGCTAAAGAGCCTGAGTCCAAGACCAAAAGGGCCTAAAGGGCCTAGGAAAGTGACGGGGAGAGGTGGGAAATAAAGCAAAAGGGCCTAAAGGGCCCAGCGTACCCTGAGTGATTTTGGGCCCTTTAGGCCCTTTTCACATAGTAGTTCCAGGCCCTTTAGGCCCTTTTGACAAAATGATTACGACCCTCCCAAGGCCTTCCGTCTGACTGGTCAGTGTCTACGTATGTTCCCTCCGCCTTCCACTGTGGAACCACGCCTTCTCGGCAGGACCCTTCGGGTCCGGTCACTTCGGGACGCTCCTCCGGAGCACCCTCAGCCGTTCGGGCAAAAAGCCCTCTCTCAATACCCGCTTTGGGCTTGGCATCCCTCGCAGCCCGTCCCGTCGTGGCATCCCGTGGATCCGGGGCGACGCACCCCCCGAGGAGGTAGCCTGATTCGAGAGAAGAGCCACGGCGATTAATATTCCCAAGAGTAAAATCAGTCGCCACGACGTCGGATCCACCCTGATCGAATTATTTTTGCGGAACTCCCCGCGGAAGTGCGAAGCGGTTTGCGGAACGGTTTGCGAAGCGGTTTGCGAAGCGGTTTGCGGAGCGGTTTGCGAAGCAGTTTTACAAATTAATAAATAATGATGGGCCAGTGCAAATGGATGTGAAGGTGTTCTACGCTGTAATCGCGACAGGGTCAGCGCTTCTGCTGCAGCAGGGCAGAATGTCAGCCAGTGTTATGTATCCTATATGGTGCTTATCCATGTTGTACGCCCTTTCAGGTACGTCCTTTCCGAGACGTCTTCTGTAAGCCGCCGACAGTCGTAGTGCATCGGCATTCCTCCACCACCCCAAAAATGGAGCGTCTCTCGCAATCCTTGCGAGCGCTCTACCACTAAGCTACCGCCCCTTGACTGTGTTGATTCTGTTTTGGATCTCCAGACGTTCAGTCGGGCGTCCCCTCCGGGTCCCCCATCTCGGCTCGCCGGCACCCGTAGGGCTTCGCCGCTTCGGTGCGCTACGGGATGTAAAAAAGATGGAGCGAGCGGGACCCGGAGGGGGCTTCGCCACCACACGCCTCTGGTTTTAAACCAAGCGCTCTACCACTAAGCTACCGCCCCTTGATTGTGTTGGTTCTGTTCTGGATCCAAAAATGGAGCGAGCGGGAATCGAACCACGCGTCTCGGTTGCGTTGCACCGCGCTCTACCACTAAGCTACCGCCCCTTGATTGTGTTAATTCCGTTCTGGATCCAAAAATGGAGCGAGCGGGAATCGAACCTCACGTCTTTCGCGTGAATCGCGAACGCTCTACCACTAAGCTACCACCCCTTGATCACGTCAGTTGCTGTGAAGGCTGTATTGTACGCCTCATTGTAATATAAATGGTTGCCACGTTCACGAATTCCAACATGGGCAGATTTCCAGCAAGGCGGTGGGATTCCTGGCCCTGATACTGCCGGAAGAAAATTTCTTCCCGACGACGTCACCCCGACGGTTCACCACGTACCCGGCGAGTGCGAGGATGCAGGTGACGTGAGTGTCGACGCATTCCATTGTCTCTCCGTCACAACGCTCATCGCAAACGTCTTCCCGCTCTTCAGGCTCAAGATCCTGGCACTCCTTCAATAGAGACCTCCGATGCTGAACGTAATGGTTGTCGCTGTAGCCGGCCATGACGCGAATCCCATCCGTTTCTCCGTGAACAAAACTGTCCCGAAGGTGTTCAAGCACCACCCACCAACCAACATGACTCGGAGTAACCCGAAAGTCCATCCTCAGACTGTACAACCCGTCCTCATCCCTGTCCTCCTCCTCCACTGAGCTATCCGTTCGGCACCCCATGCCATTATGCTTGGCAAGAGGACTGGCCATGAACGCTTCAAGGTCCCCGACAATTCGTGCCCGGTTTGCAACCCTCATTGTGGCAATGACGGTAGGACACGCACCCAGAGCGATCGTCATTTTGACGCTACCAGTGTATGCGGCTACTTTGTCCACCAGTTCCTGGGGTAAGCGCATGGTTCGCTGGTTGTGGATAGGCACTTAGGGTTGGGGTAACCCAGAAGGAATGTACGGGACAATATTCTGAAGCACAGCTGGATCGATCACATGACAAGCTGCGAACACACCACGTAATCACTGTGTCCCTTTCTTGTGGCATGTAGAACCGTGGTACCCCATGGATGCGGAAGTCTGGTTCCGGGAGACCGACGTAGTCAAGCGCGAGGAAACATGTCAGGTACTGCTTGTTACCGGCCCGCACGATAGTGTTTCCGCGAGTCCTTGCAAGGGCAGGAACATACTGATAGGTAGCGATGTTATGACTTATGAGATTATGTAAGGACCTCTAGATAGGATCGGTTGCCGAACAGATGTCCAATTGCCCCTTGTGACGGACGCCCAAAGTCCACCTCCGACCGGCTACGTTGAGGTTGCGGTCTGTGATGTACCCGCCAAATGTCAATATGCAAGGTATGTGCAGCTCCAGACACGACGAAGTCTCTGCGAGGATTGGGCTTAAATCGTCGTCGTGGTGGTGATGTGGTCCGTGCGACCAGTGATGATTATAATAGTGCTCGTCAGAATGGTGAAAGTCGATGACCACGGCGTCACATACCCCGTCCACAAATCGGTTGCGATCTCTTTCCAAGATTTCCCACCAGCCTATATGACCTGGTTCATCACGGGAACCCATGCCGCCTCTCCTCGCCACGTCGTCTGAGATAAAATCCCCGAGCTTCTGAACGAATTTCTCCCTTCTTCGGCGGGAGAGAATGTTTCGCACAAATGCGCTTGCAATCAAAGCGACGCAGACCTTCTCTGACCCTGCGTGTAGACAGATGGCGTCGCGAATTTCCTGGGGTAAGCGCATGGTTCGTTGGTCGTGGATGGGCACTTAGGGTGTTCGGGACAATATTCTGAAGCACAGCTGGATCGATCACATAACAAGCTGCGAACACGCTAAGCTACCGCGCCCGCTTACGTAATCACACCTCTGTCCCTTTCTTGTGGCATGTCGATGTGAGGCGCCACACGCCATCGCAGGTGGCATAAAAGCTGGGCCGAACCTGCATTTCCCCTTTCCCATTTCCACATCTCCACCTGCCGGTGCAAACCAGGATCGCACAACAGTTCAGCCATGGAACTCGAGCGAACTTCGTTCGCGGTTCGGCACCAAAGGTGCCTGGATACGCCAACTTTAGCAACCCAGCCGACGGGAGGTGTTGACCCAGGTGAGTACCCCACAGCAATTTTCTTTTCTGCACTCAGGCTACGAGCAGCATTCGCTTACCCACCATGACCACACCACCAGCTGCAGGTACCGACGCATGGCTGAGGACCCGTTCCCGCGAGCTCCGCCGCTGGGTGGATGAGGCATTCGAAGACGCAGAGGACGCCTACGATATCACCGACGGAATCAACCGGTTGGTGTACAATAAACAACCGGCTGATCAATCTCACGACGCATTCTTCCGGCGCATCCTCTGTCACCGGGACATCTCACCTCAGCACGTTTATACTCTGCTTACAATGCTTATTCGCCATGGGGACGGGAACTGGCGTAAGCCCCTTCCGCCGTCGACTCTCTCTGCCGACGAGGAGCTTTTCGCGGGAGTGGCGCGAGCAGGGCTTGATGCGGCGGTCGTGGTGTATCGGTCGGTGTACGAGGCAGACACCCCGGTGCAGCACCCAACCTTTGCGACGCAACTTTCCCCGCTCGTGGATGGCATCCGACGGATGGGCGGGGATATGGTGACCACGGCGGCATCTCTCGTGCGCAGGGTGCGTCGCCCCGATGGAGAAGTTCCGCTGGAGTTGGTTGAAGTTAGGGAGGCGATAATCGGAGATTTCATTTCGCGTGGCGGTGCGGATGAGGCGTTGGAATTCTATGAGGCGACGACGAACTTTCCCACGGGCGCCGATATCACGAAAGCTTTCCGATGGGAAGGCGGAATGGGGACCGAGGTTCTGTTTATGGCCGGGTTCTCCTTCGGCGTGCGGTTTGCCGAAGAATTGCGAAAGGACATTGGAGAAGCTGACGCGGAGGAACTTGTCGACGCAGCGCGCACGTTTGAGGCGGACATGGAAGATCAGGACATGGAGGAACTTGCCGATGCAGCACGTGCGTTCGAAGGGGATCCGAGATGGCAGAAGAGGCCGCTCGATGAAATTCGGTTCGTTCGGGGGGTGGGTGGGTCAGGGTTAGGAGCGGATGCGCAGCAGGACGAGGACGTCCAGAACTGGCGGGAGTCCGAACGGGTACTGAAGAAGATGGGGTGGGAGAAGGCACCTCAGCCGCAGTTTGTCTCATTGGCGGAAGCGGGGTCGTCTAGTGGGGTGATTGGCGATGGTGGAACAAGGGCGGACGGAGAGGCGTCGACATCACACATGACGCAAGCAGACGACAACTGCGCGGTCGGGGCGACGCAGACCGCGGAAGTGATGATGGGGGACGCACCGGAGCTTGTTGACGACGGGGCGGGGGCAGGAGCGGGGGCGCCCCCGGAGGTCACAGTGATCGCCGATAACCCCATGGAACAGGAAGCGGATCAGGCAGACGGACAGCCCGGTAGTAGAAACTCGGATGAACCCCTGGCAGAAGATGTCCAGGGGGATGGTGCAGTGTTCACTGGCGTCCCGGTGCCTTTGAAGGAAGCGAAGGAGATTGTCGGCAGCTCCTCACAGAACGGGGAATTGGCTCCCGCGGACAAAACCTCGTGCGACTACCTGCGCAAACTTCTATCGCGCCTACCCGACGCCCTGGACTTCTCGAAGCTCAAAAGCACCCTCGACTGGATCCTGACGACACCATGGAATGATAAAGGGGAGTGGAATTTCAACAGTAACAGCCCGCTGCTGACGGCCCTCGGCAAAGTCCTCCAGCGCATGACCATTGAGCAGCAGGAGAAATATGTTGGGAACGCGAAAGCATATATGGAGTGTTTGGATAGCATAGCCGAAGCATGGGACGTTTTCAAGGAGTGCCGCAACGGACATGGGGAGCGACAAACCTGTCAGCCAAAGAGAGGAAGTACCGGATCAAGAGCTGGAACCAGTTGATGACGCAGACCGCGGAAGTGATGATGGGGGACGCACCGGAGCTTGCCAGCGACAACGAGGGGGAGGAAATAGGTGTAGAGCCCGCGGTTACGGAACAGCCGTCGGAGACAGACATCCCATGGCGGAAGAGAGTGGTTTACGCCATCGACCCTGATGCCCCACTGTCAGCACCAAAACCACATACAATCCTGGACGTTCCAGTCATCTATCAGATCACGTTCAAAGGTTATCAGCACCGATACGTAGGATACACCAGTGGAGCAGCCCGTAAATTTGAGACACACATCTCATCGGCAAATGAGTCGACTGGGGGTACACCTTTGGTTTACTTCATGATACACGTTGGTATATGGAATGCAACGATGGAGATCTTAGAAGTCGTTGACATCGGCGAACTCAGTGCGCGGGAACAGTTCTGGATGCAAAAAGTTGGCAAAAGTCATACTCTTCTGAATGTCAGCGGGAACAAGCGTTCGAAAAACACGATTCGGAGGAGCATTTTGCGGGATCTTGAAAGTGTTGCACCGATACATGAAAGACCGGAGTCAGATTGCAGCATCTTGGCACCGGGTGGGAGACGGTATTACGCTGTCTTTAATGGTCCGCTTGGAAGAGACAGAATAGGCTTTATCGAAGAAGCCTATTACGTTAAACCAGATAAGATTGAAAGAAATTACAGATGGTAGTACCGACAATATGTTTTACGTAAATTTGTACTGTAAAAGTCAAAACCGTGGCTTCTTCGTTGGTGGTTCATCATCTGTTTGGTCGTCAGTTTCCTCCTCACCCTCCTCCTCGTCATCGTCGGATGTCCCAACGTCAGAATCGGACACATCGTCCTCTGATTTCCAGGCATCGTCTCCGTCCGCTGTTTCCTCCATCTTGACGGGCGCCAAATCTCCGGCCTCCGTTTTTAGGCGAACATCATTACCGCGATCCGTGGTGTCCGCACCATCTCCCAGTTCCTTCAGCAGGTCACGCAGACTTCCCTCATCATTTTTCCCCAAGCCGATGAAGACGTGATTGAGCAGGTTTTCGGCGAGCGCGTCAATTGCTTTTCCCAGCGGTGTGACGGTAGTCCCCAGAATAGCGCTGTGGAAACGGTCAGAGCCCAGTTTCCTCCGGAGTGTTTCTTTCATGCGTACGTACGACCCACGGCCTCTGATGGCAGCCGCTTCCGAATAGGTATCCCGCAAGATGTCCTTGATCTGATCGGCGAAGCTCATCTGCGCCTTATTCCGCAGGGTATCCACCTCTTTGACAAAGACTTCGAGGCCCTTCCCGTAACGCTCCGGTTTTCCGTTTGCCCGAACCACCACCTGGGCCCAGTCCTTGAGCGCTACCCAGAAAGTGTCGAGCACGGCAACCGGCTTGCCCGCGCCCTCCCATATGATGCTCGCGAGCGTCAAGTTCATATCTTTCCCTCCCGCTCCGCTCCGGTACATGTGTGATCTATAGGTAGCCCAGTGCATCCCATCCGGGTTCATATAGTTCCGATTGGCGTAGTCACCCGTTTCCAGCGCGGTCTCCAAGCGGGCCTTTTTCGACTCGGTGAGGTGCGAACTGGTTGCCGCGGCGATTGCCCCGAAGCTGTCGTCGCACAGTCGTTTGCACTCCGCGGCGAACTGGTCCCTCACATCCCGCAGTCGCTTTCTCTCGGTTTCGTGGGCAATCATCGCCTCGCGATCCTCCAGGATCCTCCTTGCGTTGAGGAGATGAGCGACTATCTCTGTGAGCTCGTCCGCGTCTAACCCGTTGCAAAATGCCTGTATCCTCTCACGTAGTTCGTCTACACCCGTCCAATCCAAATCCGCCTCCAGGAGATCCGGGTCGCGACAATCCCTCCGGCTTTTCTTGACGCCCTCGCGGTGAAGATAGTATCTCGCCGAAAGGCAGAAGCAATCAGAGAATTCGGTCACGTTGAGCACTTTACTAATGTTGTCCTTGACGTGTTTGTTCCTTTGGCGCACGATGTCGACGGAAGAGTCGTCGTCCTCCCCGCCCCATTCTCCAAGGTGGGCGTCTGTGCAGGTGCACACGACGGCGCTCACGTGCGTTGCAACATTCCGCGCCATGCGATAACGCACGGTCTCCTCCAATAAGTCATGGACAGTCTTGTTGTCCAGGACCCTTTTGACGTCAGCCACGATCGCGGAGAAGGAAGCGCCGGCGAGGATCTCTCTGTTGGACGCGAGACGAAAGCTGTTGACGTCGTTGCAACCCGGGAGATCCACCACAATTTTCCCATCCTTCAGGAAGGCGATAGGCCCATTGACGCTGCACTTCTTTACGTAAGTGGAACGCCTCGCTTCCATCAGCTCTTTCAGATGGGTGTGGAGATCATCTGACGCCTGGAACTTCCTTTTGTACGTCCTGGGGAAGGGTTGCTTCCGCCGCGAGCTTTGTCTCGTTTTCCCCTGCACCTCAGTCCATTCATCCTCCGTGTAGAAGGTGACGTGAACAGACCAAGTGTCTGCGTAACATACAAAGCAGGGGAATTTGGTGGCAGCGGTACCCCTAGCGGCCGAGGGAAGGAGGAGGCACCTGAACACGGCGTTGATCGCGGCGGTTTTGCCAGCGCCGGCGTCGCCGGTGAAGACGATGCATTTTGGGTTCGGAGCTTTGAGCAGCGAGTCGACCTTCTTCAGTTCCTCATAGGTCATTCGAAAGAAAGCGGGCGGAGCGGACAGGCCGCAGGAGGCCCTCAGCGCGGCGCGCAGGGTGTTGACCGTTTCCAGACAAGCGGAAGTGTCGGCCGTGGTGTGGCCATATCGAGATTTGACCGCTTCTTCGAGCAGTGGAACGAGACCCAGGAAATGTTTAATTACGGTGGTTTCACTCATCTTGCGCGGCTGCCCCTGGTGATGGTAGGATGTGGAATAACGAAGAAGAAGCTGGCTTGGGTTCAGTCATATAAGCGCGTCTGACCGAGTCACGTGACTCTCAACGATGGTGGCTGTGTAACCCCAATCCTGATGCTTGACCCAACCGACATAAATAGTACCCCAGACCCTTGGATGGTCCCTACAAGACATCCAAGCTCAACCCTTCCTTAGCAAATTCTTCAGACTTCATCACCATGTCATACAAAGTCTCCGCACCGCAGGCCGCCTTGTTTGGGTTCAAGCCTCTTTATGCCTTCGACGAGTTTACTGTCGAGCATCCGCAAGTGGCATCCGAGTTGAAACGCGAGAGCTTCCACTTGTTCATGGACATCAGCGACAAGGAATCGGAGATCAGGCGGCTGTCCCGGGACATTGTGACGCAAGCCCACATCAATGTGGAATCATTTTGCCAGAAGAGCAAAGCACGTAGGGCGGCTGCGAAACAGCACGCCACCCTTTACCCCACCCCTTCACCATCTCAGGACGACGAGGATGAAAACGGCCACGGGGACAACGCCGCGTTGGAAGCCGAGAATGAGCGACTCAGGGAGGAAAACCGACTCATGAAGGATGAACTCGAGCGCCTGCGTGCCGAGAACGCAGCACTGCGCGAGGAGAGGTGCCCCTCGTGCGCGGACATGCAACGAGACGTCGCGGTGTTGCAAGACGAGCTACGCCTCTGTCAGAGCGAACGGGACCGCTGGCGGGGAAGGTGCAAGGGGGAGGAACGAGGCGACAGCCAGGCGGGGGCACGGGAGAGATCGGTTGCTGGGCCCGGCGGCAAACGTAAAGCGGACGACGTCATTGTATTGGAAGACGACTAGGCGTCTCAGTAAGATATTACAGAAGCCTATGTATATTGAGCTATCCCATCGTCCGAACGGAACAAATCTTCTACCATGTAGGGGTCGTACTTGCGCAACATGGCGGTGATCACGCTGTTGGCGACGCCGTGCGCGCACTTCTCCTCCAAATACATACTCATGCGCACAAGGGAACAAATGGTCTTCCCGTCCGACGCAAACTGCCTATCAGGGATGGCTACCACTTTGTGTTGAAATTCCTTCCACCAGCGACTATTCGATTCGACAATCTCGACGTCGTAGTTCAGCCTCCTCCCCTCCAAGGCGTATGGACGAGCCTCAGACCTTGTCATGTTGCAATTGTCAATAATGATTGGTGATATGCCGGATCGCATTGCGGCGAATGTTTTCGCGCGCGTCACGCGATGTGCTTCACTGAGTCTTGACATGTTGAATGTGTACACACCATTTCGCATCCAGTAGTCGTCTGTACTGAATATCTGACCACCGTGCTTTTGCAGAATATCAGCGGCGCGCCTACTTTTGCCGGACCCGGGCGGGCCTCGCATGATGTACAGTTGTTTGCGTTGCGTGTGCTTTTCTCTCAATCGTTCGAGCTTCTCTGCAAGATCTTTGCGACCGTCCTCGCTGACCAGCATGTCCAGCAAGTTGCTCTCCTCGAAGTGGTTAGGCACGTATTTGTCACTCGGTGGGCACGGAGGCTGGTGCGTACCCTTCTCCAGGACAAAAGCACCAAAGCGTGCCGGGAAGTCTTTTTTCGAAGTGATACCAAGCCGTTTCGTTGTTTCGTCTTTTGCATATTCTGAGTCTTTAAAAGGAACACTCAGAGTGCCAACAAAGTAGCGTCCATCATTTGGCCGGTCATAAAACAAAATAGCGTGGATCATGATTCGTGTGGGCTGCGATCCAAGCCACAAGCCAGCAGCTGGCAAGAGCGATTTTATGCTACAAGGGAAGTCGATAAGCATGTGATTGAAGCTGTGGCTTAGTAGAGCCACACGCTGATTGGACAGAGGTTCCGGTGTTTGTCCGCGTTTTTTGCTCGCAACTTTTTTCCGCAGTTCTATATAACACCAGCGTTACCTTGGATGTCACGCTCAAGTAAAACACCCGCGTTACACCCATCATTTCCCGTACACCAGTCAATTGGCATAATGACAAGCCCCGCAAAGACAAGCACTTTGACTAAAGGTAAATGTGCCGACGAGCTTGTCAGTGTAGTCACAGACGCTAAGATTATCAACCCAGATGAACGCCGACTTATGAGCAAAGCTTTTTCTCAGCTTGAGGTCAGCTGCAAGTGGTCCGGCATCGAACCAAACACTTGGCAACCCTGGTTCACCCACATACACCGATGGTTCAACAGCAGTACCGGAGATCTCACTGAGGAAGATGGCACGACCGTCCGCAACATACTGCATACCATCGCTACCGAAGACGACCTTGGGAGCCTCCTGGAGCGACCGTGTCCCTTCACCACGATACTGTGTGTTCTTCGAGTTGCCGGCCTCTGCCCACTGGACGTTAGCCACGTGTTGGTTGAACAACTTCCGGCAATCGTACGCACCATCATCACCAGGTTTGCCTCGTTAACGGAGACACCGCTGTCGGCATATCGGTGGGTCTTGGAGGTGTGCGATCATCCAAGCGCAGAAGGTGTTTTGTCGGTGGCGCGTTCGTTACGTGAGAAAGGGTTGCCCAACGAGGCGCGGGAGTTGGTTAGTGAGGTCATTCTGCCACCGGAAGTATGTGATGAGTCCAAGGATAGGATTCTCGCCGTGCTCGATCTTCTCGAGTACGATTATGCGAAAGCGGTCGCCGCCGACGTATTCAATCAGATGCGGAACGCTAGTGCTGATGCTCGTAGGATGTTGATCCAACAAGTGCTTCCCGGGCTTGAGCATGCAACCGCCATCGGCTTCATCCAGTTTTTGTTAGCAGATGCCGAGGAGAAGGAGGTGTGCGAGATGGGGACAATAACTAGGGCGTGCGCTGTGCTCGCAGGATCGGAGGCGTTGAAAAGCGAGGAGGTCAATGCGCTGATGGGATATCTTGTCACGTTGGTTCCCTCGGCGACGGTGGACGCGGCAAAGCGGGTGGAAGCGTGTGGGTCGGAGGAGGCTGAAACAATCAGGACCGATGGCGGGAGGGATGCAGCTGGGGGGGCACCTGGGGGAGGAGACGTTGAATTAGTGGGTGTCATCGACGACGGTGCGGGGCTGGGTCCAGGAGTGGGGGAAGATATGCTCGAACCCGACGCCCGCGTTACCGAGGAGGAAGGGGATTCGGCAGTGCTTGAAGGGTTCTTTGAGGACGACGATGACGAGGACCTCGAAAGCGCGGTTCCTACCAAACATGTCGATCCTCAGTTCATGTCACACATTCTCCGCCTGCACCGACAAGAGAAAGGGAAGAAGGCTGGCCAACCTCTGCTTCCGGATACCATTACCGACTACGTCCAAATACTGAAACCCATTCCCACCGATATCTTTCCATGTGACCCCGACCAGACGCTCGACCACTTGGAAAAGAAGTATGCCACGAGTACCGTCAATAAAACGCTCACGTATATCGGCACGTTCATGAAGTGTTTTGAGAGACTGGGTGACGTGGAGAAGCAACAGTACTTCGGAAGCTTGAAACGGTTTCGTTATGCTAGAGCTGCTTTTCACGACATGCGAGCGCAATATAACGAGCGGGAAAACAATAGGAGGGGAAAGGGGGATCCGAAGTATACCGAGTCGGAAGAGGCGAAACGCGTGGATCTGGAAGTACTAGAGAAAGCGTACGCTGAGAAAGTGATCAGCGGCCTGCGCAGGATGGTGGAGGGAACAGAACAGGTGGAGCGGTGGTATCTGCAGCGATGCATTTTGATTGCACTCTATCAGGAACGGCCACCGACGCGTTCGTTGGAATATGCTCTGCTGAAGTATTTGGGAGCAAATCGCGAAGGGGTCTCGCATGACACCAATTACGTTAGCGGTGACCGTTTGGTGATTCAACGGGACAAAGTCAGCGGTTCGAAGGGCACTTTCATCTACGACATGACTGGTATACTCCAGCAAGGGATGAAACTCCTCATTGCGGAGCATACAAAGGCGAGCGGGGACGAGATTGGGGGCTTTGTATTTCAGAAAAGAAACGGGAAGGGTATGACAAGGTCGGGATTCAAAAAGGCGACCTACAGCGCGTTTGGGTGGCTAGTCGGGGAGCAGCTGGGTTGCCGGATTCTCAGGAAAATTGTGCAGTCGGGACTCACAGAGCGTGGGGAGCTTATGTGGCCACAGCAAAGGGACGAGTTCTGGCGGCTCAGTCGCCATTCGGGATCAACAGCAGCGAACCACTACATCATCCGCGTGTCCACCCCGCAGGAAGAAGCTGGGACATTGAGCGGCGAAGGACCAACCGGCATGGTTAGGCAAAGCACCAAGAGACGACGAAAGGCCGAAAGCGACGCCGAATTGGAGTCGGATCCAGAATCACTTGAATCATCATCGTCCGAGCGTTCAGAGCTGAGGAGCACAGCAGCCAGAGTCCAACGGTCTCCTCAGAAAAGACCGAAGGTTCGCGAGCAACCGATTGGAATGAGGGCGTCGGGCGAAGACATGGAGCAGTGGGGCGGAGACGGATCGGCGGACAGCGGGAGGGCGGATTGGAGCGACGAAAGGATGGTTGACTGGTTCAAGAAGCATTTAGGGGAAGACACGATGGTGCGCGGAGGGGAGACCGTTCAAAGCTGGAAAAAGATGGCGAACAGGATGAACGAGAAATTCGGTACAGCACTTACGTCTAAACAACTGAAGCAGTACCATGATAATTGTAGGAGGTACGGGAAGTTATAGCGGTAGTGTAAAGTAGTATTTATGTATGTCATATAATATAATCAGCGTAACATGTTGAGATTCTGACTAGTCAACACTTTAAGCGGAGCCGCTGCTCGCCGTAGAATACCCTTGAATTACGCAACTTGCGAGCATTTTTTGGTTGTGTAATGACAGTGGCGCGTTGACCAGTTCTCCACTCTCGCTGCGCTGCTGTTTTGCCGATAGTGCACGGTGTGATGCGCCGCTGTTTTGCCGATAGTGCGCGATGTGATGCGCTGATGTTATGCTATTGGTGCGCGGTGTGATGCGCCGATGTTATGCTGCTGGTGCGTAGTGTTGTGACGGTGTTACGCGCGAAGACGCTGGTGTTACGCGCGAAGACGCTGGTGTTACGCGCGAAG
>Ga0105238_10000948_pt1 | contig 29702 bp, 29 predicted proteins | sample KBSC34metaG_FD_81526 | JGI IMG/M metagenome (GOLD analysis project Ga0105238, IMG submission 81526) | Corn rhizosphere microbial communities from Kellogg Biological Station, Michigan, USA - KBS C3-4 metaG | ecosystem: Host-associated > Plants > Roots > Rhizosphere > Soil | place: Michigan, USA...
CCTCAGGTATTCCGCGAATTCCAAATGATCGCCTATCCACTGGGGAATCGCCAAGGATTCCTCGTCGTCAATTCGCTGTTCCGCAGTGCTATGCACAGTCAATCTGGCCGTGCACCGCTGGAAGAGGATTGCCGACAAGAGAACGGGATGATTACGCAGTGCGCCCACTGTCGACGAACGAAACGACTGTTAGAGGAATCGACGTGGGACTGGGTGAAATCATGTCCCGATCGCACGAGCCACGGTCTGTGCGAGCCGTGCTTTGGCTACTTTTATCCTGAGAATATGCCAATGCTACACGGATTCCCGGAGATCTTCAGCACTGGGCAATAAACCGCATCCACACATCGATTCCCATCGCTAACAGAATTCCAACAAGATTACCCAGCGACCGATTCTCGGTGGTGGTGTTCGGCGACAATCGTCTGCCCGCTGATCTTAATCTCGGCCTCTCTTTTGCTCGACAAGCCGCGTGCGAAATCGAACCAACAGGTGACCTATGCGTGAGTTCTTTCAGCCGTTTCGTCGCAAGCTTGGCGCGCTGACTTTGGTCCTGGCGTGTGGTTTGATGGTGATGTGGATCCGGAGCGGCATCGTTGGAGAACGACTCAGTTTTGCAACCAATCAAAACCAGGTCCATTTGTTCAGTTCGAACTGTGGGAACTTGTCCTGGACCAGATTGACCGGTGGCACAACGTCGGACCCTATGTATCAGAAATGGGACGCACAACCTGAACAATGGCAAAACGTCATCCTGCAGCAAGACGAGGATTGGGTGATCGTCCACGCTGGAAAAGCAGTTTCGATCACCTTACCGGGCATTGTATTCGAATTCCTGGTTGTGCCCTATTGGTCAATCGTCCTGCCACTGACTCTGGTGTCAGCCTGGTTGCTGCTCGGGAAGGCCCGGAAATCAGCCAGTCCGCGCGTTGCTCTTGTTGCCACGCAGTCGTGAACGGATTCCACAGAAATCACCTGCGACACGCCCGCATGACGAACCACGTCACCATGCCCATTCTCCGTTTCCTTCCGCGAAACCAAGTTGCCATGATGCTGGTCGGAGAGGATAAGGTAATGTCACAGAAAAAGTCATATACGATCGACAAGGTGGGTTGGCATACGAATACGCCTGGCAATACGGAGCCTCGCGAAAAGACCCAGGCGAGGTTTCGAGCTGTGATTGATTTTCTACAAGACAACAAATTAACCCGTCGAACGATCTTGAGTCATGATGACGCAATCGACGATCAAACCTCAATTCACACTGATGATCTCACGGAGGCAGGCTTGGCCGTGTTGGTCGAGTACTATCAAAAATGGTTGAAGAAAGTCGACAGGGGACTGAGCCCTGTGGATGTTTCCATGTTTGAACGTGCGATTCATCAGTAGCAGGGCGTCACGGACGCGTAGCGCTGCGTGATTGCCTGATGTCTCCCGGCAAGGGCGACCAGGCGTTTGATCAGCCATCCGTCGGATCTGAAGGCTCGGGTGCCCGACTTTCCGGCTCTAGGTTGAGAGACCTGTAGCGAAGGCCGCAGATGGCGCAGAGATTCAGGGCAACGACTCCGGCCATTCCGATGTAATCGTGGGCGGGGTTGCGGCCTAGGAACCAATCCGCAAGCGCGGCGGATGCGAACAGTCCCGCAGCGGCCAGGAACAGGCAGAAGGCCATGACCTGGAACGGTCTCGCCCGTGCATTGGTCGATGGCTGTTCCAGCGCGAAGACGGCGGGCACGAGTCGGATGCCTAGCAGAATGCCAGGCAGCGCGGCGGCGCCGATCAGGGCTCTCACCAAAAAGCCGAGCATGTCGATAGTTTCCCGAAACGGATTCACAACGGTCCGAGTTGTGCTGTCAATTCCGTTGCGACTTGCGGACGTTCATCCATTCAACTGATCCGCTGATGTGATGGTACCGTCGGTCCACCAGATTTCGCCACAGTTCGTCCCAGAGATGATGTGTTGAGCCCGCGAATTGCGGCATCTTCTTCGCTACACTCGGCCATCCTTTTTACCCAAACCCTGCCGTCACAAGACACGGCTCGATGACCGCTAACCGAGATTGCCAATGACCAGCCCACCGTTCTCTTTGTCCGACACGAAGGCCCTGATTTTTGATATGGATGGGACTGTGACCAACAACATTCCGTACCACAATCAGAGCTGGATTGCGTGGGCGAAACGGGAAGGGTTGGGGTTGTCCGAGACAGCGTTGCTGGCAGAGACGTACGGGACGATTGGCGAAATCACGCGGCGCCTTTTTCCGGGGTCGACTCCTGCAGAGCAATCCGAGCTCGGTGAGCGCAAAGAGGCTCTTTACCGTGAGATCTACAAGCCGTACTTGGCGCCTCTGCCGGGGCTGGAAGAGTTTTTGCTTTGGGCACGCCGACAAAACTTACCTTTGGCGATTGCCACCGCCGGCGATGCGAAGAACATCGACTTTACGATCGACGGCTTGAAACTGCGATCGTACTTCGATGCGTTCATCGGCAGCGAAGACGTGACTCATGGCAAGCCTCATCCGGAAGTGTACCTGATCGCAGCTCAGAAACTTCGAGTTGTCCCGGAAGAGTGTGTGGCCTTCGAAGACTCGGTGGCCGGAACCGAAGCCGCACGTCGTGCCGGAATGAAGTGCATCGTGGTAAACCAGATGGCATCGCGCGAAGAATTCGGCGACTGCTCACATGTCCTGGCCTGGATCGACGACTACCGCACGTTCACGTCATTCACGCGAAGCTGAATCGTTTCAGTGGCGGATTGGCGCCATTCTGAGTTGTGCAGCAACCAGAGGCGTCAACTAAGGAACGGAATGACGGAATGATCCAATCAGCCGACGCCTGAGTCCGTTTTGAGAGTCTGCCCCACCCCATTGTCCTGGTTATCATGGCTGGCGTGACTTGCTTAGAAACAGCGATGTGGAGATGAGGGTCAAGTGCAGTACGATCAACCAGTATGGAATTCGCAACCCAGTTCCATCTCGACCGGTATGTCTTTCAGGGCCAGACTCAGAAGAAATTCCAAACAGAATCCAATGCTGGAAAGGTTCCTCGATATCGATTGCCGGTATTGATGAACTGGCTCGCGCTTGCCATTTGACAAATTGACCATACCAGGGATTCGGCCAGTGTAAGAGCGTCTTCCAGCGCCAAACCCGCAGGTCGCTGTTTGAAGAAATCAGGAGGTATTCGAACCGTCCATTACGCGTTTTCATCGAGACCACATCTTCCGTGCGTATGCTCCGCAACCACAGCGCCATGAAAACCATCGCGATCAGCAGCGTCAGAACGCCGATCCGTCTGCGCCACGGTCGGAAGAATGCACTCATCGTTCACGTACCGCCCGACGGCTTTGACTTGTGTTGACGGCTGAGCAACAGCCATGCGGAGATGAGGATCAATGGAATCACCACAGACCAGTATGAAAACATCATCATTTCGCAACGCTCAATGCCAACTCGGCCATAGATTGACCATTCCAGCGTTCGCAATTCGATATGCCAATAGATGGGGCTACCGATAACATCGGTGGTTTTTTCGACAATCATCGCTGTCTCGACAATGCCATTGTGAGTGCGTTGATGAAGAATCATCGTCATATAGCCGACGACAATCCGAAACCGATTGCATCCGGAAATAAAATTGAGGTGGGATCCTGGCACCGCGATCCCCATCCACTCGCTTTTGCTTCGACTCCTCAACCAGCCGCCCATGAAAAGACAGGCCAATATTAACGTCACGACGCCAACTTTGCGTTTCCATCCGCGAAAGAATTCGGCCATGATGCTGCTCGGGTAAATAGTGGTTGAACAGGATCGCCTGCATCGACTCGCAGACGACGATGGGTCGTGGATTGACGAACGCAGCCATATGCGAGGTTTAGAGTCATGCTACCACTTCTGATACTGGGACTCGCTGTCGCACAGGTGGACGCAATTGGTCCCGGTGATTACTCGCGCAAGCTAACGATCGAAGGTCAAGAGCGAACCTACCTCGTCCATGTCCCGAAAGGGTATGACGGTACGAAACCGTACCCGGTCGTGCTGGTATTTCACGGCGGTGGCAACAATGCCCGCCAGTGGATTCCGTTCTGCGGTATCAACGAGAAAGCCGATCAGGCCCACTTTGTCGCGGTGTACCCCAACGGGACGGGTAAGACGATCCACTATGAAGGTGAGGTGTACGAAGTGTTCGGCTGGAACGGAGGTCCTCGCCAGCCGGGCGGCGAAACGAAGATCGATGACGTGGCATTCACGCGTGCAGTCCTCGACGACCTGTCGAAAGTTGTCAATGTCGATGCGAAACGCGTCTATGCCACCGGCATGTCGATGGGGGCAATCATGGCGTACCGCCTTGCCGGGGAATTGTCCGATCGCATCGCCGCCATCGCGCCCATTGCCGGTCCGATGGGGACGGAGTATTGCGACCCGAAGCAGCCCGTCTCAGTCCTTCACATTCATGGCACTGAAGACGATGCGGTGCCCTTCACGGGTGGCAAAGGGAAGCTGGATCCTTCGGGGGCCGACTTTTACTCGGCCGAGCACTCGATTCGCGCCTGGGTGAAAGCGAATGGTTGTGACGAACAACCGACAACGGATGAACTGCCCGACACTGCGGACGATGGCACCAAAGCCGTGCGCAAAACTTACCGCTGCGTCCGTGATGGCGCGGAAGTTGTCCTGATCGTCGTCCAGGGCGGAGGCCACACCTGGCCGGGTCGGGAGTTCGGGCCGGAGTTGAAAATGCTGGGTAAGTCGTCCAAGGATTTTTCGGCCAACGACTTGATATGGCAGTTCTTCAAAAAGCATCCGAAACAATGACGGAGTCCGTTACGAGGTGCTGGTTTCCACGGAACCCATGATCGCCAAAGTGAGCCGACGATGCGTGAGTTCTTCCAGCCGTTTCGACGCAAGTTGGGTGTGGTGACACTCCTGATGGCATGCGCGTTGATGGCGCTTTGGATGCGGGGATTCCTGATCGGAGATTCACTGTTGGTGACCAACTCGATGGGAGTTGTATCGTGTCGTGGGTCATTTGCCGTAGCGATTACCACAGAAGAGATTCCCGTGGAATCGCTTCAGACTTACAGCTCATTCACGCCTCGCGAGTTCGATGAATCACTGTCGCCCGTCAATTGGCGATTCAGATTGATCGGCTTTGGATCTGGCGATGTGAAACAATTCTTCAATTACCATATCTGGATGATGCCCCACTGGGCGCTCGTGGTCCCCATGACATCGGTTTCGGCCTGGCTAATTCTTCGCGAGCCGAGACCACCAAAGCGAGCCAATCATGCGTGAATTCTTCAAGACTTGGCGCAGAAAGATTGGCGTAGCGGCATTAGTCGTCGCGTGCCTTTTCATGGTGTTATGGGTGAGAGCAATCTACTCTGTCGAAGAAATCGTCTTCAAGAACTACATTTCAGCCAAGGCGATCATCTCATCGCCTGGAGGAATCACCTATGAACGACGTCGCTTTTTCGATGGGTATGTTCAGAAGGAATATTTACCGACCGAAATCTTCACAATCCCTTACCAATCGTTGGTGGGGTATCCCGTTTTGCTCTCTGCATGGTTGCTATTGATCAAACCGAGAAGTAAGCCGAAAGCACAGCCTGATCGACAACGCGAAGCCTGATTGTCAAGAGGACGGTCTCACTCGAAATCACCAAAAACAGGTACAATCGAGCGCGGCGGGGGCCATTTCCACTTTTTCATCGAGTTGCTCAGCGGTAGAGTCACCGACTGTAATTAATCTGAACAATTGCGGAGTACAGACTATGCAGCGTCTACTATGCGTCGTGCTTCTGTCCATTTCCGTCGTGTTCAGTTTTACCAGGCTTTCTCCGGCGGACGACGATGAAGAGGCGAAGAAGGAAGCGTCCGCCAAACGACTGGTCGCCATGAAGACCGAGATCGAGAAGTTCGAACTGACTATCATCGACGACTCCACGAAGCGGCTTGTCCGAGTCGAGGAACCGGTCCAGCGCTGGAATAATCCGATTGTTCCGATCCCCGACGCGACCGTGTTCTTGTGGACGCTCGACGGTCGTCCGGCGGTCATCGCACAACTCGCGGAAGTTCCGACCGGCGAGCTGCGACTGGAAGCTCATTCCTTAACCGAGCATCCGCTCAATTGTCGATTCCACCTCCATCGCTGGGCTCCCAAGCCTCCCGGTGTGAAATGGATCAAGGCGCCGACGGACGAAGCACCAGCAGCGACAGCAGACCAGCGTCGGATTCAGATGCGGAAGATTGCCGAGCGTTACCAGATCTCGGATTTTTTCGAAGACACTTCGCACGAACTGCGGCTGCTGCCAAAGCCACTGTACCGATATTCCGTCCCGGAAGCCGGCATCGTGGACGGTGCCCTGTTTTCATTCGTCCTGGGTACCGATCCCGAAGTGATCTTGCTGGTGGAAACTCAGAAAGAGGGCAAAGCCGACACTTGGAAGGTCGCGTTTGCACGGATGACAGGCTACGGATGCGAAGCCAAGCTCGACGATGACGTCGTCTGGACATGCCAGTTGGGCTTTTCCTATCCAGAATCATCACCGTTCTTCACGCCGATCGACCGATTTCGCAGAAACCGATAGAGCACGTCGATCCAAAATTGTGAGTCGAATCCCGTCCGTCCTTACTTCTCCTGGAATTCTTCGTGATCGACTGCCCGCGCAGCGTTGCCGGTCGTCCACCGCAGACTCAACCGGAGCGTAAGGCAATTCTTCCTTCAATCGTACATCGGATGGTGACGTGATGAGTCCAGAACTGACAACAGCGATGAATGCATTGGACGAAGCTGTTGACAGGCTGCTGCAACTTCGAGGACAGAATGCCTCGCGCACCGAATGCGACGCGGCGCAGAACGCATTTGAAGACATTGCAGGTCCATTGAAAAAGCTGATGACAGAACACCAACGAGAGCAGCTTCAGAAGCGACTGACCGAACTTGGCAAGAAACTGGCGTGACCAATTGGGCAGGTCAGTGAATTGCTGGCCGTGGAGACGACCCAGAAGGCGGCTCGCGGCGAGGGGAGTCGGCACGACGATCGTGTGACTGATCAACAAAAACTCGGTCAACACAGGAGATTTGTCAGGTTTATCGACTCCAAAATCGAAAAACCGCGACAAACTCGAATGTGGAATTACATAAAGTCCGTCACCGCGTAAGCGGGATTGCAGGTTCTTCTACTGAAAGGATTCGTGTGTGCGCGATGGTGAGGGGAATCGAGCGTCCGTTACTTGCTGTTCTGATCTTCTTTGCATCCATTCACGGTGTCCTGGCCGCTGATGTGCCGTCGCGGGCCGTGCTTGCGCGGTCTTTGAAGGGGAAGGAATGGGTCACCTCGCTGGCGCTAAGTCCAGACGGGAAAACGCTGGCAGTCGGTGATTGGGGCGAGGAGGTTCATTTGTGGGATGTGTCGGCAGGAAAGCTGCAAACTTCCTTACCCGGACACGGAAGGTTTGGCAGCACGGTCAGCTACAACCCCAATGGCAAGACACTGGCCTCTGTCGGCAAGAACGAGATCGTCAAAATCTGGAACCTTGAGACCGGCCAGCTTCAATCGAAGTTCGAGGTGGAGGAATGGCACAAAACGGCGGCCTTCAGCCCGGATGGTGCCACACTTGCCATCGGCGGCCGAACATTGCGATTGCTGGAGGTCGCAACAGGGAAAACGAGGGCGATCGGAAAGGGCGATCTCGACATTTGCTGCATCGCCTTTCATCGCGACGGAAAGATGCTGGCAACCGTTTCTTCATTTTCGGATGACATTGTTCTGTACGATGCCGCAGATGGTAAAGAAATCGCGAGGCTGTCAGCACAAACGAAACGAATCCGCGACTTCGAGCCAATCAAAACCGCACACCTTGCATTCAGTCCAGATGGACAACTGCTGGCCAGGACTTGCCAGGACGATACGATCCGTGTGTGGGATGTCGCGACTCGTCGCGAACTGCAGGTCATCCGGGCATATCGGTCACCAGTTTATGCGGTCACCTTCAGTCCAAATAGTTCGATTCTGGCCTGTTCCAGTCAGGGAACTTCGTTCGACTTCTGGGACCCTCGGTTAGGCAAGCGACTGTTCACTGGTCCGCCGACGACGGAATCATATGGATGTATTCTCTTTTCGGCGGACGGAAAGACGCTGATCACGGGAGCCTGGAGTGGAAACATCAATTTCTGGAATCTGGCGCCCGGCAATCATGGGACTGACACTCTGATGCAGCCCGCCAACCCTGTCGTTCTTCAGCACGACAGCGAAGTCTGGCACGTTGCATATCGTTCTGATGGAAAGGTCATTGCGACGCTGTCGAAGTCATTTCAACTCTAAAATACCGCGTCTGGGAAACTGATCTCGAAAATCGATCGTCCTCAAAATGCTGCGGGAAATTCTTTTAACTCGCTATCTCTGGACCAAACGCTGCTCACAGTTCGACTGCAACGGAATACGACAGGTGTGATGGAGGTCGTCTCTGGAGCGATCACCAAGACTTTTCCGCAGGACTGGAGCCCCATTTCACCAAGCGAATCTGCAATCAGTCCCGATGGAAAGATCCTGGCTTTGATGTGCCCCGACGGTCACATCGCAATATGGGAGCTGGAATCGAAACAACTCAAATCGACACTCAAATACGGCGACATGGACAAGTTGCCCTCAGGACGACGCGGCATGGCCTTTAGTCCGGATGGAACGACCCTGACCACCTCATGCACGGATGATACGGTCAAGTTCTGGGACTCGAGGACGGGCGCCGTGAAATCGGAGATCTCCGTCAAGAGTGATTGGATTCAATTCATCACCTTCAGCCCTGACGGTGAATTCGTTGCCTTCGGCGATTTTGGAAACGTGTCCGTCTGGAACTGGAATCGCCGGGAATGTCTGGGGACGTTTGAAACCAAGGCGGTCAATCAAGATGGAACCGGCAGTGTGGGAATAACCCATTGCGTGGCGTTCACGCGAGACGGAAAGACATTGATATCAACATGCCCCTACGGGACCGTCCGACTGTGGAGCCTCGATCCCATCAATCTGCTGCCTAACACCTTTACTGTCCATTCCGATGATACATTGACTCTGGCAGTCAGCCCTGACGGAAATTACCTGTCCACGGGAAGCCGAGATAAGACGGTCAAAGTCTGGAAACTGATGCCTGCCCGATAAGATCGGCGCCTTCAAAAGAAATAATAATAATTGCAGCCGGGGCGATTGTGGCAATTGCCAATATGACCTCCGACAACACCGAACCTCGCGTCTGCAGGCGATCACCAACATCACAACGCCAACTGTGCGTTTCCATCTGGAGATTGATTCAGCCATGATGCTGCTCGGGTGAGTTGTGTGATGTACTGTGATTGCCACCGGTTGCGCAATGTTGCGAAAGCCTGACCAATGCGCGAGTTATTCAGAGGTTGGCGACGGAAGGCAGGTTTGGCGACGCCAGTACTGGCGTGCGCCATCATGGTACTCTGGATACGCAGTCTTAGCGTTCTGGACAAAGTCACGTTCTCGCAGGGTGACTCCGGCTGCGCGGTGTTTTCGCTGGATGGAATGCCTCGTGGAGGACCTTTACCCCTTTTAACGAAGATTTACCGCCGGGTTGGTCTCTACCTTTAAAATGGACCGCTTCCGAACTCACGGACAATACGCGCAGCAACTACAAGTTCTATTGGAACGACGGTGACGTTCATTGGCATTGGAATTGGGCGGGTTTCGATTTCGGTGCGGCCACATTTGAATGCTTGTCTTATGCGAAACCGCCCAGAAACAATTGGCCACGTCGCGAAGTGATTTGGCAAGTTCCTTACTTTTGGATGGTCATGCCACTGATGGTCGTTGCCGCTCACTGTTGATCAGCAAACCACGTTCGCAACCGACACCGCCGGTGAATCATCATGCGTGAATTCTTCAAGCCGAGACGCAGGAAGATGGGCGTTGTTGTGCTGGGGCTGGCCTGCGTTTTTGTCGGGTTTTGGGTGAGAAGCCAGCGAATTCAAGATCAGATATTTTTTCCCGTCATCCGTCGAACGCTGATCAATCCGATATCAACTCACGGAATGGTGTTTGTTCGCATCGAACTTGATTCTCAATTCTCACCCGCCACCGTTCCTGGCTGGCGCGTCGTCAACATCAAGGCGTGGCCTTCGGACACTGTTCCTGCCTGGCAGTCAGAATGGAGATGGAGATTGTTTGGAGTCGGCGCGTCGCATTCGACAAACCAGTCTGGCGAAATTCACACGCTCGTCGCTTCCTACTGGTCGATCGTCATCCCGTTGACGCTGTTATCTGCATGGTTGCTCGTCGGCAAGCCGCACTCGAAATCAACAACGCCGGTGCTCCATGTTTGAATTCTTTAAGCGTTTCGCAGAAAGATCGGCGTGTTGGTGCTGATGTATGCAGGAATCGTGATCGGTCGGGCAGTTGTGACGAGATGAAAAGTGTTGAACAAGTGGTTCAGCGCTGTGCGAATGAGATGAGGAGACGGCATTGAGGAATCGACGCGGGGACGCTCATCGTGACCATTTCGCTATTACCTGGATCTCAAGTCATCTCAAGACCATTCAGCGTCCCGGTGCTCGTTCCGAACTGATCCGTCTCAATCTCCAACCTTTGCAGCATCGAAACGTACAAATTCGAGAATGGCGGACAGTTGTCCGGGTTGAATGCCAGGTGCTGACCGTGCTTGAATCCGCCGCCGGCGAGGAGCAGTGGCAGATTCTTCGTCGAATGATTCGAGGCGTTGCCGAGGTTGCTGCCGAACAGGATTATCGAATGATCCAGCAGCGTGCCATCCAGCTCGCGCGTTGATTTCAACTTGGTCAGAAATTCGCCGAGGGCGCGCATCTTTTCGAGTTCGATCAGACGCAGTTGAGCAATCTTTTGCGGATCCTGACCGTGATGAGACAAATCGTGATGTCCCAGTGAAACTCCCGCAATCGGCGGCACCTGGCTGGTACCCAGCAGCAATAGAGTGATCAAACGAGTCGAATCGGTCTGCAGTGCCAAGTGGATCAGGTCCAGCATCAATCGGGTTTTGCCGATCAGGTCGGACGGATTCATGTTGTTTTCGATCGGCGCGACGTCAACCTTCGGCTTGGGTCGTTTTGACCACTCACGTGCCACGGTCATCCGTTGTTCAAGTTCCCGGACGCTGGTGAAGTATTCATCCAGCTTGTCACGATCTCGCGTCCCCAGCGTCTGATTCAACTGACGCGCCTGGTCCTGTACGGTATCCAGAATGCTCAGTCCGTCTTCCAGTCGATTCGCCTGTTTCCGCACCTCTTCCGGACGACCTTGCAGAAACAATCGCGCAAACACGGGGGCGGGGTACGATTCGGACGGCACCATGGCACCGCTTCGCGTCCATGAAAGACTCGAACCTTCCGAGGCCAGCGTCAGGCTTGGGAACCGTGTCAGGTGCCCGATCTTCTCCGCTGCGAACTGGTCGAGCGACACGCTGTTGCGGAAGCCAGCGCGGTTTTCCGGATGCAGAGCGGCAGTCAGGAAACTGTCCTGAGAATCGTGTGATGAACCAACACCCGGATGCGATAAGCCAGAAATTACTGTGCAGTCCTGCCGCAATTCACCCAGGATGTCGAGATACGTCGACGGCTTGTAGTCGCGTCCCGATTCCGCGGGAAAGAAATCGGCCGGATGCATTCCCAGCGGCGTGCACAGACACACCATGCGTCGTGGCGGTGCTGTCTTTCGTGCGGCGAATGCATGTGATTGCAACGATTCCAGAACCGGCAGTGCCATCAGCACGCCTGTGGCGTGCAGAAATCGTCGTCGAGTGAGTTCAGTGTGCATCGGCTTACTTCTCGAGGAATAGTGGGCTGGTGACGATTTCGTGGATCAACGAGCGAAAGCCATATTGCCGGGCCTTCGTCTTGTCGAGGATCGCCGTGACCTGGCGCTGGTCGACCGCTTCGATGACACCACCCGTTCCATAGGTGAGCAGTCGAATGGTCAATGCTCGAGCAAAGGTGTCGGTGTCGGTCAGCAGAATCTGTTTCAGTTCATCCATGTTGGCAAATGAACGGCCATCCGACAGGACATCGGATGCGTCGACGTCCGGACCACGCAGCCAGTGCATCTTCTTGCCGGCGATCTCAACGGGCTTTCCGTTACCTGTGCTGCGGTAATAATCGCGCCAGCCGCCGATGACATCAAAGTTCTCCAGAGCAAACCCAGGCGGGTCGATCTTCACGTGGCAACTGGCACACGAGTCGATCCGCCGATGCTTGGCCAGTTGTTGCCGAATGGTGGTCGGTCCCCGAGTATCGGGTTCGATCGTCCCGGCATCGGTCGGTGGTGGTTTGGGAGGCATTCCCAGAATGCGGTCCAGCACATACGCACCGCGAATCACGGGCGAGGTATTGGTTCCATTCGCTGTGATCTTGAGGATCGCCGCCATCGTCAAGACCCCACCGCGATGACTGTCACGCGGCAGTGTCACACGCTGAAAGGCCCAGCCATCGACATCAGGAATCCCGTAATGCTTTGCCAGCCGGCCATTCAGCATTGAGAAATCTGCGGCCAGAAAGTTCGTCAGCGGCAGGTCGTGCGTCAGCAGTTCGTCAAAAAACAGATGCACCTCGCGGACCATGGAGACTTTCAGCATGTCGTCAAACTCGGGATACAACTGGCGGCTGGGTTCCGTGAAATCGATTTCCCGCAGTCGCAGCCATTGCCCGGTAAAGTTGTCGGTCAGCGCTGCCGACTTGGGGTCTCGCAACATCCGGTCCACCTGAGCCCGTAACGTGGCGGGGTCACACAGCGTTCCTTGTTCTGCCAGAGACAGCAATGCGTCATCGGGCATGGAACTCCACAGGAAATACGACAGTCGACTGGCCAATGCGAAATCGTCCAGTCGACCTGGTGACTCGCGCAGGAACAGAAACTGTGGCGACGTCATGATGGCGACCAGCCCGGCGCGGACGGCGCGTTCGAATGAACAGTCTGCGGCCAGGCGTTTTTCCACCAGGGTGATGATTGGTGACAATTCCTCATCGGTCACTCGACGTCGAAACGCTCGCCGCGCGAAGTCGGCCATGATCCGCCGAGCGTCCGTCATGGGATCATCCGATTGAACTTCCAGCATCTCGTTCCCACCGGGCAGCTTGACGGTCGCTTGCTTCAGGCCACCGAAGATCCGTGAGTGGCTTTCGGGTGGCCAGACATCGTTGAGCGGTCCTTCCATTTCCACCCAATCGATGGCCAGGCCAGGTCCCTGCCAGGTCTCGGGCCCCGCCTTGACGATCTCGGAGGATGTTGCCAGTCCGTATGGTCGTACGGTCAGCGACATCCGCGGCTCCATGAATGCGTCGAACTCGATCACCGTTGGCGCATCGGCCGGGGCATCGAAATAGCCCGCCAATTCCGGTTGCGCAGTTCCCCCACCTCCTCCTGTATGAGCACTGAATACGACAGGCTTTCCAGTGCTGTGTTCCGCCTGAACGGCCAAACGGAATCGATAACGGCCACGGCGATCCAGCCAGAACATCGTGGCCGCCTGCCAGGGTGAGGATGACAGCATCGTGACACGACCGTTGTCCTGCTTGCGAAACACATTCTCGCTGTTCTGTTTCACCTGGTAGGCGGCCTCCAGAGTGACATGCTCTTTTTTTGCAGGCGGTCGCGGTCCGTTGGCAATCGCCTGATCCAGCGCGACCTCAGCGGCTTCCAGGTAGCGGGCGAGCAGAAACGACGACGAATGCAGCGCCTCACCCACATTGTCGAAGCCGGCCGCGGACGCATCCTGCGGTAACATCTCCCTCACACGAACCGTCACACCCAGCAGATCTCGCAGGGTGTTTTCGTATTCCACCCGATTCAGCCGCCGCAAAACGACTCGACCGTCCGTCGTCCGCTGCGTTTTCTTCTCAGCCACAACCAGATTGAACAACCAGTCGGAGGCCGTCTTTTTCTGGTCAGCCGAAAGGGCAGATTTGGGCTTGGGCGGCATCTCTCCCGTTTCGATCTTCTCCAACACCTGCTGCCAAAGGGCGAGATCGCCTTGTCCCAGCAAGATCGCATCGAGCGAAATTCCACTCATCGCAGTGGCACCGTGATGGCACTCCATGCAATGCGTTTCAACAATCGCCGCAACTGAGTCTGGCGGGCGTTCCGCAGCACACACAGCGGACGCCCCGAGCAAGACGGCGGCAAACACCCTTGAAGTATTCAGCAACCAGGCCATAGGCTGACCCGCAGGCAAGGACAGAAGCGTCAACGACAGATGACCACGCGTGAGACGAGCGTGTCGCAATAGTCAGTCTACCATCATCTGCCGACGAGAAGCCATTTGGCAGGCGTGGCAATCAACGCACACCTGCATCGATTCGACTGCGGGCCGCTACTGCGGTGGGACGTTTCGATTCCGCGAAAATGCTCGCTGATAGGCTTCTCTCTCAATCGCGATCAAATCCTGTACCTGTTGTTCATCAGATTCACCAGCAGGGTCCCAGCCCACCGCATCGAGAGCTGCGAGAATCGCTGAAGAGATAGGAGATACCCGCCAGGCGAAATCCGTTCGACAAACCACGAAAGAATGATTGGACGGATTCCACTGAAACAGTGGCCAGATAAGCGCTTGGTTGAGCGGCAAGCGATTCAAAGAGTTCCATTAACTGTCGTTCATCGCTTTGAGATTCAAAGAATCGTAAGTGGTTGTCAGTTTCCTTTGATGACGCTCTGAATGTCACGTTGGGTCGGTCACAACATGAGGAAGTGTGCACATCTGCAACCAATTGATCCGCAAGCCATTGGCCCAACTCATCAGGCCGGAACTGCTCGTCATAGACCAGCAACCCAGCTTGCACTGGATTCAGCGGATCGAGGCGAGCTTGATCGTGATGGCGGCAAATGTTGAATCCTACCAGCCCGTTCGAAGAACGCCCGTCGAGCCATTCCCATGAGTTCTCGGCATCATGCACGAACTCCTCACCAGTCACTCGAAAATGAAAGTATTTGCCAATTGTGTTTCGTGGGGCCCCCGGAGATCGCTCGTCCAGGCAATGACGAAGTCTCCGCGAGCATCCATTGCCACTTGAGGGACCTTTTGGCCGAAACTCGTGAACGTGTTCACCAGGAACTCGCAGCCAAGCGGATTTCCCGCCGCGTTGTAACGACGCGCATAGATTCCCAAAGATGAACCGTCCTCGAATTCGCTCTGCTAGGTGATGACAAAATCGCCTGCCGAGTCCATGGGGATGGATGGATAGCCCTGATCACTGGTTGTGTACGTATTGACCTGAAACTCATCGCTCAACGGGTGCCCGGTTGCATCGTAACGGCGCGCATAGATGCCATTAAAACTTCCATCTTGTCGGTAACTTTGCCAGGTAACCACGTAGTCTCCGTTGGCGTCCATCGCGACAGACGGGACGGTTTGATCTCCACCGAGATGAGTATTCACGGAGATCTGATCCGCCGAAGTCAACGGCGCCGCGGAAAGTAAGGAACGCACTTCGAGCGCTTCGGCGCGCGATTGACTTTGGTGACACCCGTAGCGCCGTCGAGCCGTCGTCTGACGAACCGACAACGCCCGAACAGCCGGAAAAACCCGCCCCAACCAACCAGGCACGCGCATCGCTTCCGTCCAACAAAATTCCTCGCTGCAGTTCCGCCGCAGCAGGTCAGATCGACGGATCAGCCTTACGACTGTTTGAAGATTGAATGAACCGATGTACTTTCAGGCATGACAACGCCACACGAAAGCCAACGACGTCCAACATGGAAAGATCGATTCGTTACCTCTTGTAATGCGGTCGGTGAAAACAGGCGGGCGAACGTGGCTGTACGAGAAATGACGAAGATCGGACGAGTGCAATCCACATTCAAGAACCCACTTGGCTGAGTGCGTTGAACCGATGAGCAACCAGATTTGCTGTTGAGCGCCGAAGCAGAAATGAACGACCGCCGCTGGACCTGTAAATAAAAAGAGCGGAACGAGAAGTTCCGCTCTTTGCTCACGACGAGTCTTATCGACGGCAATCTACGCCGTTTTTGCAGTGGGCGTCAGATCAATGCGACCCAATTCGCCATAGATCATGACTCCGACACTCGGAATGTAGATCGAGGCGACGGCCGTCATCACGCTACGGGCGATTTGGTCGACCGAACCGGATTGGAACAGGTTCCCGTTCACAGCAAAGACCAAAGCCAGCAGGGCCAGTGTCAGATTCAATCCGATCTCAACCCGACGCGTCATCCGAGTCCGCCGACCCTTCACAGCCCTGTATCCCGCCATCATGAGCAGGCCAACCAGGCAGCCGATGAATAACGGCAACTGCAGGCTGACAAAATCTGCCGTGTAGTCGGCCCAGGCGGTGTTGATACGTCCACCCGAAATCAGATTGAGTACCCAGGCTGGCGCGGCGTAGAGAACCACGACCAGAGATGCGAACGGAATCATGATCGCTGTTCCAATGCGATTGACTCGATCACGGTCGCACGGTTTCCATAGGGAGAGTGAAGGCCATCGTCGCCACATCCAGCTTTTCGCTCCGAACGCGAGGACCAGGCAGCCCATCCAGGACACGATCCTGCCAGTGGGATCGCGATCAGTTCCTTTCGGATCGATGCGGTTCAGAGCACTTAGCAGAATCAACGCCACACTGCCGATGAATGCCGCTCGCAGAAAGTTCATGGAATCCGCCGGATCAATAATAGGCGCCGCCGGCTGATACCGAGCCGCCATGACATTCGGTCGACCATAACTCCGGATCAGTGACAACGCCAATTCTTCGTCGGCAGGACGTCCTTCAGCGGACGCTCGTGCATTCAGTTCGTCGCTGATCAAAGCTCGAAGTTCGTTGGCCACATCAACTCGCTGTTGCTTCGGCAATAGCCGCACTGTATCGGTCACATACAACTCAATGATTTCATTCGCTTGCATGGCAAGTTGGTCTCTTTCTATTGGTTGACTGTTCTTGTTTATGTTCGCATTCGCCATATCGGCAGGTGGGTGTTCGGCGGGAAACTGGTTTCGATCGAGTCACCGGTCTTCACGTTCACTGTCACATCTTGTTCTCAGCAATGAGTCGATTCACGGTTGCGGCCAGCGTGGACCAAGTCTCGCTCAGGCTGCGGTAATGTTGAGAGCCCTCGGGGCTCAATTTGTAATAGCGCCGTGGCGGCCCATCCTCGATCCGCCACTCGCTGAGTAGCAGCCCTTGGGACTCCAACCGGCGGAGCAGGGGGTACAAGGTTCCTTCTTCGATCGTCATTCCTTGGTCCGCTAATGCTTGCCTTAATGAGTAACCATACCGTGCTGTCCGCAACTGCGACAGCACGGACAGCACCAGGACGCCTCGCCTTAACTCACTATCCAGCTTGCCATTCAATGCGTTGTGCAATCCGTTAGTCACCACAATCTCACCTCCCGTTTATGACACAGCACTGTGTGGCACACAGTGTGTGGGAACGAATACGCAACGGGCAACCGTGCGGATCAAAAGATGACCAAAGTTTTTTGGAAAAACCGTGATTGGCGGCGACGACATGATCCGGAACCGCAGTCGGAGACGTTCTTGATGGTTCATGCAGACCGTCGCGTCATCATCCCGGATGCAGTTGGGATGACGGATCGACTTACTTCCGATTTCGCGAATGCTGTTCTTAAACGGAGACTGGCTGACGTGAGGACGCGAATGATATGGTCAATTCGATGACCTGAGGCTTTGCTTGTGGCCACTTCGGTATAAACAGAAACGCATCCAAATCCATTGTGGCGTCTCGCGAGTCTAAATCCAGAGCGTCTAGTCCATGTTTCAACGCGACACGTCCGTGCGACACGCACTAAGGAGATGGCAGGATGTCAGAGGTTTCGCTCGATCAGGAATCTTCCAGCAAGACAACTTCGACGCTCAAGGCGTTCGTTCTTGGAGGCCTGACGTTTTCGCTTCATTTTCTGGTGACGCTCGTGATGTGTGCCTACATGATGTTGGTCGTCCCGCGATACAAGAGGTTCGCGGATGGCTTTGGTGCACAACTGACATCGTCCGCGCTCAGCGTGGTGCAATTGAGCGACCTGTGTGTGATGTATTGGTACCTGTTTCTGTTTGCGGTCATCGTGATCGATCTTCCACTTGCCATTGCATTGCGATTCCTGCCGGACAAATTGAGATGGGTACGAACTTGCTGGCTTGTCTCATGTCCGCTGGCCGCAATCAGTTTTCTGTTTTTCGAAAGCGTCGTTCTGGCGCAGATGGTCGAAAATTTGACGACGGAGCTCCGTTGAATAATGCTTGACACAGATTTACCGCGGCATATTCTGGCGGTCAGTGTGCATTGGGGCACCTCCGGTCCGCGGCAAGGGAATTTTCCCACCCAACCAACGTCGTCAATTCAGGTCACGCTTTCTTCTGCCTGGTATTAGCGGACAACAGGCCTCGTGGAGGAAGCGTTTCATGAGTGATTCTCAGTTCCGCCGTCGTACGCTGGAAAGCCTGAAAAAAGAAGCCAAGCATTGGCTGGATGCTCTTCAAACAGGTGAATCCGCGGCCCAAGCCCGATACGAACGGATCGCGCCCAATCGGCAAACAGAACCGACCCTTCGAGACGTTCAACACGCTCTCGCGCTCGAACAGGGCTTTGCGGGCTGGAACGAGCTGAAGCAAACGCTACTCGAGGAAATCGAGCAGACGATCAAGGCGATCGCCTTCTTCGAAGACGCGGCACTCGCCTTGTTGGACGCCTACAACACTGGCACGCCGACGGCCATGCAACGGCACTGGGATTACACGTGGCACCGCCGCAGTCACGAAGGAATGCGGACCTACGTCCAACTCGATCTGGGCCGAAACGTCAGCGGGGCCAGCCAGAACACCGATATCGACTTGCACGACGCTCGACTGCTCGTCGCCCGCGAGCACGGTTTCGAGAGTTGGGACGATCTGACCACATACTACCGGCGACAGACGGCGCCCTCATCATGGACGACAGCCAAGCCCGTCCATTTGCTCGCGACTAACACCGATGACGAAGAATCATCTGCCTTCCAATCGCGCGAGTGGAACACAGTCGTTGCTAACCTGAAGGAACGTCATCTTCCGGGTATCCACGCGGCCGGCCAGATGACCGACGATATGCTCGCCGACCTGGCAGCCGTCGAACAATTGGAATCCCTGACGTTGTCCGGTTCGCGCGCTGTGACGGATGTTGGGCTAAGACACCTTTCCCGGCTGTCTCGGCTACAGCACCTCGATCTCAGTGGCACCAGCATCACCGACGACGGCCTGCGGCTACTGCGATGCTTTCCGCTGTTGGAAACTCTTTCACTGGCCTGGACGAAAGTCACCGATGCGGGCGTTGCCAATCTGTCTCAATGTGCGAATCTGGTCAGTGTCAATCTGATGGGAACCTCGACTGGTGACGCGGCGTTACACGCACTCGCCGGAAAGCCGCGTGTTTGTCAGTTGAGAAGCGGCAACGGAGTGACCGACGCAGGTCTGATGCAACTGCATCAGATGCCCGTCTTCAAATCGTGGCAAGGCGGGCCCGCAAAAATGGGTCTGCTCAGTTACGACGCAAGTCCCAATTACCTGTTGCTGCGTGGCACATTTTCTGACCGAGGCATGCAACAGCTTTCCGGACTTGACGGCCTGTTTGCGCTCAATCTCGATTCGAGCGACTTGCAGGTGACCGCAGCAGGTCTCGCACCATTGGTCGGGCTTTCCAACTTAAGCTGGCTGGCGGTCGATGCGAAAGACGATTTCATGCCCGTCATTGCCTCAATGCCGCGACTGCGATTTCTTGGTTGTCAGGACACCGTTGCGGGCGATGAGGGATTTACGGCGCTGAGCCAATCAAGGTCGATCGAATACCTGTGGGGACGCCGCTGTCACAACCTGCACACGAAAGGGTTTCAGGCACTGACCCGGATGCCGTCCCTGCGCGGATTGTCCGTCAGTTGCAAGAACGTCGCCGAGGCGGGGATTGCCGACTTACCATACTTCCCGGCGCTGCGCGAATTGATGCCGATGGACATTCCCGACAAAGGCTATCGCCACATTGCCCGATGCGACCAACTGGAGTCCGTGATCCTGATGTACTGTCGAGACACGACGGACGCGGCCACCGAGCACCTGGTTCGGCTGCGCCGACTGAAAGAGTATTCCGCCAGTTACGCGCAGATCACCGATCGCACGCCCGAACTCTTGTCCAAAATGGACTCACTCCAACGCATCACGATCAGTGGATGCGCCGGCGTCACCAACGCCGGCCTGGCACACCTCGCTCGATTGCCTCTCTTACACGAAATTCGAGTGTCTGGCCAGCAGATTACGCCCGCGATCAAAGAGGCCTTTCTGCCGTCCACGCGTGTCGTCTACTCATCGTGATGGACGTGCGATCAGGGGACATTGGCGCTCAGGCGAGTCAACATTTCGTTCCGCCTCGCTGGCGCGTCGGGTTAGTATGTTGAGAGTACGACGAGCATGCTCAGGGTAGTCTCAATACCAATCCGAAGCGCCAGCGAGGTTTCCCTAAACTGAAGCACAAACTGCCCATTCCTGTGAACGCGGTTCCGCTTGGACCACCGAGGCGGGCTGGGGAGATCCTGTCCTCAAAGCTTCACTTCAGCGCTGATCGCATCAATCCCAATGTTCCCCAGGCACTGCCGAAATAGGTAATCGGAACAACGTAGGCAGACGGCGTGACGCCATCATGACCACGACGAGTCATCGGCCACGAACCGTCCTCACGCTGCGTCACGACCAGATATTCGACGGCTCGCTGGACTTCTGGCCGGTCGTTTGGAACGCCGAGCAGATTCAGTACATAGAGTGACTGGCCGGTGGCATAAGCATCACTCGTCCGATCCGCCACCTGAGCGAAGCCGCCGTCGGACCGTTGTCGGTTCAGGAATCGCTCAATCTGCGGCTGCAAATCGAGGGCAGGGTCTTTGCGTTTTTTCCACAGCATCCGCAGGACTGCGGTTTGGGTTGTATCCGTCTCGTCTGCTTTCGACAGCCAGTCAATCGCCTTTTGACGTCCAGCACGCAGGTCATCATGCGTCAGCTCGCCTTCCGCCGGGAATGTGAGCAACGCCAACAGCGTGGCAACTTCGTCCGATTCGAAGAAGGGTGGCGGTCGATTCACGGGCGGCGCAGACGACCAGGCCCAGGCACCGTTGTCTTCCTGATGACGCAGCAAATGTCCGCGGATCGTCTGTAGTTCCTCAGGCGAGACCACATCCTGTGCGGGAACAAACTGAGTAAGCAGCCCGAAATAGATCGCGGGCGTGTTGACCATACTCCAGCCAGGTCGAGAGTCGCGTGGCTGGTCGATCTTGGAAAGTCGCTCCTTCGTCCAGGTGACGAAGTCAGCAAACTTGTTAGCATCCACCGAGAGACCTCGCTGTTTCGCCTCAGCCAGAGCCAGGACCGTCAGCGTGCCGTGGTGACAGGTGGCACATTGACGTTCCGACCGCCACTTGTCCGCATCAACTTGCAAGAAGACAAGACCGCGATCGACAGCCTGCCGAGTTCTTTCGGCAGTCGGCCGTTCATCAGCGCATAGAGTGCTCGAGCACAACACGACCGAGGCGACGGCCACGATTGAAATCGAATTGGTTGAGACGTTCATAGACTCACTCCGTCAGCCACTGCTTGAACCGGGATCGCATCTTTAGCCGCCGGAAAACGAGACGGTCTCACGCGAACTCGCCCAAATCCGACAATCGAACTCACTGAGAGTGCTGTCGCCATGTTCAGGGCGGCTAAACCCAACAGGACAGCGTACCGGACTTTGGCACCCAAGGTAAATCCGATGCTCGGCGTTTAATTCTCCTTGAGTGAAGGTGTACGATCCAAGTTTAAGATCGCGACCGTGGATTATCCTGAATTATGGAAAGACGCGATGAAAAAGTGGATCGCAGGAGTCTTTTGCATCGGACTTGTTGGGTTGGCCTGTTTCGTCGTTTTCAGCAAATGGCTGACGGTGACCGTCGTGGGCCCAACAGTTGTCCCTTCGAATGTCGTCTTCAAAGAAGCGGGAACCTTTGTGTCACCGCTCAATAGTCAGGTGGTTCGGATTTGGTTCGAGCCCGATGGCTCGTTGAAATTCTTCGTCAACAATCAGAAGGCGGTTGGCAACGGCAGTGGCCCGGCAAATGCCTTCGACGCGCATTCCGATTGGTTGATGTGCTGGGACTCCAGCGACCGGCCTTGGACCTACATCTCGGAACAGGATGGGCCATACTGTCGTTGCTGGTATTCCAGCGAAAAGGGTTCCGGTTCAATGGTGCCGGGAGAATTCGGTGGCTGGGACGGCATCCCCGATGTCTTCCTCGCCAACCTTCCGGAAAAGGTGAGGGCGGTCCATACCGCTTTCGCCAGTGCGCAACGTCAATAAGCGATTAAAGGCGACGTACCAAAGTTGTCTCGGTGGGATTTCATCGTTGCTGTTTTTCCTTTCGCTCAGCTGGCTCGCTCGCAGTCCAGGTCGATGACAGATTAAAATCGAATTTAGGCGGAGTGGGCGGGTAGTCGTCTTCCGCTGCCGGGATCGAATGCTCGTTTGCGCAAGGAGGCGTCGTGTCGCGAAATCAACGTGCGCGTCGGAAAGCAAAGCATCTCAAACAGCAGCGAGAGGCTTGATTACTGAATCCCTCCATGTCGACGATCTGGCATGAGGCCTGCGATCGTGCTGATGGTTTGATGGATCGGGGCTTGTGGAGCCAAGCTCGCGAAGTTCTTGAAGAAGTCGATCGCTTGCATCCCGGCGCCGATTGCGTGCTGGATCGTTTCGCTGAAGTGTATGAAGAACTGGGTGAAACGGACTGTCTGACCGCGGTCAATAGCCGTCGCACACCGAATTCGATTCCCGATGAATTGATCCGCCAATTAATCGACTCTGAGAGCCGCTTCCGCGACGACGAGAGACGTCACGTCAATCCCGCGTCGCGAGAAGTCGTACTGCTGGATTTTGAAATCGTTTACGATCCGATCGATGTCATTCATCGTCCCAAAATACAAGCATGGGCCGAAGACGGAGTCGAGGCACTGGGCCAAAACAAAGGCCAAGAGGCCGAAGTCCTATTTAAAAGTGCACTGAAGCGGGGGGAGAAACTCCCGACTTAATGAACAATCTGGCTGCCGCCTTTGCGATGCAGGGGCGACACGCGGAATCGCACGACCTTGCACGCTCGATTAACACCAAATGGCCCGAATACTTCTTTGGACATATCTTCATGGCCAATTCGGCCACGTTCGAAGGACGATTCGACGATGCCGAACAATATCTTCGCCCCATTCTCAGGCGACAACGGTTTCACATCACCGAATTCCGTGCGATGGCCACTGCGAATATTCAGTTGGAAATTGAGCGACACCGATTGGATGTCGCACAAAGTTGACTCGACATGTGGAAGTCTCTTGAACCGGATTACGACTTCGGAGTGTTTCAGCACCAGATCAATGCAAGTTCTCATTCCGAGCGATTTCCGGATTGGTTGAAAAGGCTGCGGCGCTGAAGACTGTCGAGTCAGAATGCCTTGGTGGAGTTCCCGGCGCGGACTGATGTCAGGCCTGCTGGCGTCGGGTTCCCCTCAGTCGTAGCAGCAAAATCACGGCGCATTGGCCACCTGCACATTCCGGTGTCATTCCCCCGGACGATTGATCAGATCACAGTTCGTTCGGTGAAATCTGCCGATGCGCATTGACTTGCGATGCACTGAATTCGATGTGGCGTTTTGAGCGAATTTTTCCCTATGTGCAAATCAAATAATGACATCTGGCATTCTGGGCTAGACGCGGCGATGAGAGTTCCGTGAATTCGAGATAACGGCATCGTAAGAATTAAAATTGACGAGGTGTGTCGCCGAAGATTAAGAAAACGAAAGAAACGAGAGGTTGGACAATCAGCTTGGAATACGGGACGGCCAAGATGGTCAGAAATGCGGCGGAATTCGTAATCGTTCTTGCTTTTTGGATGGTACTGCTCGCGTCTGATCTGCCAGCGCAAGAGCCATCCGCGAAATCGCCTTTGAGCACGACGTCCGGTGGGGGTGGCTGGTTGGCAGATCAGTCTGTCGAAGATCCACTCTTCATTTTACCCGCGTCTGGGTTCTCAAGTGGGAAATCCCTGAGTAACAATCGCCGCACATTTCAATTCGTCAACCAGCACCAATCGGTTGGCGGTGAGCAGCAAGAACCCTTAACGAGTTCTCGCGATGCGAAGAACGGCACGGGTCTCGATTCACTCCCCTCGTTTCGCGGTATCAAGGGAATCAAGAATTTGCCTGGAGGAGTGGGGACACTGTTCATGTCCAACCCGCACGTCGCGGTGGCAGCCTATCCGTCGCAGTCCACTGATCAACCTGGCACGTCGCTGAGTATGAATCGATTCGACTTTCAGGGGGCGGTCCCGATATCCAGCGTTGGTGCCAACACGTTCGTACTGACAGGAGACGTGGAAGCCACGTCGGTTCGCACCAACGCAATCTTGCCGACTTCCAAACAGCCTTTCCCGGATCAGTTTTTTAATATCGCGGTCGGACTCAACTATTTTCATCAGTTCGAAGGCGGCACGGTCGGGGGCATCGTCTTTGACATCGGTTCCGCCAGTGACAAGCCCTTCGAAAGTGGACGTGATCTTCTTGCATCGGGAACCGGTTTCCTGCTGATCCCTAATAACGACGAGGGATCATGGTTTGTCGGAGTGAACGCCTCGACCAATAGTCAGGTGCTGAATGGAATACCGATTCCCGGCGGGGGCTACTTTTTTCACCCCAATGATGATTTTTAGGCGGTTGTCGGATTGCCATTTTCCGTTCTCAGTTGGAGATTCACACGCGACTGGCAATTTCAATTCGTGTACGCCTTCCTGACGACAACTCATACCCGAATTAGTTATCAACCCACGGAACAGTGGCAGATCTATGCAGGGTTTGACTGGACCAATGAGAACTGGGACCGTGCCGAGCGTCAGAACGAAAAGGACCATTTCTTCTACTACGAGAAAAAGCTGGCCACAGGCTGTCTCTGGTGGTTCAAGCCGAACATGGGTCTCGACGTCGGCGCGGGCTACGCCTTCGATCGCTACTTTACCGAACTGAACGGCTTTCGATTAAAAGGTGACAACACCGTCAACGTCGACAACGGTCTGTATGTCTCCGCACAACTCAGTCTGCGTTTTTAGTGCGAGTCAGAAGGGTCTGCTCCAGCCGACTTTCCTCCGAGTTCTGAGTACACTCAGTCGCGGGCTCACGTGACGGAAGGAGGCTGGTTGTGCGCTTCGGACTCATTCGATCGGATTTTGGAGTTGATACGAGCAAAACACCGGCCACCATGACGGTGGCCATCGGCGGTTCGAACTATATCCTGATCCATGATGCCACTTCGGTGTTACCAGACTTCAAAGACCGACGCATCAAAGTCGTTGAAATCACCGACAAAACCGAGTTGGACAAGGAAATCAATCACATCCGCTACATCGGCGTGAGCATGGGAACATCTGTTTTGCGAAAGGTGATTGAGTTCCTGGTCGCAAGTTACTCTGTCTACACGCAATCCGGTGGCAAGCTCTTCAAAATCACGGCAAACTCAGGCGGAGCAGCAACGATCAAGTTCGTTGACACAAAAACGAAAGCGTCGCTGAAACTGCTCGTCACGATGCTGCAAAGACAGGAGTATTCCGTCGATTTTCAGTTCCCGCACGCGCTCGATGCGAATGGAAACGACTATCGCATGAGCGCGATGCCGCGCGCTCATGCGAGTTCCTGGATCGAAGAAGCCAACGTCATTTTCGGTCCACAGGTGAATATCTTCTTTAAACTCGCCGGGACATCCGAACCAGCGATTAAGAAAACAACCGAGTTGCTCGGTCCGGCTCAATGGGATGACCTGAAGGCGGTCAAGAATCAAGACCCGAATACGATGACCGTCTTTGTCGCCAAGAACATCGTTACGAAAACCGGACACCCGTGGGGCGTCAGCCTGATCGAAAAGACCCGCGTCATCGTGGTCCAGGACCGCGACTCCGAAGACGAGTTCGTCAAAACTGTCTGCCACGAATTCGTCCACACGCTGGGAGACATGAAAGGCTATGACATTGGTCATCCAGGAGTGGACGGCGATTTGATGATCTCGTATACGCGATTTCACGGCGTGCGAATCTCCAGCGAGTTGGTCTCATATATCGGAAGACAGTAGACCGTGCCCGAAAAGTGGCCAGACCCCTCACCACCTGAATCCAACGCGCATCACGAACGCAACGGATAGGGGTGCAGCCCCCTATTTCTGGCAATTGCCGCTTCCAGTACCCAACCACGACGAAAATCGCTCCGCGTCTTCCAGAATCGGGATAAGTCTCTGATTCTCGTTCGTATCCAACTCTGACCCGGCCGCGGGTCGGCGGGATTCGCGATCATCTTGGGTTCAAAATAGGCGGCTCGCTCGCGCGTTGGAAACGGGATGTCATGATCCGAGGGAGCGCAGTGCGCCGCCATCCGACATCGCGAGAACAACTCACCTATTGGCAACCCATCGTACGACGCGAACAAACCGCCTGCGGCGGACTGCCGACCTGCGGCCGGGTCACTGTGGCGAACGCGGCCGGGCCTACAGGAGAAAGCTATGTTGTATAGTTTGTGCTTGATTGCTCTGTTTGGTCAGACCGACTTGCCGTCGCCGGGTACGCCTGCCGGGGTGGATGACTTGCGGCGGCTAGAAACTCGAGTGCAGGCCACGGCGACTGCCGCCAGTCGGTTCACAGTCGCTGTTCGGTCGAAGCCAAGGAAACCGGGTGGCGATCCCATCGACGGGCTGCACGGGTCCGGGGTGATTATCTCGGCCGACGGACTCATTTTGTCTCAGCACCACGTGACCCATACGATGTGGACACGGGGCAGGGGAGCCTCGGGGCAACGGGCGGTTGGCGATCGACTGTACGTGGTCCTTTCCGACGACCGGGAGGTTGAGGCCGAATTGCTGGGAGCCGATTCCTCGTACGACTTGTCCTTGCTGCGGATTGTGGCACCGGGCGAGTGGCCGTATGCCGAACGAGCCGATTCGACTCGAACTCGCGTTGGCGACTGGGCGATCAAACTCGGTTATCCGGCTCCCGGTCGACCTGCCGTGGTCCGGTTGGGACGACTGCTCGACGTTCGCCCCGAACTGATCGCGTGCGATTGCCTGATCCAGGGTGGCGATTCGGGCGGGCCGCTGTTCGATCTCAACGGGAAACTGCTCGGCATCATCCGCTCGAGTGGGTGGGCGAATGGGCCGATCGTCGCACCGCCCGGAGCTTTAGTACGGTATGGAGCGTTGTTGGTGGCCTATACGCCGGCGGATGTCTGCTGGGGGCTACTTGACCAGATGCGTGCGGGCCAAGTTGTGACCACCAGCAAGGAGTTGGGGCCTCCCACGAATGTGCTGCCGGCAGACAATTGGACCCACGGTCCCGGCGTCGCCGCCGCCTTTCGCGAGGTCGTCCGTCCGTCCCGTGCCGCCGTGGCAGTGATCGAATGCTTCGGTCGGCAGGTCACCTTTGGCACGGTGGTCGATCGGGACGGGCTGCTGATCACCAAAGCGAGCGAGCTGACCGGTACGGCGACCTGCCGACTGTCCGACGGGCGAGTGCTGCCGGCCGAAGTCGTGGGGGCAAGCCCCGAGTTCGATCTCGCACTGTTGAAGGTCGCGGCGGACAACCTGACGCCCGTTGACTGGGCACCAGCCGGCGTGCCGTCGGTCGGCGCGTTCGTCGCCAGTTCAGGTGCAGGCGACGTTCCGGTCGCAGCGGGTGTCGTCAGCGTCCCAACCTGGACCACGACCGGACGGTTCCCGGACGTCGTCCGTCCTGTCCGCCGCCATCGTGCCAGCCCGCCTGAGGTCATCGGCAGTCCGGTGCAGGGGCGCGGCTACTGGGTTGAACATGCCGAAGGTAATGCGGCCGAAGGCAGCGTCCGACCGGGCGACCTGATCCTGACCGTGGCTGACCAGCCGGTCCACAACCACGACGAGTTCGCCGCCAGTGTGAGCCCGTTGTTCGCTGGGGATGAGGTACCGGTCCGCGTCAGCCGAGCCGGACAAGAGCTGGCGCTGACCGTCAGACTGCGGTCCGCGGAACCGGGACGAGTGAGCGACCGCAAGACATTTCCCGAAGTGTTCGAGCACGCCAGCCCGTTGTTGGCGTCGGAGTGTGGTGGGCCGGTGGTCTCTCTTGATGGCCGGGTGCTGGGGATCAATGTGGCGCGCAACGGCACCTATAGCAGCATGGCCGTTCCCGCCGAAGTGGTGCGCGGCCTGTTGCCCGATTTGCGGGCCGGATCGGGTGCCGACAAATGGGAATTGCCTGCCGAACCGCCGGCACGTCCCGTTCCACCGCCACACGACCTGCCAGTCGCCGACGTGCGTCAGCGATTGAAGGAACGCCAGCAAGCCATCACCAGCCTGGATATCGAGTACCGCGAGGAAGGCGAGGCGCTGGTGTCACCGGCTCTGATCACGGCCTGGCGACTCAGCGACGTGCGGGACTACACCGAGGAACGCCGGGTGGCGTTCGCCGGCAGCAAGCGGTACTCACGAGTGACAACCCCCGAGTTCCGACCACGACTGACAGCGACCGACCGTGTTGTCCCCGACCCAGCCGCACCAGACGATGTACGGACATCCGTCGAGCGTGAGAGTAAGGCCGCTCGTCAGGCGCGTCTGGACGGGCGACTCACGAACCTGTTCGCTCCCGGTGGCGACAATCGGTTGACCATTTTTGATGGCCAGAAGACTCACCACTACGACCCGCTAACGGGCCGCTTCAATGCCGGCGCGCCAGATCAGTTCAGCAGCCCGAAGTCGTACCTCGGCGGCCTGGGCCTGGCCGCTCCCGACCCAGGCTCGAAGTCGACCGCAGGCTGGCTACCTGACTCGCTGGAGAACTACACAACGGTCGAAGTCCTGCCGGACTATGAGCTGATCGACGGCCAACCATGCGTGGTGCTCCGAGCCAGTCAACCCAAGTCCCCGAGCGAAACAATCGCCGAAATCCACTGGCTCGACCCGGACAAAGGATTCATGCCACGCCGCCGAGAACTCGACCTCGGCGAGGGTCGACACTACCGCTGGAACTTCACCCGGTTCACGGAAGAGTCACCCGGCGTCTGGCTACCCCTCGAAGGATCAATCACCACCCCAGCACCAAAATGGGCCCCCGCCGAGTTCGCCGGCAAACCTGTCTTCCGCACCCGGCTAACGGTGCGCCGACTGCGAGTCAACAGCGTACCCGACGACCTGTTTGTACCGCGAAACGCAGAATGACACCGCATTTCCCGAATTTGAATCACTCATGGAGCTCCTATTGCCGATCGCTTTCTGGAACACCGTAGAATGCTAACTTTCCGAACCTTACCGGTTCCTACTCGACCCGAGCCTAGATGATTCACTCCTTAAACTGGTGAACCGCGAAGGTCTCCCTTTCGCGAAGATTGACATACTTGTTCCTCACTCCTGCAAATGCCGCGTTGGTGATGACCCAACGATCAATAGTCGGCTGGCGATACTTTGGCCCGTGCGTAGCTTCTCTCAGAACGCCATGAACTCTCTCGTATTTCGCTACGACTTTACCGTCGCTAAGCCACTCAAGGGCATTCAACGGATTTGGATTCCAGCCAAACTCATCACGCCAATCGACGGATGGCCGGATTTCAAAGTGGCAATGTGAGAGTCTTTGATGACCACCGACAAATCGTCCTGACACGAATCGGTTA
>Ga0105238_10000949_pt1 | contig 29698 bp, 17 predicted proteins | sample KBSC34metaG_FD_81526 | JGI IMG/M metagenome (GOLD analysis project Ga0105238, IMG submission 81526) | Corn rhizosphere microbial communities from Kellogg Biological Station, Michigan, USA - KBS C3-4 metaG | ecosystem: Host-associated > Plants > Roots > Rhizosphere > Soil | place: Michigan, USA...
GTCACGGTCAGGATCGCACCTTGTCCCAATAATCCTCTGCGTTCTTCGTCCTGCAAGTTCACCCTCCGGAAGGAGGTGCCGTAAACGTTTGGAATGTGATAAAACCGCGCCAGACGTTCATTCACGAAGGTGTAGTCGGCGGTCAACAAATTCAGCACACTGCGATCCGCGCGCAGATTTTCTTCGAGGAACAGCGTTGTTTCCTGCGCGAAGGCCTCGCGCAGACTGTCGTCGAAATCGGGGAAAATAATCGGATCCGGGCCGGCCGTCCCGATATTGCGCAGATACAGCCACTGGCCCGCAAAGTTCTGCACCAAAGACCGCGAACGCGGATCGGCGAGCATTCGCCGCACCTGCTGTTCCAGCACCGCAGGATCTCTTAGTTGGCCCCGCGCCGCGAGATCCAGAAGAGTTTCGTCCGGTATGCTGCTCCATAGGAAGAACGACAGGCGGGAAGCTAGTTCCAGGTCGCTGATTTTGAATGCGCTGCCTGCGGCCGCGTTGGCCGGTTCGCGCTCGACGCGGAATAGAAACTCGGGATACACCAGGATGCCCTGCACGGCTCTCATGATTCCGGCCTCAAAATCGGCCTTCTCGCGGCCCTTCTGATACAGGGCAAGAAGAGATTGAACGTCGGAATCGGCCACTGGCCTTCGATAGGCGCGACGCGCTAAGGTGGCTAGAATTTGTTTCGCGCACGGCAACTCCTCGGCCGCGCCAGCGGGATGGCAACTGAAAATGCGTTGGCGGCTGGCGGTTTCCGCTACTCCTTTTGAGTTGTAGGGGCCTTCTAAACTCACGCGTGTCACGTAAGGGAGAATTTGCTCGGACCTCTTATTGAGAAATCGAAAAGCCGCCATGCTCGATTGCAGCCCGCCCTCGGGCATGGCATTCTCCTCCAAAAAGTCCACGGCGACTAAGCGCGAACCAGCCTTGGCTTGGAAGCGAATTTCCAAGCCCGAGTCTGCGGTGCGGTAATAGTCCGCCTCGGCGCCGGTCTTCCTGGTACCAGGCGGCGTGGGAGGGAAAGCTCCACCAACGCTAAACGCCTTGAGCCTCGAATCGTCCAGGCGGACTTCCATTTGATGCGCTTCCGAGAGCCCCAGAATATCCTCATCATGAAACTTGCCGGCTCGCTGGAGACGAACTTTCACGACATACTCGCCATCCAGGGGGAAGTGGTGCCGAATCGCAATTCCGCCGCGCGAACCAAACGGTAAATCTTCACTCATGCGCCCTTCTTGCATCAGCAGAGGAGAAACGTCGTAGGTCCGAACGTCGGCGCGGATGCTCGGGTCCCCAATTGCCAGGCGGCTCACTTTTCTCGCCGCCGCCAGGTATCTTTCGAGCAGCCGCGGAGAGACCGAAAGGACGTCCGCAATGTTGTCGAAACCGTAACCGGAATCGTCGGCCGGCAGAAGTGAGTTTACATCGACATCCAGCGCTAGCAGATCCCGAATCGCGTTCGTAAACTCGGCGCGGTTTAAGCGATGAACAGAAACTCTTCCCGGCTGCAATTTCTCGGCAGCTGCGCGGTCGAGAGCCGTCTCTAGATACTCAGACAAGGAACGATACGTAACAGCATTCGGACGTGGCAAACCGGCCGGGGGCATCGTTCCCGTCCGTACCTTATTTAACACCTTTTCCCAAAGCGCGGCGTCCGCTCCGACGCGTGAGATATCCGCTCGCTCCAGCGTTACACCGCCGGTACGGAGCTTGTCGCTGTGGCACGTGACGCAGAATTGATTCAAAACAGTGCGCCCGGCGGATACTTGTGCAGTATCAGACTTTGGCGACGGCGCTTCCTGTGCGTTCGCGGAGACCGCTGCTAAGAGTATGCACAAGACCAAGCCCCGCCTGAGTCTGTGTGAGGAACTCCACATGGTCGTGCACCTCTTAGTGAATTCTATCAGACAGCGCATTCTTGGTGAAGAGCGAGCCCTCACCCATGTAGCGCCTGACCTTCGTGGCAGGAGTGCCCTCGGGCACGAGCGAATTTTGCCGCATCACGCTTCAGTGGGAGAGAAGAGGGCCGCTGTTTCCGAGCGGCAAGGGGTCGTGTAAGGCGGGAGAAAGGCATGCAACAGACACCACTGTCTTGCTCCAACGGAGGGCAACAAGATACTAATAGGTCGTAACGCTATTGATTTAAGAAATCAAGGCTCGTGTTTTTTGGATGTCCTCCGCGACCAGCCTGCCTCCGGCGCTGGCGCCGCACTTCGTGCAGGTGTCCGTGGTGCGGCAGTTGGCAAGAGCGCCAGAGTTGCTGCTCGAACTGGAGGTTGGAGCCGATTTGGAGCGGCGAGCACGCGAGCTGCCGGTGTTGCAGAAGCCGAATCCTCATTAACGCGCGGTGCCGCCGTGAGGGCTACCGTCGCCTAGCCTTCGATTGCAAGGTACACAGTACGCGTGCGCGGGGCGCAACCTTTCGATGGCATCACAAGACATTACGCATTGGACAATAGCGGCAGTGCAAAATATCGCGGCTACTCCGTGCATTCGAGGGAAAGCTCTCTCCACTACGATGAGGGTGGCCGGCCTGACGGACGCACTGAACATCGAGCCGATGGATCCCTAGCGTGGGACGCGAACGGCGAGTACAAAGGCCGTTCCATCGACAGTGGGAATACGACGAGAGCATATGACGAGAAGGAAAACTACAAAGGCCTGAGCACTCGCATCAGAAACCGAATTCATCACTACGATGAGCACGGCAAATACACCGGCTACACGATATTTGAACCGGCGCAAGGGCCTCTGGCCGTTCGTGATTTTCCACTCCGTTTCGGCGGCGGTGGGCCAGAGACGTGTACTCGCGCTGACTATAAGGGGAAAGGTCTTAAACGTAGCCGAAGCCCCGAGGATCGGACTTGTACACCAGGTAGTTCTCATTCGGCGAAGTTGCGCAGCGTGCACTCGATGTTGCCCAAACCGTCGCGAACTCCAGCGTGAACGCGACGCACTCCGGTCTCGGATTCGCTGATGAAATCCGTAACAAACCGACATCTGACTTGAAGAGTTTGCGGGTCAAGAGCCGGGCGAATTCGTGAGGAGCAACGGTCAACTCCCGTATTGTCGGCAATCTGGTAATTACTTTTTGGGCGAACCATGCTCCCTGGTACGGAAGCCAGAGTTAATGGAGAGTCCAGTGATGTATATACTACCTGTCATGCGCCGACTACTCGTCATTCTGATCGCGACCGCTGCGGTGGCTCAATCCCCGGGTGGCCCGCAGGGCAGCAGGTTTGAAGGGCAGCCCGCGGTCACGCTATCGAATGACAAGCTGCAGATGACTGTGATGGTCCAAGGCAGTTCGCTCGCCAGCCTTGTCATGACAGACGATGACCAAAAACTGAGTCCGTATTGGAATCCGACGCGCTTGGGGCGAGAGGTCGGACGCACGGTTCAGTTCACAGGTTCCTTGGGCCATTTCGTTTGTGTCGATGGGTTTGGGCCGGCATCCGCGGAAGAACGCGCAGCGGGCCTGCCCATGCACGGCGAAGCGCACGTAACAACTTTCCAGGTGAGCGCGGGCAAGCAAACCGGCGGCAATTCCTTGACCTTCACTGCAGAATTACCAATCGTGCAGGAAGTCTTCACGCGCAGTTTCCGCATGGTTGAGGGCGAAAATGTGGTGTATGTTGACAGCCAGTTGGAGAACTTGAGGGGTTTTGACCGCCCCGTCAATTGGGCAGAGCACGCGACTGTCGCTGCGCCGTTTCTCGAGCCCAATGTCACCACAGTGGAAGTCTCGGGTTCGCGCTCGCAAACCCGGCCGTATGTTGAGAGCCCCGCGCAAGGGAAAGGACAGAATCCGATCCAGCGGCGGCTGACCTCCGGGCAGGACTTCACGTGGCCCATGGCTCCAGGCCTGGACGGGAAACCGATTGACCTTCGGGCGATCCCAGAGCACCCCCACTATCTAGATCACGCCGCCACCCTGCTCGATCCTTCGCGGAGATTGGAATGGGTGGCGGCGTTCAACTCGAAGAAACGGGCCATTCTTGGTTATGTCTTCAAACGTGAGGAATACCCTTGGGTCCAGCATTGGGGCAGCTACCCGGCCGATACTCAAGTCGTGCGCGGGATGGAATTCGGGACACAGCCGTATGACCTGCCGCGGCGCGAGATCATCACGGATGGCCCGATGTTCGGCACGCCCGTGTACCGGTGGCTTCCGGCGAAGTCTAAGATCGAATCGCACTTTCTACTGTTCTACGCGCGCGTGCCGGAGGGATTCCAGCATGTGGACGACGTAAGGCTGGAAAATGGCCGCATCGTGATTCAGGATCGACGCGCGCAACGACAGATCACGCTGTCCGCTTCGAGGGGACTATAGAGAGTATCAGCCGGTTGGTGTGGGCCAGACTAACCCCAAGGACTCCGCCAGCAAGCCGCTGGGTGATCTTGAATTCATGCGCGAACGGCCATTTGGCCATCAAATCCGGATTTTCTAGAACTAAAGCTTGCTGGTTCCGTGCGCGGACTTGGCGTCGGCCCCCACTTCACTGACCTGCCAGCGCTCGGAAGTAGTCAGCAATCCATGACTCGGTGTGGGCACCTAGGGTGGTGTCGAACGGGTGTCTTGGAAGCTTGAGAAATGTCGGCGGCTGGAAAGTACAGAATGTTCTTCCCGTGCACTTTCATGTTTTTACGTATGTCACAACTCTTTGTTTCATCAATCTCTCTTTTGGAGGCGTGGACAAATACTCTGGTGATTGACGGCGGTATCCCACAGGTAGAGAATAAAGCAGGTAGCTCCAGACCATCCTGCCAGTTTCAAAGTGTTGGAGGAGAGCATGACGATCATGAACCGGAACCACCGCCGTTGGTTGTCCCCGTCCCGGGTCTGCCTGCTGGCAATTGCAATACTATTTGGAAACGCTCGCGTGGCATCGTCACAAACCCCTGCGAAGGCCACAGCTGACCATCAGGTCACCTTTACGAAGGACATCGCACCGATACTCCAGCGCTCCTGCCAAAACTGTCACAGGCCAAACAACATTGCACCGATGTCGCTCATGACGTATCAGGAGACGCGACCCTGGGCCCGCTCGATCAAGGCCAAGGTGGTCCGGCGCGACATGCCGCCCTGGTTCATCGACCATACTGTTGGGATCCGCGACTTCAAGGACGACCCGTCCCTCTCCGATAAAGAGATCGAAACGATTGCTGCCTGGGTAGACAATGGAGCGCCCGAAGGAAATCGAGCCGATATGCCCCCGCCGCGGCAATTCCAGGATACAGATCAGTGGCACATCGGGAAACCCGATCTGATCGTTTCGATGCCGGTGTCTTTCACGGTCAAGCCTAAGAACTCCGATTGGTGGGGCAACTTTATAGCGGATTCGGGACTCACCGAGGATCGCTATATTAAGGCCGTTGAAACCAAGCCCTCGTCGGGCGGCGGCATCAGAGTCGTTCACCATGCGGTGACCAGCCTGCTGGGCGACGACGGAGTTTCAGAGGGGGGTACGCTGAACGAGTACGCTGTCGGCAAGAACGGGGACATCTATCCCGATGGTGCTGGCAAATTGATCAAGGCGGGCGCGCGCATCCGGTTCAATCTGCACTATCATTCGATCGGCGAGGAGATTACAGATCGAACCAGCGTAGCCTTCGTGTTTTACCCCAAGGGATATGTGCCCAAACACCTGATAACAACCGTGATTGCCGAGACCAAAGATATCGACATCCCACCGGGTGCGGACAACGTCCGGTCGGATGCCTACTATCGAATTGCCACGCCCGCCCGCCTTACCGCCTATCAGCCGCATATGCACAATCGCGGAAAAGCGCAATGCATGGAAGCGATCTATCCCAACATGACAGTTGAGCAGTTGAACTGCGTGAACCGGTACAATTTCGGGTGGCAAATCGTCTACAACTACGCCGACGACGTTGCGCCCCTGCTGCCTGCCGGCACCATCATCCACCTGACGTCCTGGCATGACAACTCGACCAAGAATCCATGGAATCCCGATCCCAGGAGCTGGGTTGGATACGGCGAGAGGACCACCGAAGATATGTCCCGGGCGTGGTTGAATTTCTACTCTCTAACCGAAGAAGAGTTCAAGGCGGAAGTGGAGGCCCGCAAGGCCAAAACGCCTAAGTTAACCAGCCTGCGATAGACGATTCCGCAGTCCGGTACTGACCAAGGAGTTCTACTCATGATGGATCGTGCCCTGAAGTGTGCACTGCTGGCGTTTCTTTTAATCATCGCAACGCACGCGAACGCTCAAACCAAATATGCGACCGGGCAAGACGTGTCACCCGTTTTCGAAGGGTGGGAGCCAAACCCCGATGGGTCCTTCAACATGGTATTCGGATACATGAATCGAAATTATGAGGAGCAACCGGAAATTCCGATCGGTCCCAACAACATGTTCGAGCCGGGCGACCCCGACCAAGGTCAACCGACACACTTTTATAACCGTCGTCAGGAATTCGTTTTCAAGGTAAAGGTTCCCAAGGATTGGGGCGACAAGGATCTGACGTGGACACTTACCTCGGCGGGCAGGACCAACAAAGCCTACGGAACACTCCGCCCGGTTTGGGAAATCTCGAACATGGTGTACCAGGAAAATCGCGGCAGCGCTGGCGATTTATCTTACCCCGGCGAGCCTAATTCGGCTCCGGCCATCGAGATGGTTGGCTCCTCGCAAAGAACCATAAAGGTGGGGGAGCCACTCACGGTGACCGTCCAAGTCACCGACGACGGGCATCCGCTGCCGCGCGCCCGGCGGCCCGGCGGAGGGGCGATGATTCGTGAAGCTGCTCGAGAATACGCAGGCGTCGGTACCAAACTCGAAACGCCGATTACGCAGGCAGTGGTAAAGCTGGATCCCGGAGTGAGACTGGGAGTGACCTGGGTAGTGTACCGATCCGGACCCGGAGAGGTGACATTCGATCCGATGCGAGTCCCGGTTGTAACCGCGGGCCCGCCGGGCTCGGTCACTGCGGCGGAGACTATAACCGGGAAGGCAACCACCAAGATGACCTTCAGTCGTGCCGGAACCTACGTAGTGCGGGCCTACGGCGATGACGGAATGCTGGCCGTTCCTCAGGATGTGACCGTGACGGTGCAGCCTTAGATTCCGCACAGGGCGTCCGTTTCATCCCTCCTGAGCTGCTTGCCAGAGGGGATCGAAGGAAAAAGTTTTTTGCAATCGTGATTCGTATTCCTTCATGATACTGTTTGCGCTCGCTTTTTCCCTTCCTTTTGGCCCTCCCTTTTTGGCCTTGACACCGCACGTACCCGGCAATAGTATCTATTAGTTTTGTTTTGCGGGAGGTTCTTAATGGCGGCACGCACGTCTCTCACAATTCTGGCTGCGTCGCTGTTCTGCGTCGCAGCCTGGAGTCAAGGCATCAGCTCGATCAACGGCACAATTACCGATCCCTCGGGGGCGGTCATACCGGGAGTGAGAATCACCGCCACTGAAGTGGACACGGGTCTTACGCGAGAGACAGTCAGCAGCGTGGATGGGATTTACGTGCTCAGTGCACTCCGGCCTACTAGCTACACGCTGAGTGTCGCGGTACAAGGGTTCCGCCAGTTCAACCAGACTGGTCTCACCTTGCAGGCCGACGCTACCGTCACCATCAATATTAAGTTGGAGGTTGGTGCGGCAAATGAGAGCGTAAGCGTGGACGCGGTGGGTAGCCAGGTCGACACCACCAGCGCCACTCTGAAGCAAGTGGTCGATTCGGCGCGCATTGTGGAGCTTCCGTTGAACGGGCGCAACGCAGCATCCTTAACGACGCTGGTTGCCGGAGCGGTCAGTGCCCCCAGCGGGAACACCGATATGGGATCGGCCAAGACTTTCCCGGGGGCGGTCGTTCCGCTTTCCGTGAACGGCGGCCGGTCCAACAACGTGGTGTTTAACCTGGATGGCGTGCGCACCCAGGACGTGATGAGCAACGTGAACCAGCCATTGCCGATGCCTGATGCACTACAGGAATTTGGTTTCCAGACCGGCAATTTCAGCGCCGAATATGGTCAGAACTCCTCGGGCGTAGTCAACGTAGTGACAAAATCCGGCACGAATACTTTCCATGGAGACGCTTTTGAGTTTGTACGGAATGGAGTATTCAACGCCCGGAATTTTTTCGCCTCCACGGTGGACCCATTGAAGCGCAACCAGTACGGCGGCGACATAGGCGGACCTATTAAGAAAGATAAGCTATTCTTCTTTGCCGGCTATCAGGGCACGCGAATTCGCAGCACCCAGGGAGGCCTCAGCGCCTATGTGCCCACCGCAGCCAATCTTAACGGTGACTTCTCAAGTTTGCTCAGTGCCACCAACCCGGCCAATCCGTTACGACGCGCTGTTCAGTTAATCGATCCGACGAACAAACAGCCGTTTCCCAATAACAAGATTCCGACAAACCGCTTTGATTCCTCGGCCCTAAAGGTCCTGCCATTCCTGCCCGCCAGCCAGAACCCGAACGGCCAGGTATTTTTCAGCACGCCAGTCGTTCAAAACTACGACGAATTTATCACCCGCATTGACTACAGCCTCTCGGGCAGCGATCGCTTCAATTATCGTTTCAATAAAAACTGGTACGATCAGCCGGGTATTTTTGCCAACAATAACCTGCTGACGTATGCCCTGGGCACGCCGGACACTTCCTACAATACGGCGTTGCAGGAGACCCACATTTTTAGCCCCACGCTTCTGAATGACGCCCGGTTCGCAGTGACTCGCGTAGTCACCACGCGCCATCCGCCCCCCGGCACTCCGAACATGACGGACTTCGGCGTTCAAAATATGTACCAATCGCCAACCAAGGCAATCGAAGGGTTCACTGTAAGCGGACTCTTTGCTTTCGGCGGACTTGGAGAATCGGTATTTCCGCGTACTACTTTTGACTGGTACGACACATTGCGTTGGGTCAAGGGCCGGCACAGTTTGGCGATCGGTGGCGCGTTTGAGCGCGCCCGATTCCCCTACTTTACCAAGAGCGTAAATGGCACGTTCGCCTTTTCGGGCGATCTCTCCGGTTACGCAATGAGCGACTTCCTGCTGGGCAGAGTCCGAACCTTCACGCAAGCCGGACCCTCCTATCAAAACGATCGCAACTACTTGTACTCCTTGTTCACCCAGGATACTTATAAGGCCAACTCACGGCTGACCCTCAATTTCGGAATTCGGTGGGAGCCGTCCTTTCCCTGGCACGATCTCTATGGCCAGGCCGAAGCGTTTTCACCCGCTCTTTATGCTCAAGGCGTGAGATCTCAGGTTTTCACCAAAGCGTATCCTGGAGAGATATTCACGGGTGACTCAGGCTTTCCGTTCGATGGCCGTCTCCCGTCCTACAACAACTTTACGCCGCGCTTTGGCTTCGCCTACGACCCGTTCGGGGACGGGAAAACCAGCATACGGGGCGGAACCGGAATATTTCAGAACGCCCAGCAACCGGCATTTTCCAACAACCCCCAAGTCATGGTTTCTCCCTACACGGCTAAGACCACGATTACCAACCTAGTTGGGCCCTTTAGCAACCCCTATCAGGGCATCACCAATCCATATCCAACTACTTTCCCGACAGCTCACGACTTCGTTTTTCCGACGCCAGTTACGGTTTCTTCGTGGGATACGGGACATTACAAAATACAGACCACGACCGTGTATAACTGGAATCTGACCATCGAGCGTGAATTGCGGCGAGACTGGCTGGTACGTGGCTCTTATGTGGCCGCGCGTACCAATCATCTTCCGCAAGGCAGGCAATTAAATGCCTCCATCTATATACCCGGCAGCACCCTTGGAACAGACGCGCGCCGCCCCTTCCAACCCTTCTCCAGCATTATCCAGGCGGGTGCTTCGGCCGATGCCTGGTACAATTCCATGCAGTGGAGCCTGGAGAAGCGCCTGTCGCACGGATTCACCATTCTGGCCAACTATACGTGGTCCAAGAGTAATGACAACATGCCCCTTGGAGCCGACGTGACGACTCTGACCTCGGGTCTGACGAAGCCGTGGAATTCACCGGGTTGGGATTCGCTGGATCGCGGTCCTTCCGATTTCGACTTTAATCACAACTTAGTTGTGTCCTACGTATGGCAGCTCCCCGCTCTTTCTCACTCGAACGCATTGCTACGCACAATCGCAGGCGGCTGGCAAATCGCGGGTATTACTATTGCTCAAAGCGGTGGACCGCTCACCATTCTCGCTGGCCTGGACCGGTCCCTGAGCGGCATCGGATCGGACAAGGTGGACCTGGTAAGCTCGAATATCTATCAGTCGGGAGCCTGCGCCAACGTTGCACCGTGCGTGAATTATCTGATACCCGGAGCTTTCCAAAGCCCAGCTTTAGGCAGTTACGGGAGTTTGGCCAAGGGCGCGCTGCGCGGGCCTGGAATGTTCAACACAGACGCGGGAGTGCACAAGACATTTCCGATCAAGGAGCGTTTGAATTTCCAGTTCCGGGCGGAATTTTTTAATCTCTTCAACCACACAAACTTTATTAATCCCTTTAGCTCCAGTTCCGCCGGCTATACCGATGGTTCGCGTGGAGCTGCCCTTAACGGAGCGGGATTCGGAACCCTCAAGGCTTCTCGCGATCCGCGAATCGGGCAGCTGGCACTCAAAGTTATCTTCTAATCTTGGATGCGACGCCAACATTGAAGTCGTAAGTTACTGGATCCCACTTAACGACATGCTCGGGCATGGCTTCGTCGTGAGCTGCTTCGGGTCGGAAAGGTTTGGCGAGGTGGAACCGAGCCAGTTGATTACTTTCCGAGAAGTGAGGACGATGAAGCTCGACGAAGTTGCTGCCGAAGAGGTCGACAACTGATCGCTGACAAGTTTGCAGTAACGGCCGATTGGTCAAGCACCCCAGATTACGATTCCTTGGACAGATGCAGACCCAGGATGGAAACATACTCCCAGGACCACTTCTAACGGAGGTGGTCCTGGTGTATGACGATCGCGAGGAATATCCGCCTCGTGGTCTACACCGCAGTTCCTCCTGCATGAGCCTGCGAAAGGGGGCATGGAATCTGGGACCCACTGTATGACCCAACCGCCTCAAAGCGGCTTAGTTCAATGTAGATTAATGGCCTAAATGCGCCACTTATCCGAGCTGCCCCGCGGTCAGCGCACTACTGCATCCTTGTCAATATGAAAGATCCAGACACCGCTGACCCGCTGCCTCTTCCACCCGCATAAGGCAAGCCATGCGGGACACTCATTGGCTGGTCGCTCTTATTTGGTTCCAGACGATGCGGTGATTGCTTTGTTGGGCGCGGCATCCAGTGTCTCCGTCCAAGTGACCATCATCTCGTCTTCGGTTCGGTCACCCCAACGGATGGCCTTCGCGGGGTCTGGATTTGCCGGATTGTTCGCACTGTTATCAAAGTGGAACGTGACCATCATCCGGCTGCCTTTCTCCATCAGTACTGGATCCTTGAGCCGATACTGCAGCTGCCAGTTGAAATCGTAATGTGGCACGGAGAGCAAAATCTCCCGCCTGCCATCTGCGTGCACTAATTCATAGAGGGCGTCCTTGCCTCGATAGTGCGCGTGCGGAGTAATCGCCAGCAGTAGTTTATCCCGCTCCACTTCATAACAGCGCTTCACTTCGTGATTGGCCGCTCCCGCCGGAATCAGGAAGAACCGATTCCGCATGTCCACTCGCTTCAGTGGTCTTTCGGGCACTCTGGAGGCAAAGTACAGCCCCACGCTGGTCCGATCCACTTGAGCGGTGCTCACGCTGGCATAGTGGATTTGGAACCGTACCTTAGCTCCCGCCGGAATGTACTTGGCCGTACTGCCATCCCCAAAGACATCGTAAACATCCGGCCCCTTGCCCGGCAGCATCGTGGCGAACGACCCTTCGTCGAATCCGCTCAAATTTGCAATGCCTCCGTCGCCTGCACAGGCATCATCTATTATCGGGGCACTTGCTTTCACCCGCGACAATCCATCCTCAACGTCGAAATAAGAACGTTCCAGTGACCTGCGGCTTCCTACGGGTTTAACGTCTGCTTTACCCTCAGCGTCACCCTCATCCGCCAACACACTGAAATGGACATGATGAACCACCTTGCGGTTTCCTGGTAAGACTTGCGCGGCGCGGATCCACTTGCCTTCCTTAAAACTTGTCTGCACGGTGAAATTCTTGTAAAGATCTCTACCGGCCGGCACTGTAAAGTCTTCTCCTATATCGATCACAGCGTCGGGTTTACCCAGGCGCCATCCTTCGGCGAAAGTGGGTTGTGCAGGCAAATCCTTGGGATCGCCTTCCACCGCGCCGCCAGCAACCCACGCCTTGATCGTATCGATGTCCGCCGCCTTCAGGCGAGCATCGTTTTCAAAATGGCCATAACGGGGATCGGCAAACCAGGGCGGCATTTTTTGGGTTACCACCGCCGTCTGCATCGCCTTCGCCCAGGGGCGGGCCGACTTATAGTCCAGCAAGGACATCGGAGCCATCTCTCCGGGGCGATGACAACTCACGCAGTTCTTATAAAGGATCGGAGCTACGTCTTTTGTAAACGTGGTCCCCGCGAACGCCGCTGACACGATCATCAACCCAGTTATGACGATTCGCATGGTTCGATCTCCTTCGATCACTGATGAGCTACTTCCAAATGATAATTTCTAGAGAGCTAAATCTCTTCTAACACTAACATATTTTGACACTTTGGCTATCTAAGCAATCTTGCGGAGCTTGGTCACGCGCCCCACCTCAACCCACTCAACGACAAAAATGTTTCCCTCGCGATCAAAACAGGCCGAGTGCGGCGCTACGAACTGTCCCGGAACAAAGGCCTCCCGACCCATGACTCGGATCTCCCTGTAGTTGTCCGGACCTTGACCAAAATGAGCGACGATTTGGTTCTTCCCGTTCAAGATACTCACGCGCGCTTCGAGCTCAGGAACCACCATGTACTCGCCTCTGGTGTCAAAATGGCTCGGGTATCTTAGTCCGGGCACAAATCCCTTATGGATGCCATCTAGAGTAAACGTCTGAAGCCGGTAGTTTCGCCGATCAGCTACCGTCAAAATCGGTTCCTGCCCGCGCATGTCCATCCAGATGCCATGGGGATTATTGAGTTGTCCTGCCTCGGATCCTAAACCTCCAAAAGTGCGTATGTACTGTCCCTTGCTGTCATATTGATTGATATAGAAAGAACCATAGCCGTCGGCGACGTACAGATCTCCGTTGGGCGCCACTGCGAGGTTCGTTGGTATATATGGGATCTTGGTCTTGCTATACGGAGGCGCTTGTTCCGGATACCCTAGCGTCAAAACCACCTCGCCGTTCAATGTCGTCTTTACCACGTTCCGGCGATTAATGTCGCACAAGTAGAGAAACTCCGTACCACCCTCTTTTCGGATGTGCAGTCCATGGGCTCCTTTCCTATAGTCCGCCCCCCAGGATTTCACGAACTTTCCCTTCTCATCAAAAACGACCATGGCGTCTGGACTTTGGCTTGTCGCATGCACGGTGTGGTGAATATAAATATTCCCTTGCGAGTCAATACACACGCCATGCGTATTGCCGTACTTGATGGCTGGGGGCAGTTCTCCCCAGTCGTGATACACCTCGTAGGTATGCTCGCCACTCCCTATTACCGGACGTTTGGTTCCTGCCTTATCTTGGGCACCCAGAATAGCCGGAGCAATTATCCCGGCCTTGATGAACTTTCGCCGAGCCACACTATGAATCATCGCGCTTTCCTTTCAACGCTCATGGCAGTACTTGAACAAGAGTGAGCTCATTCCAGAAACTCCACGCCGCTAAAAAATGTACTTCAGGGAAAGTTGAAGCTCGCGCATCTTGACGGCTGTTGTAGTTATCTTTCCGAAGGCTGCACCTGTGAGGGAACTATTTGGGATCGAAAAATTGGGCCGGTTCGGGAAATTGAACGCCTCGAAACGGAACTGGAGTTTGTGGCCTTCAACCGGCATAGGAAAGCTCTTCAGGGCGGAAAAATCCCATTGAAATGTTCCAGGGCCAACCATAGTGTCCCGCCCGCTGTTTCCGAAGGTGAAGGGAGTCACACGCGCGAAGGCAGCCGGATTGAACCACTGCTGAGGATCCTGAATTCCGCTCAGCGGAGTCAATTGCGTCCCTAAATAGTTGGGGCGTTGCGTGGAGTTGCCGCCGATATTGGCGTCGTCAATTCCGCTGGTGATTGTGAATGGATACCCGGTGACCGCAGTAATGATGCTTCCGATTTGCCAGTCACCGAGAATCACTCCGGGAACTCCACCCCTGGATAACCATTGTTTGCCTTTGCCAATAGGAGGCTCATACGTGAAGGAAGTAACAAATCGGTGCGGCGAGTTGAAGATAGAGACCCCGCGCTCCGCTCTCATATCATAAGGATTTTGTTGGTTTTCCGAAGCCGCATCTCCGTTACGAGCCCGGACGGAGCTGCCGTTATCAATGGACTTGGAAAACGTATAGCTGACTAAGGAGGTCAAGCCGTGTGAAAACCGCTGAGTAAGCTTGGCCGTGAGGGCGTTGTAGTTGGAGTTGATTCCGCTTTCCATATAGAAGATATTGGCGAATTCCGTGTAGGGGCGCCTGCTCTGCACATTGCCCGGCCCCGGCAGCGGAAAGTTGGCACCGTAGTAATGGGCCAGTTTATGCCCTTCGCTGCCCGCGTATCCGATCTCTAACACTGAATCTTTGGTCAACTGTTGCTGGATGTTGAAAAGGTACTGTAGCACGTATGGCTTACGAAGGCCCACGAAGGTGCCCAGAGGAAGCGGCGCGACTACTATTGGCGTTCCTTGACTCAGGAAGGGATTGTCGAGAGTCAGGTTGGGGAAGTTGCTGTCCGAATTTGCCGTGCGCCTGACAAACAAATTGCGCGCGAGATCGTAGGAAGAATTCCCGATATCCGTGGCATAAAAGATACCGAAGCCGCTGCGGATCGTCAACTTTGGACCGACGCTGTAAGCGACGCCGATGCGGGGTGCGAAATTTGTGTAATCAGCATTCACGAGTGAGGAACCGAGCCGCCCGTCACGAGCTACTTGCACTTCGGGCCCTAAAGCGAAGGTTAGGCCCTGAAAAAAGTCACCCTTGCCGGCGCGCACCAAGGTCGGACGGTGCGTTGGATCGAATAATGAAGGGAGATCCACATTTATGGCTCCGTCGTGCTTGTCATGATAGGGCGCGGAGAACTCATAACGCAGCCCTAGACTGATAGTAAGATTCGAGCGGATTTTCCACGAATCATCAATGTAGTAGAACTGGCGCGTAGCTCGGAGTTGAGCCACAGCTAGCCCGAGCGCCCCCGAACTCGTGCGCACCAGTCCAAGTAGATAGTCCGCCATACCATTGCCAGTGTTTGAAGTAGATTGCAAACTCTGCGTCGCTTGGCCTGAGAAGGCGAAGGACCCGCGCGGGAATTGATTTCCGCTTTGATTGTAGCGGTCGCGTCGGATGTCCGCGCCGAACCGAATGGAGTGCCGGCCCCGGGTCATAGACATGTTGTCAATCCACTGGAACGTGTTCTCATGCGAGAGGTTAGGCGCGGACGCAATATCACCAAATCCGGTGTAACCGGTTATGCCTATATTCGGGATTCCATAAATGACCGGCGTTGGTATCGCAATACCGGGGATGCCCCCTATCTGGCCGACGACATTGTTCTGATATGCGTTCTGCTGCAGGCTCTCGTTTATGAAGCGATTGTAGCCGAAGCGAAATTCATTGACGGTAGACGAGGACAGTATTCGCGTATTCGAGATCACTACCTGCTGGGGGCGTGTCACGACCGTCTGCCCCTGGCCCGGGAACGTCCCCGGAGTAGTTCCGGATTCATCGCCCCAACTCCATCGGCCAAACCAGTTAGAATTTGACTTCTCTGCGAAGTCAATACGGGCTGTAAACTGATCTGTATCCTGAGTCTGGCTGAGTAGTTGTTGATAGTTGTTCGCTTGGCCTGCTCCGGGAACATTCGGTAAGGGATAGTAACTGAGTAACGCCACGGATTTCCCATTGAACCGGGTGGCAGGTATGATCTGCTGGGGAAATGGTGTTGCAACAACCGTGTTGCCACTTTGCTTCCGAGTGGCGGGATCATAGATTACTTGGGAGATGCTCGAAAAGTTCCCACCGCGTAATGCCGCCGACGGGACACTCGCAATTCCTTGCTGCCCTGTGCGATTGCGTAGCGCCTCATAGTTGGTCATGAAAAAAAGTCGATTCTTGCCATTAAATACTTTCGGGATTACAACTGGACCACCGAGCGTAAAGCCGTACTGATTGCGAACAAGTGGGTTCTTTACAGGAACGACGGAAGTGAACCCGAAGTCGTTGGCGTCCATCTTGGAATTACGGAAGAATTCGAATAACGCGCCATGATATGCGTTTGTACCGGATTTAGTTGAGACGTTGATCTGACTGACGTTTCGCCCGAATTCCGCTGGGTAGACGCCAGTCTGCACCTTAAATTCATCCAGGGCGTCAATCGACGGAAGGAAAACATAGTTGTTGAAGTTATTGTCTGTGTTTTCGATGCCATCGAGAGTAAAGTGATTGAATTCGCTCCGTGCACCGGAAATACTTATGGCCTGCGCTGCCCGCTGGCCGCCGACCTGGGAAGTCTGCTGAGAGGAGCCGCCGAATCCGAAACTCACGTTCGGGCTGAGGGCGACCAACTGCAGGAAGTTACGACCATTGAGCGGCATTTCGACAATGGTCTTGTTCTCAATGACAGTGCCAACAGTTGCATTTTCCGTTGTCAGCATCTCTGCTGTCGCCGCGATGGTTAGCGTTTCACTGACCTGACCAACAACCATGCGGAAATCGATGCGAGCAACCTGCTGCACTTGTAAGATGATTCCGCTGCGTTCTTCAGCTTGAAACCCGCTGGTTTCCACCCGCACGCGGTAGGTTCCAGGAGTCAAGGAGGGGAAGCTATACACACCGGAGGAGTTCGTAGTCCCTTGCCGGCTAACGTTGGTCCCCTCGTTGGTCACGATGACCGCCGCGCCCGGTATCAGTGCGCCCGAGGAGTCGGCTACCTCACCCGTTATTTCTCCCTGTGTTTGACCCCATAGAGTCGAAACAGAAAGCGCGACAAGCAAAAACAGAAGCACTTTCGTATGGTTTCTTCGCGACATGCCCAATCTCCTATTTCTGCTGAATGAACTGTTAACGCAAATTAATCTGATCGAGCCTACTGTCGAATGTTCTAGGTGTCAAGCGCCATTCGGCCCCATTCGGCCTCACGCCGGCAGGCCACCGCATCACGGAAGCGACTAACAACTTCTCTGTTTCACGAACGCACCCGAAAAACCACCCGAGCTGAGCCACAATGGTTGCCTTGGGGCGACTCCTCCAATTGGCAAACAGTACGGGCCTGAACTGCTAATGCACCATGCGGGATACTGTTAATGGTCCTTATCGCCCCATACGATGGCAACGGACCGGGCGCGGCCCACGGTAACCCGCCAAGCGATATACTCCCTTCCAGCGCCAGCCGGGTGCCGGAGAGTACATCCCGATGAAACATAGCTTCCTTCTGTTGATTGCTTCTGCCGTCGCTTTCGCCGCCGACGATCCCTATGCCGCGGCGCTCTTCAAGAAACACTGCGCCACCTGCCACCAAGCGGGTGGTGAGGTCGCTGCGCGCATCCCGCAGATTGCGATGCTCAAGACGCGGACGCCGAACTCAATTCTGCGCACGCTCGAAAGCGGAGCCATGATACAGCAGGCATCCGTGCTCTCCGCGGGCGAGCGGCAGCTAGTGGCCAACTGGCTGGGCAAGCCGGTCACGATGGAAGTGCGGCGCGAACAGATCTTGAATTCGTGTCCAGCAGGCGCGGCGTGGAAGAACACTCCCGGATGGTCTGGTTGGAGTCCCGGCCTAGTCAACACGCGATTCCAGTCAGTTCAGGACGCTGGCCTGAGCGCCGCAGACGTGCCGCGGCTCCAGCCAAAGTGGGTGTTCGCATTCCCGGACACCACCCTTCTGCGCTCGCAACCGGCGGTTTACCGGGGGCGTATTTTCGTGGGCAGCCAGGACGGCACCGTCTATGCGCTAGATGCCGCTACCGGCTGTACGCACTGGAGCACCGTCGTCAATGCGGAGGTGCGTTCCGGCATGACCGTCGCAGAAGTCGCCGGAAAACCCACGGTATTTTTTGGTGATTCCTCGGGCTACTACTATGCTTTAGACGGCGACACTGGTAAGCAACTGTGGAACCTTCGGCCCGACGATCACCCCACTACTAAAGGCACCGCCACGCCGGTGTTCTACCAGGGACGGTTGTATATCGGCGTGTCTTCGCTTGAAGAGGGTCTTGCGGTTTCACCCGGCTATGTGTGCTGTACCTTCCGCGGGAGTGAATCGGCCGTGGACGCCGCCACCGGCAAGGTGATCTGGAAACGCTACATGATCGCCGCGACGGCAAAGCCCCAACGCAAGACCAAACGCGGCGCGGCGGTGATGGGCCCTTCCGGCGTCGGAGTGTGGACTGCCCCAACGCTCGATCCGGAGCATAACACCTTGTACATTACGACGGGTGACAACTATTCGGATCCGCCCACCTCGCTGAGTGACGCCGTGGTAGCGCTCCGCATGTCCACGGGTGAAATTCTGTGGTCGAAGCAGCTCACCGCGAAAGATTCCTGGAATGGCGCCTGTTATCTGGCAGGGAACAAAAATTGCCCGGACTCCGACGGCCCGGATTTCGATTTCGCCGCGTCGTCCGTTCTTGTGCAGCTTCCCAACGGAAGCCGTGCTTTACTGTTGGGTCAGAAGTCCGGCATGGTATACGCCGTCGATCCCGACCGCAAGGGCCAGACCTTGTGGCAGTCCCGCGCCGGCAAGGGCGGAACCGTAGGCGGCATCGAGTGGGGAGTGGCCAGCGACGGCCGGAATCTTTATGCCGCATTGTCCGACATCGATTTCCAGGTAACCATGCTGCCCGGCACCGGCAATCGTGAGTATAAACTGGACCCCGACAAGGGCGGCGGCATGTTCGCGTTCCGCGTCGATAACGGCGAGCGCGTTTGGCAGGCCGCGCCACCGGGATGCGGCGGCAAGCCCGCCTGTAGCCCGGCGCAATCGTCGGCGGTAACGGGGATTCCCGGCGCCGTCTTTTCGGGTTCCCTGGACGGACACTTGCGGGCGTATGCCACCGACACCGGTAAGATCATCTGGGACTTTGACACCGCGCGCGAGTTCAAAACCGTCAACGGCATCCCCGGCCATGGCGGGGCCATCGATGTAGCGGGGCCGGTGGTGGCAAATGGAATGGTGTATGCGGTGTCCGGCTACCCATCGCGCGGCGCGTTGCCGGGAAATGTGCTGATCGCATTCTCGGTGGAACCTTAATTACGCCTCGAAGCGAGAAGGACGTACCCCATCAGATGGCTAAGTAGTTAGGCCCGGCATCAACACGATCTCAATAGTGTCTGCAACGTTGGCAGGTATAACCTATGAAAACAGTACTATGCTCGGCGAATCTAGCGACTTCGGCGGTTGCTCAGACGAGCGATGCGGGGGCGGATCAGGCGCTCTCAACCTCACTCTCTGCGACCGCCAAGGCCATGCATACCAGCATTCGGCGGAACCTCGCCGATGCCGCCGAGAGCATGCCCGCGGAACAGCTTAGCCGGCCTTGGCAACAAACCGACAGCGACGACCCGCGGCGCGACTCTTATCTTCAACACCACCCACAATGATGAGCATTATGGCAACATTGTGGTTTACCTTAAGGCCCAAAAGACTGGTTCCGCCGTCAACGGCCCGAGCTCAGCTTGGCCGACGCTGATGGATGGCGCGCCAAGACTTTGCCCTACCGGGCGGGCCAATTCCATTTCGGTTTGTTGAATAGCGTAGAGCCCTCCAGCTTTGTTTCTCCAAACTCCTTTACCAGACGGAGGCGAGTGCAAACGGGCGCGGTCGTCAGTTCTTCAATGAGTTGCGATGCGTGCGAAACCACAATGATCTGAGTATTTTTCGTTGCGGAGAGTATCAGCCTTGCAAGCGCCGGAAGTAGGTCAGGATGCAGGCTGGTTTCCGGCTCGTTCAGCACCATCAGTTCTGGCGGGCGCGGAGTAAGCAGAGCAGCAGCCCATAAGAGATAGCGCAGCGTTCCATCCGACAATTCCGCTGCAGAGAGTGTCCGAAGCAGTCCGTGTTGCTGTAATCGCAGTTCGAAGCGCCCATTCTGCGCATTCACTAAAAGATGGCTGCCTGGGAATGCGTCCTCAAGAGCCATGGTGAGCGCTTCGTCTGACCGAATTTCGAGAATCGTCTGAAGGGCAGCGGCGAGATTACTGCCGTCATGGTGAAGTATGGGCGTAAAAGTACCAATCTGCGCAGCACGTGCGGGCGAGTCAGAATCGGTGCGGAAATGGTCATAGAATCGCCAGCCACGAACAGCTTCGCGAACTGCCAGCATCTCCGGAGCTCGCTGTGGATCGGCGACACTGGCCAGCATGCTGTCGGTGTCCGGGAGGTGCTGTGTCAGCATCACCGGCTCTTCATCGCGTGTCGTGGCGAGCCAGACGAAATTGTTTCTGCGATCAACAAGGGCAGAAGCTTTACGGAAGAAGGGCCCATGCCAGATGCACTCGCGCTTCACATGGGGATCGAGCCCAAACATCGTCGCCGGCGGAGGCGGTGGAGGGTAACCCAAGTCGATGCTGTAACCGTAGGTGTCGCCGCCAAAGCCGAGCTTGAGACTCGCAACCTTTCGCTTCGCCAGGGGTTCGACCCCGTGGTGTCCCTGACGAACACCGCGTGCGATGGTCTCGGGACCCGCCCAGAAAGTCGACGGCAAGCCACCTTCCCGGGCGAGGGAAGCGACGACCGAATTCAGCGCGGCATCTGCGAGCAAGCGTAGCGAACGATAGACGCTTGATTTGCCGCTCCCGTTCGCGCCAGTGATCACGCTTAGTTGTCCAAGTGGCAGTAATAGATCGCGCAATGATCGATAACCCTGAATAGCGACGGTGCGGATCATGAGATACAGCATAACGTGCGTGCCAGTCTGAGCATTCCAGGCCGCTCATGCGTGGATTTAGGCGCCGGCGCCGGATTGATCTCGAGAAACACGCCCGCCTGAAGTTACAGATTGCGACCGAAATACCTTCCGATAATGTTCGATAATGGGCAGAAAGCCACAACTGGGCGATTGTCTCACACTCCGCTGCGGAGCCGGTCTAGTTTGCGGCGATCGCGTTTCGATGGTTTGCCTTCCCGCGATGCATCGTAATGTGGCATAGCTTTTCGCTCTTCCGCCAACCTCAGCCGCGATTCCCGGCTCGCCTCCGTCTCACGGTAGAGCGTTTGTGCGCTCACTGCCGGGCCGCGAATCTCGCTGAGAAGCAGAACTTCAACCTGGAACTCTCCGCTGTCGTTTTTCACTTGCAGCACGTCGCCGACCCGAACCTCGCGCGAAGCCTTAGCTTGTTGTCCGTGAGCTTCAATTCTGCCGAGTTCACATGCCCGTGCAGCGAGTGAGCGGGTCTTGAAGAATCGGGCGGCCCATAGCCACTTGTCCATTCTCACGCCAGCCATAATCCCATTCTCACGTACCAGGGAGCCGCGGCTTGCTACCGTTAACGTTCGATTATAGACGGCCAAATTCGGTTATTTACAGTCCTGCCCTTGTTTGATCATCACGAAGCACGCGTACATTGCTTCGCATGTCATAGCTACAGGGATCAAGCACTATAGCGGACTTCTGGTCGTTCTTGGCCACAGGACCCCTTGGTCTTTCTTCGTTACCGGTCCAAGGCCTTTGTAAATGAACTTCTGGACACGCTGACCACGACGAGTCTCTGCAGTAAATACGTTGCCTCTTGAATCGGAGGCAATGCTGTGCACGGCATAGAATTCACCCGGCTGGCGGCCGCCATCGCCGAAGCTTGTCAGGATGTCGAGTGTATCGCGCTGGATGATGTACACCTTGTCGTTAGACCCGTCGGCAAGATAAATGTACTTCTGCTGTGGATCCTTGGAAAAAGCGATGTCAAATACGGTTCCATCCCCTAGTGTCGTCTTGGCCACAAACATCTCCTTTACGAAGGTGCCATCTTTGTGGAATACCTGGAGCCGGTCGTTCACACGGTCGCAGACATAAACCAAATCGTCATTGGAAAGTTCCACGCAGTGCACTGGATTGCGGAACTGCTGATCCAGCGGCGCATCCGGGTTGTACGGACCGGGATTAGTGTCGTCAGGTTTGTGACCGTAGGCGCCCCAATGCCTCTTATAGCGGCCCGTGTCCGCGTCGTACACGATTACGCGTTGGTTGCCATATCCGTCCGAGACATAAGCTTCGTTGGTTGCTTTATCGACCACTACTTTGGTTGGTTTATTGAGATTCTCGACATCATTGCTGCCTTTGCTCTGCCCCGGATGACCGATCTGCATGAGGAATTTTCCGCTCTGCGTGAATTTCAGAACTTGATTGTCCTTGGCTGAGTTACCGCCAATCCAAACATTACCCTTGTAGTCGACGGTGATCCCGTGGGGATCCAACCAGTCGTAGCCCGTGCCTGGGCCGCCCCAGTGTCCGATGAGATTGCCCCCCTGATCGAACTCCAGTACCGGCGGGGCCGGGGCACAGCACCCGACGGCTGGGTTCTTGGATCCCAGCAGTTCCGGGGGCTCGAGCTTACTGGCCTGATGGACGACCCAGACATGATCCTGGGCATCCACTCCGACGCCAACCGTCCAACCCATGACCCAATGGTTCGGCAGCGGTTTGGGCCACATCGGGTCCACTTCGAAGATGGGCGCCTGGACTCCGGCTGCCTCGACGGCGGGCCGCTTCTCAAGCACGAAGGAGCCGATCCCGAGTACGGCAATGAGCGCGACAAATCCTACACCGACTCGCGTATCGAACGGAGTTACAACGACCGTTTCCCTTAGCGCTGCCAGAGAAGTCTTGAGGCTAATCATGGGGGGAATCGTGTCATAGCTAAAGGTCGATGTCAAAGGCTGCTGCGAGCAAAACCGCGTTACCCTGCGAGCTTGGAAGGGGAACAAGGTCAAAATCCTTGATAGCCGCCAGCACGTGGGATGATCGTTGGCGATACCGGCTCGCAAAATGCCGCCAACTCACTCCCGATAATGCTGCACATCGGGCACTTGTACGGTTTGGGCGTTTGAACTAACCCTTCGGGCTCCGCCGTCGCGCTCGCTCCGGCTCCGGCCTTGACCCAGAACCGGCCGCGTGGAGAGGATCTTCCATGAAGGCGAAGCAGCAGACTGAAGCGGTATCAATCTCCGCTACGATGTTGGACGGATTCGGGGGCACGTCACTCGAGTCACCGATTACAACATCAATTCTGCGAGAGGCCGCTGTGTCCTCAGTCGTCCGCAACCCCTGAAATCCGGCTATGATTGTCAGCTATACGAGGATGGCATGAGCTATACCGAGGATGGGATGAAGAGACGACCTGTGCGGCGCGCCTGGCCTTACAAAACCGTGTGCTTCTTGGCTCTCGCCGTCGCTGCGCAAGCTCCCAAAAAGACCATCTGGGACGGCGTCTACACCAAGGAACAAGCCGAGCGCGGAAGAGCCACGTATACCCAAACGTGCAGCTACTGCCACGGCCCTGGCTTGACGGGCGGGGAAGTCGCCGGCGAGCTGGCGCCTGATCTAAAGGGTGTCTATTTCATCTTGAGGTGGAACGGTTCCTTGTCTGATCTGTTCATCAAGATCGACGATTACATGCCCAAGGACGATCCAGGCTCGGTGAGCTCCGAAGACACCGCGGACATCATCGCGTACTTGCTGCAGTCAAACCAGGCGCAGGCGGGCGAATCAGAGATCCCACCCGATCGCGAGAAGGTCAAACATATTCTCGTCACGAAAAAGCCGAACTAAGCGGTTTGTCGAACTATTGATCGTCCACGATGACGCGACACCGTGGTCTCGCATCGCGAAGCCTATTGATGCCGCCTCGAGTGACTCGCGTGCCCCGACTGCAAACGTACCGACGGCTCTTTTCGACGTGAACCTTCGCCAGCCGTGGATCCTAGATCGCGCTCGCCGTCGCGGTTTTCGGAAGCATGGCGTGGTTCGTCAATCGTCCGAACCGTCCGGCAGCACTTCTTGACACCCCCCTAGCGCGGGCGTATTATGCCAGTGGAACGCCAGTAAAATGTTGTCACTGCGGAAGTTGTGCGACATCTACGGCACGATGAGTTCTTTCCTTGTTGGTTGGTGTGAAAACGAGTTTGCATGAGCAAATTATTTGGCATTAGAAAAATCGGGATCTTCGGCGTGGTCGCCGGCTGCGGGCTGCTGGGGATCATGGTCATTCGCGTAGCTGCGCAAGAGGCGTCGGCCAGCGCCGCAGCCGATGCGCCGCTGCCCGACAAGATCGAATTCAACCGGGATGTCCGACCAATTCTTTCTGACAAGTGCTTCAAGTGCCATGGTCCCGGGACGCAGTTCGCGACGCTGCGCTTCGACCTGGAAGACGGCGCGAAGCACGAGCTGAGCGGCGGGCGGCACGCGATCGTGCCAGGCGATCCAACCAACAGCCAGATGATCGTCCGTGTCACAGCCACAAATCCGCAGATCCGTATGCCACGCGGCCAAGGCGTCGACGCGGGCGATCCGCTGAGCCCGCGCGAGATTGCGATGCTGAGGCGATGGATCGAACAAGGGGCGACATGGCAGAAGCATTGGTCGTTCATTCCGCCGACGCGTCCGGCCGTGCCCGTGGTGAAAGACGCGAAATGGGTGCGCAATCCGATAGACGCGTTCGTCCTGCAAAAGCTCGAGCGCGAAGGGCTGAAGCCATCGCAAGAAGCCGACAAGCCGACGCTGCTCCGGCGAGTCACGCTCGATTTGACAGGTCTGCCGCCGACGGCTGCCGAGCTCAGCGCCTTCATGGCCGACAAAGCGCCGAATGCGTATGAAAAGGTTGTCGACCGCTTGCTGCAGTCGCCGAGTTACGGCGAGCGGATGGCGTTCCCCTGGCTCGAGGCGTCGCGCTACGCCGACAGCAACGGTTATCAGACCGACGGCGAACGATTCATGTGGCGATGGCGCGACTGGGTCATTGATGCGTTCAACAAGAACATGCCCTACGATCGGTTCACCGTCGAACAGATCGCCGGTGACCTGTTGCCGAATGCCACGCTCGACCAGAAGATCGCGTCTGGTTTCAATCGCAACCATCGCGGCAATTCGGAGGGCGGCATCATTCCCGAAGAGTACGAAACGGAATACATCTTCGATCGCGTAGACACGACCGGCACCGTGTTCCTGGGCCTGTCGATCGGGTGCGCGAAGTGCCACAGCCATAAGTACGACCCGATCTCGCAGAAGGACTACTACCAGCTCTTCGCGTACTTCAATAACGTTTCCGAATACGGCAAATTCCGCCGCGTCGGCAACTCTGCGCCTTACATGGAAGCGCCTACCGCGGACCAGTTGCCGAAGATCAAGCAACTGGACGATCAGCTTGCGGCCGCGAAAGAGGCGTGGACGAAACTGCAGGCGGAAGTGGCCCGCTCCCAGAAAGAGTGGGAACCATCGCTGAGCGGGTCGAAGCCGATTATCGGTGGACCAAGCCGCGGACTCGTCGCCTACTACCCGTTCGATGGCGACCTGAAACCCCAGATCTTCGTGGAGGCCCCGAAGCTGGCGAGGCCCGGGCGTGCTGCCGGGCGCGCACGCACTGTTCGTGACGCGGGCGCCATCAAGCCCGAAGACCGCATCGACCCGACGCTGGTGCCTGGTGTGTTCGGTCAGGCAGCTAGCTTCGACGGCAAGAGCCTCGTGCAAAACGACGGCGATCTGGCCGGCTTCAATGTGCATGAGTCCGGACGCGGCGACATCCGCGATCCAAGCGTGCCGAACGCAGCCAGCATATCCAGTGACACCACGGTCACTTACGATGATGGCCATACCTTCGCCGCGTGGATTTATCCGACCGGTCCGACCGGTTCGATCATCACGCGAGATGAAAACATTCTCGAACCGAACGGATATGGATTGAAGTTGAGAGACGGCAAAGTGGCGTACGATTATGTCACCAAGTGGGCTGACGAAAGCATCCAGGTCGAGACGGAGCAGATAATCGGCCTCAACCAGTGGCATCACGTGGCGCTGACGTATGGCGGCTCGCGGTGGGCGGACAGCGTGAAGATTTACGTCGATGGCCAGGAAGCGAAGCTGAAGATTCTCTACAACGATGAAAACGGCCAGGGCGGCCCGAAGCGCGAGCCCCTGCGGATCGGTGCGGGCGGCGGACCGCAGAACCGGTTCCACGGAGGCATCGACGAGGTCCGCGTCTACGATAGAGCGCTGTCGGCTGACGAAGTCGGCATGTTGGCTAACCTCACTCCGATAAACGAAATCGCGGCGATGCCGGAGGAGAAGCGGACTCCGGCGCAGCTTAACACGCTTCGGGAATACTTCCTCGAGCATGGGGCACCGGCGAATATCCAGCACACTCGAACCCAACTCTTCGAAGCGCAGGCCCGCCGGGATTCGTTCCACAGGGATTCTATACCGACTGTGATGGTGATGCAGGAGATGTCGCCACCACGCGAGACGCACTTGCTCCTTCGCGGGCAGTACGACAAGCCGGGTGAAGTCGTCACGCCGGCGATTCCGTCTGCGCTGATCACGACCAAGACGACGTATCCGGCCAATCGCCTCGGCTTGGCGAAGTGGCTCGTCGATCCGGACAATCCGCTGATGTCTCGAGTCACGGTGAACCGGTTCTGGCAGCAGTACTTCGGCATCGGCATCGTCAAGACCGCCGAGGATTTCGGCTCCCAGGGCGAAGCCCCGTCGCATCCGGAACTGCTCGAATGGCTCGCCACTGAGTTCATCCGTACGGGCTGGAACGTCAAGGCATTGCAGAAGACCATCGTCATGAGCGCGACGTACCGTCAAGCGTCGAACGCCAGCGATGACCTGATCGAACGCGATCCTCAGAATCGTCTGCTGTCACACGGGCCGAACGTCCGCCTCTCGGCGGAAATGGTTCGGGACCAGGCGCTGGCTGTTGCGGGGCTGCTGACGCAGAAAGTGGGCGGGCCCTCGGTCAAACCGTACCAGCCGGACGGCCTATGGAGCGAGGTAGGTGGGGGCGCGGCTTACGTTCAGGATCACGGTCCGGATCTGTATCGCCGCAGTCTCTACACATTCTGGAAGCGCACGGTGCCGCCACCCACGATGGCCAACTTCGACGCTTCGGCGCGCGAGAGTTGTGTGGTGCGGCCGGGGTCGACAAATACTCCGCTGCAGGCGCTCGACCTGATGAACAATGTTACCTATATCGAGGCCGCACGGGTTCTGGCGCAGCGCATGATGAAGGAAGGCGGTGCGACGCCATCCGAACGGATCGCGTTCGGCTACAAGCTTGCCACCATGCGGACGCCCACGGAAGCAGAGAACTCTGTGCTACTCGATTCCTTCCGCTACGGGCTCGACTTATTCCAGACGGATGCCGCCTCGGCACAGAAATTCGTCTCGAACACGGGCGAAGCCCCTCGCGATCAGAGTCTCAATGTTAGCGAGTTGGCGGCCTATGCGAACGTTGCCAGCCTGATCCTCAACCTGAATCGAACGGTGATGAAGGAGTAAATGAACATGGATCCTCGAGTCGAACAGCGGCTGAGTCTGACCCGGCGGCATTTTCTCGGCCGGGCCGGCATAGGGATCGGCACAGCGGCACTGGCCGAGCTGCTCAATCAGGATCTCTTTGCCGAGGCGGCGAATCCCGCTGCCACGGGTGGACTTCCCGGCCTCCCGCACTTTGCGCCGAAGGCCAAGCGCGTGATTTATCTATTCCAGGGCGGCGGTCCATCCCAGCTCGATCTCTGGGATTACAAACCGGGGCTGGAGAAGCTGCGAAAGACGGATCTGCCGGATTCTATCCGCAACGGACAGCGCCTGACGGCGATGACGGCTAACCAGACGAGCTTTCCCATTGCGCCGACGATATTCAAGTTCGAGCAGCACGGCCAGTCTGGAGCATGGATCAGCGAGCTGATGCCGTACACGGCGAAGGTCGCCGATGAGTTGTTATTTATCAAATCGCTGCACACCGAGCAGATCAATCATGATCCCGCCGTCACGTTCGCACAGACCGGCTTCCAGATCGCCGGCCGGCCCAGCCTCGGCGCATGGGTGACGTACGGACTGGGGACGATGAATCATGATCTTCCCGCATTCGTGGTCATGATTACCGGCAGCGGTCAGTCGCTGGCCGAGCGGCAGTGGGGCACTGGCTTCATGCCGAGCCGATATCAGGGCATCAAGCTGCGATCGGTCGGCGATCCCGTTCTCTATGTCTCCGATCCTCCCGGATATGACAAGTCTCTGCGCCAACACTTCATCAACGATCTCGAGAAGCTGAACAAGCTGGAATTCGAGATCGAGAAGAATCCGGAGATCAGCACGCGGATCGCACAGTACGAAATGGCGTTCCGGATGCAGACGTCGGTGCCGGAGCTGACGGATCTCTCTAAGGAGCCGCCGCGAACCTTCGAGCTGTATGGTCCGGATTCGACGAAACCGGGAACGTATGCGGCGAACTGTCTGATGGCCCGGCGTCTTGCTGAGCGGGGCGTCCGGTTCATTCAGCTCTATCATCGGGCCTGGGATCATCACGCGGGGCTGCCGAAGAATATTCGCGTCAACGCCAAGGAGACCGACCAGGCCAACGCGGGGTTGATTCAGGACTTGAAGGATCACGGCCTGTTGGACGACACACTCGTCATTTGGGCGGGCGAATTCGGCCGGACCGTCTACTCGCAAGGCAAGCTGACGGCCGACGATTACGGACGTGATCACCATCCGCGTGCGTTTACGATTTGGATGGCCGGCGGCGGCGTCAAGGCGGGGACCACGGTCGGGGCTACCGACGATTTCTCGTACAACATCGCCGAGGATCCCGTTCACGTCCACGATGTGAACGCGACGATTCTCCGTTGTTTGGGCCTGGACCACATGCGCCTCACCTATAAGTTCCAGGGGCGCTACTTCCGCCTGACGGATACGGCAGGAACGGTCGTCAAGAAGGCCCTCAATTTCGATCCAACCGCGCCCGCGTAAAATCCCGTGGCTTAGGTTCGGCACCGGTCCACGGAGAGCACGCCAATGTGAAGGCGACGCTTTCTGTCGACCGCGCTCGTTTCTGTTCGCGATTCAAGAGGGGGACGCAATGAGGACAGTGGGACAGTTCTGGAAGTTGGTATTGGTACTGCTGTTGATCGCGACGGCGGTGTCCATCGTCAAAGAGCGGCCGGCTTTCGCCCAAGGCTCCGACGTGCCCGGTGCGCCCAGCTACCAAGTCGATCCGGATTGGCCGAAACTGCCGCCCGGCCGCCCCGAGCCCAAGCGGCTCCAACGCCGTATTGGCTACATGCACGGCGACGTTGCCGTGGCCTCCAACGGCGAGGTCTACGTCAGCGTGCAGAACATGTGGTACGTCAAGGTGTATCTGGACGGCAAACAAGCGAACGCCGACCTGGGGCTGGGGCCCGAGTACCTTGATCCGTATGCCGGGTTGCAGGTGTACGCACCCGACGGCTCGTACCTGCGGAATGTCCCGGGTGCGCCCACGGATCTGCACGGGTTCATCATTAATAAGGAAAGCGGCGGCGAATACATTTACGGCGTTCGCGTCGCGGCGACGAATGCTCCGCCCGATCAGACGAAAGCGGATTGGTATCACCAGGGCGTCGTGAAGATGACGCTCGACGGCAAGATCGTGCTGTCCA
>Ga0105238_10000950_pt1 | contig 29676 bp, 49 predicted proteins | sample KBSC34metaG_FD_81526 | JGI IMG/M metagenome (GOLD analysis project Ga0105238, IMG submission 81526) | Corn rhizosphere microbial communities from Kellogg Biological Station, Michigan, USA - KBS C3-4 metaG | ecosystem: Host-associated > Plants > Roots > Rhizosphere > Soil | place: Michigan, USA...
AGATCACACTTTCATCTAAAATATGGAAATGAATATAATTTACACTTTGAAAACAAAATCAAGAAAATGATAAAAGAAGGATATGAACCAATAATTCACAGAATAGAATGTTCTTCAGAAGATATTGCTCTAAATTTAGAAATTGGTTTGATTAGAATTATTGGTAGAAGAGATTTAGGATTAGGTTCTCTTTTAAATTTAACTGATGGTGGGGACAAACCTCCTGTTAATAGAGGATCAAAGTGTAAACTAAGTGACCCAAATATAAGAAACAAATATCAAAAAGGTAATCAAATTGCTTTAGGTAGAAGATATATTCATCACAACCAAACAAAGCAAATGAAAATGGTTAAATCTGAAGATTTAGATAAATATCTACAATCCGGATGGATAATTGGTATGGGGATTAAAAGACCATACTTATCTGAAAGAAACAAATCAAACGCAAAATAAGACATGATCAAGAATTTTTTCTTAAACAAATTTCTATTTCCTCAAACTGAACCAGAAAATGGCTTCAGTATTACTCGTTTCATGTCTCATTATGCTGCCTATTCAGAAACAGCTCGCGCAGATAAATTTGATGTCATGATCGCTTTACCAAATGCATTGGTTGGTTCTTATGGTGCAAGAGAACTTTCTTTACAATGTGAAAGTGCGGAATTCCCTGGAATTGATGTTGTTCCTATTGAATATCGTCATTATGGATTCATTCAAAGAATTCCACACCATTTGACTTATACTCCATTAAGCCTGACATTCTATTGTACAGGTGAAATGATGGAAAAGAAGTTATTTGATTCTTGGATGAATGAAATGATTCCTAATGATACAGGATTAGTGGAATATCGTTTCAATAATCAAGGAATTTCCAATTATGAAGCAACTATCTATGTCAATCAATATGATCAATTTGGTCGTGTGACTTATTATGCACAAGCTCTTGAAGCTATGCCAATTTCTGTAGGACAAATCAATACCAATTGGTCAGATGATAGCACTCATCGTCTAACAGTAACCTTTGCTTATACAAAATGGATTACTGATGCAGATAAAGATGTTGCAACATTAAAACCAAGACCACAAAATGTCAGCAATTTTCTACAAGACATCAACAAAGTCATCAATACTGGAATTGATATCAATAATCAAGGGAAAGCTATCATCAACACCATCAACAATAAAGTTGGTGGAGTATTGGCAGCAAAGAACGTTTTGGGAAACATTAAATCTCAACTTCCTACGAAGAAATCTATTATTAAATTCTAATGTTTGATTGAGGATCGTTATGAAATTACCTGTCATTGATAGAACAATCTACAAAACAACTATTCTTTCAAGAAAAGAAGATGTAGAATTTGTTCCTTTTACCATGAAAGAAGCTAAGATCTTAATGATGGCTCGTGAAAGTAAAGACACAGAATCTATCATCAATGCTCTTAGACAAATCCTAAGAAATTGTCTTGTAAATGTAGATAATGTAAATGATCTACCTCTAGTGGATCTTGAATGGTTATTCTTAAACATACAAGCAAAATCTTCTGGTGAAGTAGTGAATCTAGTCTTCAAATGCACTAACAACAGTCCATATGTGATGGATGGTGTTATGCATGATAAAGAATGTGGAATGTTAATAGATGTTCCTGTAGATCTTTTAAAAGTACAAATTGTGAATAAAGATGTAAACACCAGAATTATGGTTTCTGAAACTGTTGGAATACAAATGAAGTTTCCAACCTTTGAAGCCACCCAAAAAGCATTACAATCTGAAGAAGATTCTGAATATATGTTAACTGCTTTGTGCATAGATTATATTTTCGATGCAGAAAGTGTGTATCAATCTAAAGATGCTACTACAGAAGAATTGATTAATTTCATAGAACAATTACCCCAAGATAAATATGAATTGATTGAGAATTTCTTTGAGAATTGTCCAACCATCAAAGAAACAATCAAAAAGACTTGTTCTAAGTGTAATTATGAACATAGTATTGAATTGGAGGGTCTGGAAGATTTTTTTTCATAAGCTTTGGTGATGAAGCTCTGAAAAATTACTTCATGACAAATTTCAATCTCTTGTATCACCACAAGATGAATATTGAAATTTTTGAAAACATGGTTCCTTGGGAACGTGATGTTTATTTAAATATGATGATTAAGGAAATTGAAGATGAGAATTTGAAATTAAAACTAGAAGCTTCTGCAAGAAGAGCTGCAGGCGCAAAGGGGTCTCAAAGACCTAGATTGAAGAGAAAATAACAAATGGCAAGAAAAGTAGGAACACCAACTGGAATTTCTTTAGAAGATCTAGTACAAGGTCTAAAGAATCAGCAACTTGACATGTCTGATGACATCAAGAAAATTCTGGCTGATGAAGAAGAAAGAAAAAAGGAAGAAAAACAAAAGAAAGTTCAAGAAAGAGCTCAAAACAAAAAGGTACAAGATACTCCTACATCAAGTACAGCAGAAACTCCTGTTAAAGAAGAAAAAGAACCTGAATCTACTCCTAAACCTAAATCTGGTAATACTGAAAAACCTAAATCTGGTAACAAGGATGATAAGAAAAAACCAGATATTAAGAAAAAAAAGGATGTGGGATTCGCGAAGTCTTTCCTTCAGAATTTTGTTGGTAAAGATCTAGCCAACAAATTAATTAGAAAAACACCAGTCTCATTTCCATCTTCTAATACATCTTCTAATACATCTTCAAGTGGAGGATCTTCTACTAAGAATGATATTAAGGAAATCAAATCTGATATTCATGAAATTAAAGCTATTCTTGTAGAAAAGAAACCATCTTTACAAACTCCTGTGAAGCAAGAAAAGAAGCCATCTGTTTTAGACAAATTTGCTTCTATGATTGCTAAAATGAGCAAAAAACCAGCTCCAACCAGAGGTAAAGTTTGGATCAACAATGGTCAAGATAGACGTCTAGTGAAACCAGATGAAATTCCAAGTGGTTGGTATAGAGGTATGGGTAAGAAAACACCAAAAACTTCTACTGTAGAAAAGGTCCAGAAACCTTCTCTAATTGATTCTAAGCGTTTGAATAGAGTTCCTGTTCAACATGTTGCAACAGAAGTGCAAAAATTGGAAACCAATGTACAAAATGACGTAAGAACTGCTGCTAAACCAGAAGAATCTGTTCTTCCAAAACCAGTCGATGGTGTATCAGATCAACAAAAAGTTGAAAACACAAAACAAGAAGTGGCTAAGGAAGCTGAAGCTAAGATTGTACATGATAAACTTGACAAGATTCTAGAAGAATTAGACAAAATCAAGAAAAAGAACAATCAGGATATCTTAGGAAAACTTGGAAAATTTGGTGCACTTTTGGCTTCTGCTTGGTCTGCTATTAAAGGGATGAGTAAATTGTTGGGAACAGTCTTCAAAAAAGTTGCTCAATTTGGAAAAATTCTAGGATCTTGGATGAGCACATTAGCTAAGAATGTTGGTAAATGGGTTACATCAGCTGTTAGAAGTTTGTTACCTCGTCTTCCAGCTGCAGGAGCTTTGGCAGGTGCGGTAGGGATAACTTATCTTGAAGGTAAAGCACTTGATTGGATGAGTAATAAAGCCTATCAAGATGAATTGAAACCATTTAAATCCTTAGAACAAAAATATGGCTTAAAAGCTGAAGGAATGGGTAAATTTGATCTAAAGGGTAAGCAATATTCTTACGAAGACCTTCCAGATCAATATAAGAAATTGATCAATGCTTATACAGGGGATACGAGAACTGGTTCAGCCAAGCAAGCCCAACAGTATATCAAAGAGCATGAATCTGATTTCAAGGCATTAGAAGTAAAATCAGATCCTAAAGATAATGTTGTTCCTAAAGCAACACAAGTTCAACAACCAACTGTCACACCACTTCCTAAGCAAGCTCCTAGAAGACTTATGGAAGCTTCTGTAGCTAATGTTGATATGAAGAGAGATGTTCAAACAGAGCCACAAGTGGTCGTAATCAAAGGTGGAAATAAGACAACCGTTTTACCAAGTTCTCAGAAAAACAATCAACCAGTGGTTATTGTTCGCCCAAGAAATCCAGAACCATCTCTAGATAGATACAATGGTTCTATCTTTGATTCTCCAAGTGGGTATTACAGTCTTTACAGGATGTAAAGTAAAAGACCTAGCTAACTCTGACGTTTGCTAGGTCTTGTATAATCAACTAAATTTTAATCAAACTTTAATAATTAACTTTTACAAATAATATCACTTTGCCATGGCTATCTCCTCGTTGAGTCTTTTATAACTTACCGAGTCGATAGCCATTATATATTACCAATCTACAAAAGTAAATCCATTTACTCTGAATCTGCCAGTCTAGCAAATTCTGCAAATTCATCTTCAGAAGATTCTGTAGCAGTTGCTGCTTCCTTAACAGCGGCAGCAATCTGACGATCAGCTTCTTCAGATGATGGGACTTCATCTTCAGGCAATTCAATTTTTTCTGCAGTTCTGGTTGTTGGCTTAGGTGAACCTTCAGTCAATCCAAGAACAGAATCCAACTTCTTCTTCAATTCATCATAACTCTTGAAGTTCTTCTTATCCAATAAATCCTTCAAAGAGTATTCCTTGCGCCACAATTCTTCAATCTTGGTGTCATTACCATTGAATAGAGCAGATGGGGTTTCAAACTCTGATTTATCGTAGTTTCTATAACCTTCAACCTTACGAATCTTAAGTTTAAAATTGGCTCCTTCCCAGAAATTGAAAGCATTAAACTTAACATCATCTGGATCTTGAAATTCAGAATTTTCTGTCCCAACTCCAGCCTTGTCTTTGATCTTATCCATGATCTTCTTACCATACTTGAATAAGAAAACCTTACCTTCGTTTTCAGGATTTGCTGAATCCTTAACGACCAAAATGTTAGAAACATAAATCAATTTACGCTTTTGATCGCTTGCTTTCTTCTTGTTAGCTTCAATGCCTGTTTCCCAAAGCTTTGTATTGTATTCACTTACAGGATCATTCTCACCAAGAGTAGTCAAAGAATTTTCAATATACCACTTTCCTGTAGGACCTTTGAAACCATGAGTAAACATAGTAATGAAATCTGCTGCATCATCTCCGTCTACAGCAGGTGCTGCTAGGAAACGAATGACTGCAAAGCCATTACCTGCCTTATCAACAACAGGTTCCCAATAACGTTCATCTCTGGCAAATTTGTTTTGATTTTCTAGAGCTTTAGTCAACTTCTCGATGGAAGAGCTCTTTTTTAGACGTGCAAAATCTGACATAATCGTATACCTCGTATCTAATCGTATATTACTGTATGAATCTTATCCACTTTATCATAATGTACAGCTTATTTAGGTGCCTGAGCAGCCAATACACCAGAAATTTTTCCATCAAAGCAATCTACATAATTAAGATGTTTTGCTCTGAAATGATACCTTGTAATTCCTCCATGATCTTTACACAATAGAACTGCTTGTTCAGTTTCTGATTTAACAATCCATCCTTCTTGATCAAAATCTGCTTTTGTTATATAGAATGGAAAGTGAAACAATATCGTAAAAATAAATGTCACAATTGAAACAAAGAATATTTCTTTCATATTAATCCAAAGTATCATCTGCTAGAGGCATAAATCCAATTCCAAATTGTTCATCTGGACGTTGTTGTGAAGAAGGTTTGTTCTCTACCATCTTCCTCAATCTTTCAACGGTCTTATCCAAATCACATTCCAAACACTCAACTGCCACAATAACTTCCTTCAATTGTGCAATAGAAAATCCTTTGGTGGTTGAAACCCAATAATCTAATTGTTCAGGAACTTCTAACAACCTTGGATTCTTCTTAACCAAATATTCCCTTCTTGCAGAAGCCTTTGGCATCCCAATGTAGATCACTTCATCAAAACGACTTGGACGACAAATGAAACGCTTATCAAGATTCTCTGGATAATTCGTTGTAGCAATGAAAACAACATTATCAATTTGCAATTCACCATCCAAGAGCGCCAATAGATCAGCTTCACCAAATCTATCTACAATAGAATCCAAATCTTCTAACATAACAACCACAGGACGTAGAGGCTCAATTACACGCAAAATTCTAAGAGCTTCAGCAGTGATTGTTGGATTGTTACAGTAAATAGACAATCCACCCAAATCTACAATTTGTGAAGAAATTTGTTGAAGACAAGATGTCTTTCCTGATCCAGGAGGACCCCAAAGCAATAAACCACGTTTCCACAACAATCCATGTTTTCTAAATGCTTCTTCACGTGTCCAAAAATAATTCACAGATGTCAAAACTTGTTCTGTCTTAGAATCTGGAAGAATTAAAAGTTCATCCATGGATGTTTGCTTTTGGACCCAAAATACTCCTCTGTGCTCACTGAACATTGGAATATATTGTCCAGGAGGAAGTTCTTTTTCTGTTTTTTCACATGGATAGAAATTATATCCAGACACTGACCACATGGAATGTGCGCCACTGTTCATTTCTCTTTCAGTATCTTGACCATCTCTATTATCAAATCCATCTTCGTAATTCATCTTACCATTATTACGACCATAGAGTTTACCAGTTCTTGTTGTTGGTCTATGTCTGGCTCTCAATGAATTCACAAATGTTTCAACGGATTTTGTCACTCTTATACTCCTATTGCTTGTTTAAGCAAATTCTTATATAGCGTCGTATCAAATAATGTATAATTGTAGAAAAATGGTTTATATTTAATAAATTTCTTGTAAAATTCTGACCAAATAAAATCATCCTTCAGGTGTTTGTTCCAACCAACCGTAAGACGCATATAATGATCTAAAATCAATAATGTGTCTTTAGTTATCTCCCCTTGAAAATGTTTTGTAAGAAGAGAGGGAAATTGGTTATCAGAACAAACAATCATATCTTTCAGATTGTTTAATTTTCCTAAATCTTGTATGAATAAAGTTTCTCTTTTCTTTTGACTCTCTACCCAACTTAAAAATCTTGTTTTACAGTTTTCATCCCAAAAATCACGAATCCACATTTTAGGAGTTTCATAAAAATTTACAGCCAGAAAATATGGTAATTCTTGTTCTGTAAAATTTCTACCCAACTTAACAAATGAATATTTGTCTGGTCTTACATCAAATGCTTCAAAAGAAACCTTACTATGACCATTATATTTGAAATAATCAAATTTCTCTTGATTAAAATGAAGTCTTACACTGTTGAAGATTGTGTATGCTTCATAGCCTGGAATCATGAGGTTTCCTATAAATCATAAACCCAATTCTATTCGCCTTTTTAGTTCTATGACGAACATAACCATCCACATACATTATTCTGAGAATATTTTCCTTAATTGTAAACACTATTACAAATTCATATTTCTTTCCAGCTACGAAAGGAAAATCTGTATATTCTATACTTAAACCATTAAAACAAATGTCCTTAGTCCAAAATAGAACGGTCTTCTTTTCATTCTTTTCTTTTATTCTTAGATATACTTTTCTACGAACTTCAAATCTCTTATAAAGCCTTCTTTCACCTGCTAGAGGAACTCTAGGAACAGATGCAGAAATTATCGTATTTGAAGTGTTAGATGTAGTCACAATGGCAACTTGCTCCCACCGCCAGGTAAATATTTAAGAGCACGAGCTTCACTTTCTATTTTACTTTTCAAAGAGATGTTGATTAGATTTTTTACAACTTCAATTTCCAATCCCGTTTTCTCACAATGTTCCACAATGGCTTCAATGTGTGTACATTGATTTTCTACAGCAAACCTCTCAATCATTTGACTAAATTGGTTCTTTTCTTCTTTTTGATTCATGAAAAGATCCCATTTAATTGTCTATTTGTTCTAATAAAATGAGAACTCTTCTGTAATTCATCCAAATCTGAACATCCCATATATGCACAAGCACTGCGGATTCCTCCAAGATATTGCTGAATTGTTCTTGAAATGGAACCCTTCTTGGGTAAATGAACGATCTTTCCCTCTGAGGCACGATATTCCTTTAGACCACCATTATGAATAGTTTGTGCAGCTTCAGAAGCCATCCCATAGAATGGAATTTTATCTTCTTGTAATTGTTCAACTGTATAACCTTCATCATGACCAGCAAATTGTCCACCCACCATTACATATCCAGCGCCAGCTGCTAAAGCCTTAACTACATCTCCTGGACAAGTAATACCACCATCTGCACAAATTTGTCCACCAACACTCTTAGCAGCTGCAGAACATTCTAGAACTGCAGAAAATTGTGGATAACCAATCCCAGTCTCTCTACGTGTGGTACAAACAGAACCAGGACCAATTCCAATTTTTACAATATCTACACCAGATTCAATCAATTTTTCTGTAATCTTGGGAGTCACCACATTACCTGCCATGAGAACATAACTAGGATAATCAGCTGCCAATTCTTCTACCACATCTAAAAACCTAGTGGTGTAAGCATTAGCCACATCTAAACAAATAACAGGTGGACCATCTATTCCTAGATCTTCAATTAATTCATTGAATTCTTTGAATTTTTTAATATCTTCTGGATTGCTACCTAAAGAATAAGCTGTAAATTTTGCAATTTCTTTTTCTTTAGTGTAGAATTGTACCAAATGATCTAAATCATAATGTTTAACCAAACATGTCATGATAGAATGTTTAGATAATTCCCTAGCCATGTTGAATGTTCCCACATGATCCATGTTGGCAGCAAATATAGGAACAATTTCATTTAAATCAAAGAAGTTCTTTAACAAATTGACTTTATTACGGGATTGTACTTTACCAAATATTGAATCTGATGGTCCAGGTACGAGGAGGACATCTGAATAATCTAGCTTCACGTCATTATCAATAGTTATCATATTCACCTACATCATTCTATAATTATATTTAGATCAGTGAAAACGCCAGCCCATTAACAATAGGTCTCTTCCTAAATTTGGTTCACGCATCCCAGCGATGGAGAAATGGGAATAAGTTACAGTTACTGGTAGTGTCTTAAAACGATAATCCAATTGTAGGTTGAAGTTAAATCCGGTAGGATTATTGTATGGAGCTGGATTTACCATCCACGATACTCCCAATCCCACATCAAATTGACCATAACCATCTACAAATAACCCTCTAACAATGGCATTGTTTGGAACATCTTGTCCCTTAAATGTACTTGTACTGATAAGAGTTATAGATTCTTGCCAAAAAGCATTTCTTAAAACAGAAGCTGGTTCTGTGAAAGTTAGATCAATAACTGTAGCTGGTCCTCTTACAACAGCAGATCCAGCAGAGAATTGAACATAAGGAGCATCCAGAGGACTCTCTTCTGCATGACATTTAGGGATAATCAAAGCACCCAAAAGAAGCAACAAGAAAACGACAATACCTACAACTGCACTCTTTGAATTTCTAAATATTGCCATAATTATTCCTAAAATTTTAAAGATGTCCGCTGATTGGGTAATAAGGACAGCGGACGAAACCCCATTGCTGTTTTTAGGCAGCTAGAGCCATTTCAGACTCAAAATTGTCTTCATTTGCATTTAGACGTTTTGCGCTGATTGAGTCAGTCGCCTCACTGGTAGCCATTGGTGTATTATTTGCCCTGTCGAAATCAGTCGAGCCCATCAAAAACACATCAGCAGTCACGCATGCTTTCTTTTAACCAATCGGCCCTATGTCTTCAGGTGACAATGATTGGTACTGATATATTTTTGGTGGACCCGGCGGGAATCAAACCCGCGTCCAGAACACCTTTAGTCAACAGTTTACTACCATTCCAATTTATTTAGCTGAATTTCAACCTTTTATATCTCAACAAAGAACCTCTTTTACGATTGTGAACAGGATATGTTGCCACAGCAGTAACTTGATCACCAATATCTGGTTCAATGAATTGATGGTGAGTAATTTCAAGATTTTTCAATTCTGTTTTTACAGATTCAAGTTCTTGTAAATTATTTACACCAATCACAGAGAAATACAATTGATTTGGGTCAACAGGATCCATGCTTCTATCCAATGCTACATGAGAAGATTGCACGAGTTGATATTCTGGAGAAATATCTTGACGTACAAAAATGTAAACGTATTTTCTATCAAAATATTCTTTCAAATCAAACTTAGATAAATGATATAATGTATTATTGTAAAGGGAAAGGTCTTCTTTCGTGAAAAGTTCTGGAGGACCACCAAGTACATCTCCTCCATTAGTTTTATGAAAAGCATCAGCAAGAGCTTTCTTCAAATTCATTAAAGGATGATGACCATTTTCTAAACGTTTCCTTTTAGAAATGGGTGTAAAAGCTTGATTAATAGTCTTTAAGGCTACCTGAGAAGCTTTTTCAGGATCTCCATTGGTTTTGTAAAGAGCCTGAATAATTGCAAATTGAATTGTGTGATATGCGGAAGCACCTGTTGTGTTGGTTAAATGCTTCCAAAGTGGTCTAAAATCTCTCATTTGATAACTCCTAATTCTGAAAAAACTACGAATTCTATTACGCAGTTCTTTCTTCAGGAGGACCACGAGCTCTAACTGTGAGAGATTCATTACAAAATACCTACATGAACGGAGGATTCTACAAAGTGTCTGTACTTTTCATTTTAGTTTCCAAAATAGCTTGTTCTTCATATGTATTTAGTTTTTCCTTGAGCATCTTAGCAGCTGCTTTTGCGATACAAACACTATCATTTAAAGAATATCCACCATCGCCTACTTCTCTAACCTTCTTCCCACAAATCATATGAATAGAATGATGTAAATTATCCCAACACAACAGTCTAATATCATTAAAATTTGGGTCCTTGCTTTCGTAGATAGCTTTTAGACCAATTTCTCTTGAAACAATAGCTAGCACATTATCATCCACGAACTGTGAATAATACTCATCATGTATTGCCAACCCTTTCAAATACTCTAGTCTTGTAATCATTGTGATGTTGCCATGAAAACTGGTTCATAGTCTCTTTCAACAAAATATGTTTTAGGACCATCATCAAGTAATAGAGTAATCTTCAATGGCCAATTATCTTCCCAACCATCATGTTCTGAATGATAATCTTCAGCTGCTTTTTGAGCTAATAGATAACCAGGACAAAATTTAAGATCTATATTCACTTCATAAAGATCATTGATATCTTTTACATAGTATTTCAGAAGTTTACTCATTTCAACTCCAAATTTGGTGCTCATGGTGGGACTCGAACCCACAACATGCGATTTTAGAGATCGGTGCTCTAACCATTGAGCTACATGAGCAATCTATTCACCATAATTCAACATCATGATATCATATGCACAATCATGAACAGGATCATGCTTTAAAACTTGTGTTATATCAAATCCTAGTATCTGACAATATCCTGTCTTAGCTGTATTTTTACTAATATTAATAGCTGTTCTTACATCCATCCAATTGTTATATGGAAGTATAGGTTCTTTACCAGCAGAACGACAAAGACTATCAAAACATACTTGATCCAAACTCCCTCTTTGCCAGAATATTGTCTGTTTTTCAGGAAGAGCTTCATCATGTTTGTAGACATATTCTGATATCTTTTCAATGCCATCTGAAGCAGAAACATCAAATTTTGAATTTGGTATGAAACTTACTTCTCTAGAATGACGTTCTTGTTGTTTCCACCAATCTAAAACATCCTTAGATGAAGATCTATGAAACTTCTTGAATTGTTCTTCAACATTAAATTTTACAAACAATGAACGTTCCATGTATTTCTCATAGATTTCTTTCTTATCCAGACCTGGAAAATCTTCTCCAAGTTTGAATTTAATGATTGCTGCTGAAAGTACAACACATGTACTTTCAAACCCAAGACACTCAATGTCAAATGCATATTGATACATAATTTATCTATAGAAAATATGTTGTCCAATTTGAGTAACCATATCAGCTTTATCTGCCCAATCCGGATGAACATAAGCTGCGTGATAAAGAGTAACACCATCAAATCCATCGACATTTTGTTGTTTCAGTAAAACCTTTCGAGCAATTTCTATAGCTTGTTGATAAGCATGTTTTGCTCTGCGCCTAATAGGTTTGCAGGTCCAACTAAATTGACAGATTATCTTATTCTTCTTTACATCTCTATGGCGTTCATATACTACATCGCACAGAGTCTTTGGATAAGAAGGATCTTTCAAACGATTTAAGGTCACAATAGCAACCGCTACTTTACCTTCATCTGGTTCAAATCCAGCTTCAGAATAGATATTGTCTGTTAAACAGGTCAAATCTTGCTGAAATTGATATTGCCTCCAAAATTTAATCATTTCTCTAAATTTCTTTTGCGATTGTTGTTCAAATTCAAATTCTCTAATAACATTCTCAGCATCCAAATTTTCTTGGATATTCAATTCCATCTTATGATAGAATTCATCTGAATTATCTGTTTGATGATTTGTATTAGCTTGAGGAACATAACTACGAGTAATTACAAGAAATGCTCCAATCATAGCACAAAATTTAATAGGTGTGTTCAAGCTGACCTCCTATGCTGATTTAGCTTAGCGACATAGTCTCTTAGCATGTAAAAGCACTCAGTAGAGTCTTTCTTGAATACCTGCGGAACATTAGATTCTTCAACCGCAATAATAATAACAGATTGTTCCGGACGTATTCCAAACAACTCTTCATACATTATAGCGTATGCACCACACTGCATAAAGTAGTTTCCAATATATTTTTCTTCCTTGATTCTGGTAGATGTTTTGAAATCTATAACAGATAAAACATTACCATAATCTCCAATACAATCTGGTGTTCCTGCTAAACGTAATTTGTTAGAATATAATGATTTTTCTATTGTCTTAATGTTATCAATACTATTCAGGGTTGTCTTAATCTTACTGAAGAGTTCTTTCTGAAAAGGATTAACAAATTCTAATGGTTTATTCTTAAGATAGGATTCTGCAATAGAGTGAAGAAGACTTCCTCTATCTGTAGCTGCTTTAGAAATTGCAGCGGCTTTATTGGCTCCAACACGTTTTTTCCAAACTTCCAATCCCTTGTTAGGCAATTGTCCAAGAATATGAGTTACAGATGGATAGAAATTTCCGTTAGGAGTTCTATAGACTCTTGAACCATCTTCTCTATTAATCTGTTCTAATAAAGGAGTTTCTTTAAAATCGTGTTTGAACGTCTTACTTGGAATTACCATTCTCTATTATGATGAAATTTAGAATTATTCAACATACCCTTCGCTCCTGGATAAGTTGCTTCAATCTTACGAAGACGCTCAGAAGCTTGCCCAGGAACAGTATTAACACGTCCTTCAAAATTGAAGGCTACCGCTTCAATGTAACGTTCTAGTTCTGGATGAGCTGCTTTGAAAGCATCATACTCACTCATTTTAAGTTCAACTTCTACTATCTCCCCGGTTTCTATTATTTTGAATGTGTATGTCATTAATATTCATCTCCATGACCACCAAAAGAATAATCATGATCAATAGCCAATTGATCTCTTAGATCAGCCATTTCTCTATCACTGATTGATTGAGGTTCATTCTCTGAATCTAGAATAGCTACAGAACCATCTTGTACTGGTTTAGTATCTGTAACTGGTTTTTCATACTGAGCATTATTACTACGATGTTGGGGAACTTTTATCTTGTTCTTTAGTTTATAAGCTACGACTTTGCGTCCTTCACGAACGGACTCAACGTCAGCATTAAATTTGTCTCGAAGTTCAAAGATGTATACCGGAACAGAGTTCTCACTTATACCGAGGGTACTTTTTATGGTTTCTTTGCTTACGACTTCACCACTTTGTAACAATGTGAAAAGACGGAAATTCTGCGTAAGTTTTATACTCATCATGAACCTCTATAAATCTAATTCTAAAGCAGACTTCCTCTTCGAGGAAGTCTGTAAACGATTAACTCAAAACGCGAACAGCAGAAGAAGAGATACTATATTCTGTAAATTCACGGACAAAAACAAAATCAGTTCTTGCTTTGTCTGGATCTACTATGGTCTCTTTCAGCTCTTCAGAAGTAAAAATTGTCATCTTGTTATTTTTCCAAACAGAAAAACTTGCAAACTTAGTTAGATCTCTCTTTACACCCTTAGAACCAGCACCAACCAAATACATCTTCTTCATGATAGTCTACCTTCAACATTTGTAATAGTATTGAATGAAAACAATCTATTTCTTGTATCTATTCTCCCATTCCATATTCTATAATATGGCCAGCAAAAATGGATAAACCTACAGTAACAATCAACCCCAGGACAATTATTCCAGCGATCATATTACACCACCCTTGGCAGCTCATAGCTGCATCACTCATCTTCCCCTATTCAATTTTGATTTTTGTTTTCTCTAGATACTTAAGCTTGATCATATCCATCAAACGTGGGTCTCTATAAGAAAATTCATCAGGAATATCCAAACAAAATACAGATTTGTCTGTAAGATCAAACAATTTGTTCAATTTAGAAAGTTGACCAGATGTCATTACCACAATTTCATCTGCCCAACTGATCAAAACTTCATCTATAGAAATCAAAGCATGATCTTTATCAATCCCTACAGCTCTCGTATTGTCATTAAAAGGAACTTGAGATAATACAACAGCAGCTGTTGGAGAACGTAATAATCCGGCAGAACAAACACAAAGAACTTTTTTCGTATCACCCTGATATGGGTTAGAAACATTCCACATTCTATTATTCATTACAACTCCTTATCATGATGTCCTCTAACATCACGAACACTTAGAATCTTATTCACTTCTTCCCATGACCAAAGAGTCATATCCCCAGCTGGTCTTGAATCAACACCAACGTCCATGCAACGACCTGGAATATTTGGATGTTCAATCTCTCCAAATCGAGAATGAATATGACCATAACAATGATATGCTCCTTTATGCATATCCTTCCATTCATATGTAGGATAATGGTGGAGAACTACTTTCTTATTCTCCACATAAATTTCTCTCCATTCAGCCGTAGCAACAAACTTGTTACGTAGAGTTGAATTAGAACGAATTACTTTATCATGATTCCCAAAAACCAAGAATTTTTGCCCTGGTAGTTGATCTATGATTCTATTTGCCTTTTCTGCATCACAAAAGAAAACATCTCCTAACAAATAAACCAAATCATCTTGTTGAACTTGTTCCTGCCAACGACGAATCATCAATGCATTCATTTGATCCACATTTTCACCTTGACGTGTTTGTGGACAGAATTTCTTGATGTTCTTGTGGCCGAAATGATTATCGGATGTAAAAAATACTTTAGACATGTTTGTATTGTAATTGAAAATCACTTCAAAGTAAACTGTTATTTATTGATTAATCCCATAAACATGTCTGGATAATTCAAGAGATAGGGTAACAACCACATAGAACCTTGTTGAGGATTAACGGCAAATGTTTTTGGTTGAGCATTGACAATTTCTTCATTATCATATGGTTGCCTGTTAGCAGGAATCCACATTCTAGTTCTTTGAGTAATCAAATAACCATTAATATATGCCCAAGCTTCTTGTGTGGTTCTTTCGATACTAATCCAACGATGAAGTCCATACTTAATCATCATTCTAATTTTACGAACTTCAGCATCTTTCTCTAATTCAAACAATGTTTCGAAGATGTAATTCTTAAATGGTACATCTAAAATTTTACCTTCAATCCATTCTTCTGCTAGAAGAGAAACATCTTGACCATTTGGAAAACAATTTCTCCAAACCTTACAATCTTCTATCCATTGTTCTGCATGTGCTTTTTCATGTAATAGATTTACAATCCATTCTTCTTTAGATCTATCTTTCAAAGAAATTTTGATAATTGGTTTTGGGGAATGGCAGAAATAAGCAGAAGACTCAGAACTCTTGTCACCATCAAGATATCTATGTTTCTTGTCTAGAATTAGACGAATATGATTTACCTTACAGAAAGTTCTGATATCCTCTAAAATATAATCACAAACTTTCTGAAATGACATAAAATCATCCTACTAAGAAATTACGAATAAAATCTAGTCTAGATTGCTCATCTAAACTCACAAACTTTTCTTTGTTTAGAGCCAAATGATCTATCAAAGGATAGTATTCCTCATCAAGAGTTTGTTTCAAAGATGAAGGATTAGATATCAAAGTTGCTAATTTGTCCATATTCTTACGAGCGAAGAATTTACTTGTTAAGTAATATGGAGATTTGATCTTAAGAGTTGTTCTCTTCCCATAGACAACAAATCCTTCATGTTTTACAATCTTAGACTTAGCAACAACTTCTGAAAATCTTCCTCTAAAGAATTCTGGACGTAGAAGATTCAATTCTTCAGCAACACCATCCAAATAGTATTCACTGAACATTTGACCAGTTCTATTGTCTCGCAATCCTATCAAATACGCACCAGGTTCCTCTGGAATGATGTGAGGATCTAAAGGATCGCAAATTTCAAACATGTAAGTATGATCAGGAATCGTTCTAACATCCTGAATATACTTTGATGCTAACTTAACGAAGTCAGAATCCAAAGAACCTGTTGTAGAAACTAAGTTCTTACCTTGATATTGTGTTACACATCCTAAGAATCCATTTACCTTTCTAGTAGCAATCACTTCTTCATCTCTTGGAATATCTGTTCCATTTTCATGATGATTGAAAATCTTAGTGAAAGGATGTACAACTATGTTCCAATTTTTATCAACCACCATTCCACGAGTTTCCATCAATTCTTCTGTCCAAAGATTATCAAAGAAAACTTTCTTTTTATATTTCAAAACGAAAAGACCAGGATATGTTATAGACTCTCTACGAGAAACCAATCCTGGATTCTTCTCCACAAACTCACGGATATTTCTAATGTTCATACGCAAACAACTTTTTCAAAATCTTCAGAAGATTGTAAGTATATCTCATTAGTAAAAGAACCATCAATCAATTTAGAATTAGGAACATATCGACTCTTCATTTTCTTGTAAACATCATCTGGTACATCATGAATGCTTCCATATTCACCAAGACATTCAATAATAGTCACTGGAATATTCAACTTTTCTGCTGTTGTTAGATAATCTTCTATTTCCCAAAAACGAGTAAAAGTATTAGAAACAATGACAGAATTATCATTGTACAATTCATCCATAACTTGTCGAGTGCACCATTCATGCGCAGGCATTATACGTTGTGGATCAAATTTATAGTTCCCATCAGAATCAGTAAAGAACATATCAGCTTCATAATGCTCAATATTCAATTGCTTCGCAAGCTTACGAGCAAGAGTAGATTTCCCAGATCCTGGCAACCCACGAATGATATATAACATGATTAATGAACTTTAGTTGATTTGGTTGAAGAAGTATTGTTTGCTAATTTAGCATCAATTCCCAATGGATCTTCTTTGATCCTCTGTAATGCTTGAGCAAGTTGATAGATTTGTTGATCTTTCAAGATAATTGTACCCTGAAATGTCTCAACAAGCTTGTTTATTTTTGCTTCCAATATAGAAGGACTTTCTGCTATACTCCTATATTCTAACAACTCATGACAATTTTGTAGAATATTAGGAGCAGATGTCCTCCATTTGATAAGCTCGTCTATCATTTCCTCTTTAGACATACTCTGCACATCTCTGCGTACATTTTCTTCTGAGAAAATTTCTTTTAAGGATTCTTCAGAACTCACAAGTTTCCTCCGGCTGTCCTCATCTTTATCCTAAGCATTTCCATTACTTGAGGATCTGAAATTGGTTTCGTATAACGGAGTTTCCACTCAATATTATACTTACCATGAGTTAAAGCACTCCAAAATCCATGACCGAAACGATAAAAACCTGTTGAAAAAGTTGACATTATTGCTCCTTTATCTAAAGGTATGTAATACTTATACGGGTTGTTCTAGAATATTTGCCCAATCACCAATTGCAGTGAAGTCATTAATCTTCACATACGGAAGACGATAATGATCTGCGCAAATAGGACCATAACCCAGTTTTAAGCTCTTAGGATCAGATAAAGGAAGAGAACAAAAGCAACAATTTCCAGTAAGCTGACCATGTAGAATGGCCATCTTCTGAGGATTTTCAGAGAAATCCTTAATCAATTGCATCAACTCATCTTTATGTTGATGTCCCAATCTCTTCAGAAAAATATCTCCAGAAGAGATATTAATGCGACCATATGTGGAATTGTATGATCCCATTTCTACCATGTAGAGAGAAGTTTGCGATTTATCAAAACTGAAACGAACCTTCTTACCACATTTCATCATCAAAGTGATTTTAGGACGTTTCAAATGTTGACGAGCATGATTGAACATGCCCATAATTTTGGTCATGTCAATTTTCAAAGTAGAATCAACAGTTTGAAGGACTGGAGCAGTGTTGGCTTGAGAATGATAATTATTCGTGTCAGTAATCAACTTACGAACATAGAACATTTGATTGGAGGATGGATTTTTACAAGTAGCAAGACTACGCGCAAAATCCTGAGATTTGAAATAAACTTTACCATTTTGAAGAAGATCAAAAAGTTCTTTCTGTTCTGGAGTTGTAAAGGTCTGTGCCATTTGCATTTGAGTGTCTCCTACCTTGTTTTAAACCGTAGATTTATTATTGTATTCTACAAACAAGAAGTAAACAACTAAATTTAGTCAGAATACATACAGTTACAAATCGCAAACAAAAATATCCACATCGGGATATCGCTTTCCGGCTTCTTCTATCTTAGATTTAACGTCCTTGTCCCAATCCAAACCACCAAGCCCGCAACCAATTTTTGGAATGTAGATTGGTAAATTTCTATTTGCTGCCATACTAACCAGGATGCGCATACAATTGTAGATAGCATCTGGGTCTGCATATCTTTTTCCATCATATCCATAGAATTCTTGAGTAAAACAATTCACAATAATCAAATCTTCCTTAATTTTTACAAAATCTACAACACCCAATAATTCCTTGGGATTGTCTGTAGTATTACACATTTCCATGTAACTTGGATATATTTTTGGATACTTTTTCTTCAAAGCACCAGCTACCCCAGAACCCATTTTACTTTGACAATTAACACCATGAGCAACAATTCCTTTTGTAACTTCACATAAATCTTGTTTTACATAGTTAATCATTTGCTAATCTCAACAATAAATCGCCATGACAAGCTTTTGGATTGCACCAACAACCAAGAATCTTTCCTCTAAGTTCATGAAGTTGATTCATTAGATGTGGTTGTTTTAAAAGCCATTCTCCATATTTTCTTATAGCTTCATCTCTAGTAGAAACTCTAAATTCAGCTAAAGTATCTTTCTTATGACTAAATGGATTTCCCCATTTAGAAGGTCTGCCTATGTAGACATCATATGGTTCTTTCTTACAATGAACTACTTTACACATTAAATGATAGAAATTTGATTAGTTAATCTTGTCTTAATTTCTTCCCAAGTCTGATTAACAAGTAATTTTCCATTTCTATATACAGGAACCAAAATAGGTTCATATTTTGGTTCTATATTATTTTCTTGTGGTCCAGTAAAAATAACGTTCGTATGTGTATGACGATAAAGCATATTACGACCACGCTTTGATCTCTTACCTTTATCAGTCTTTGGATCCTTATAGACATCTCTCCACAAACTATTAACTCTAATTGCAGAACATTTCATAGCAAACTTAAGAGTATCACGATTCATATGTTGTAACAATGCGCCACCCATCCCAAAGGCAACATTATCAGCGCTAAATCCTGCATAAACTAGAGCATCTAAAATTTCTTTTATGCTATTTTCATTGATACCATCACCTTGAATAATTCTGACATTATTCAATACTTTATATCCCTTTGAATTGATATTAGAACCAAATCTCTCATTCAATAGATGAGTAATTTCTAAAACAACTTCAGCTGGATTTCCACTATCTGGACGAATAACGACCATTGCTCCAGAATCTATCACTTTTTGTTTTAATTGCTGACCCCAAATGAAATCTACAGCATGATAGATATCATAGGAATCAGAAACAACAGCAATCAAAGCACCAGGCTTTGCATACTTATCAAGCATATTTGCATATGCTTGAGCTTCTTCATCTCTTCCCCAAGATGTGATTGTACTGTGTTCTGCAGCAGGAATCGAAAATCCTGGCATTTCAGATGTTCTATAATATTCCCAAACAGCCAAACATGCTGGAATATTATCTGTGCCCTGGAAATTTAACAAATGTCCCATACCACCCAATTCTGAACTTTCTAAACTGGATACACCACGAGCACCAAAATCATTCAATTTGAAAGATAACCCAGACAAATCATCTGCGGTAGCTTTTAAGAAACCTTTAATTATTGTATGTATCTTACGACTAATGGTAGCGACTGTAGTAGGATACCACACAGCTCTCAACAAAGCTGTTTCTACATAAGAAGTCAACCAGAAACATTTAGGATCTGTATTTTCAACAGTAACCAAAACATTATTCACTGGAACAATAGTTCCTTCTAATACTGATTTGATTTCTAAAGGAAGCATTCCTTCATGTTTATCAACAATATATCTCCATCCCTCTTCATTGAAAGGAACACCATGTTTTTGACAAAAAGTTTTTGCTTCTTCTACATCTGAATAAGTTACACGTTTTGTTAAATATTCTTTAATGAAAGCCTGTAGACCAAAAAATACTGTTTCTGGATATTCTCCTCCACGAGATTCTATATAAGAATGTACTATTTCTGTACCAGGAGGATATTGAAGAAAATGACTTGCTTTATAAGAATCAGTATTTAAAATAATGTTACGTTTCATGGAGTCTATCTCCTTTACAATAGTTAAAGAAAGAGCTTCGTCTATCTAAGCTCGGTTAATCATATATTGACCAATTGAATGATGATCTTCGAACATTTCCTCACTCATTTCATAGAAATCAGATATTGGAACCCATTTAGCTTTATCTGCATCATCACTACCCTTCACCAAAGGTAATTCTCTAGTATTCAAAACAATCAAACCAGCATGAGTGATTGTTCTACCACGCAATGAGCGTGTTGGGGCATCGAAAACATGTGTTCCTTTCAAACCAGCTTTAAGCAGAACATGATCTACATCAATTTGTGTTTCTTCTATCAATTCTCTCAAAATTGCTGTTTCAATGGTTTCATTTTGATTCAAAAATCCACCAGGCAATGCCCAAAGTCCCTTTCCTGGATAAGATCCTCTACGGACCAATAGGATATGTCCTTTATTGATTACTACAGCATCTGCAGTAACAAAAACAGGAGGATATTTCAAAGAAGAAAATTGCTTCTTATAATCAAGAATGAATCTATGTTCATGACACAAATCTTGATATTTTTCGAGCTTCGTATTTGCCCAATTTTCTAGATATTTTTCAACACTAGATGTCATAGCATTCTTAGGAAAGGATTGTTTTCCAAAAATCCAATTTCTGATAGACGTCCCGTCAAGTTTTGCATGATTTGAAACTTCTACAAATTTGTATCTTGGAAAAATGTTCAAATAATAGGAAGAGTTATCCTTATAATGACCAATCAAATTTACTCTTGATTTGTTAGGATCTAATCCCAACTTATTGATCAATTCATCATTGATAGCTGCTTGAACTTCACCAATCCAACGTTGATCATTATATAGATCGTCAACAATTGGTCTAGTATTGAAATTTGATTTTAATCCTGCATCTTTGATAGCAGTTTCAATCATGTCACTCCTTTCAATGAAAGTGAAAGGATTTTTCATATTTCTAGCTATGAAAGATGATCCAACCAAAACCAAACAATTGGATGATGTTTCTGCAGCTTTCTTGAAAAGTTTCATATGTCCATTGTGGACTGGTTGAAATCTTCCGATTACAACACTTAAATCAGCTACAGGTGATTCTGTTACTTTGTCATGCCATTTATTCATGAGGTCTATCCTCGTTTTAGATTTGTAAGAGAGAAGAGAACAGTCTATCCGTTCTCTATCTTCTATATAGTAAACTTGATTTTTGTAAGACTATATTGTAGTTTTTATTGGGTAAATTCTATTATGTTTAAGTGTAGATCTTCTTATGTAAGGAACTACAATTTCAATATAATTCTCTTTACGATATTCTTCACAGGCTTCATAATATTCATTGTTCTTTCTATTATATTCTTCATAAGCAACACTATATTCATCTTCCAAACGTTTTCTTTCCTCTGGAGATGTTCTATAAGTGATGAATGGACGCTGAGGATATGATACATATTTCAAATTCTTAGAATTTGAACCATAAGAATATGGTGAACCATCAACTTTATGCACAAGTTTCTTATGAATCATATCTTTTTCAACACAAACTTGAATTCTTTCCTTTTGATTCTCAAGCAATGGTTCTTTTCTGCGTAAACCAATGTATCTACCAATCCTCACTCCTACATTACCATAACCTTTAGTTACAATTAAAATAGGATCACCTGGTTTAATTACATGACCTAAATCATTTGTAAAATCTACAATTTCATAAAGCTTAATTCTTGATTTTCTTGACATTTCACATCCTCATTAAAAATAAAAACATCAGTCTCATAGCCAGGATTCTGGTCCAACACTGTCATTTTTCTAACGATTTCTCGTTGTCACAATCGTGACTGCCTCAACCCGACCTCAAAGGATGGAACTTACCTCGGTCTGTTTGAGTTGCATGCTACATCAATAGTACAAACGATTTGCATCTCCTATTGGTTCCAAGCATGTCCTGAACTTACCTCTAAAGAGAAACGAGCTCTCCAGCGACAGTTCGGACTGATGTTTTTAAAAAGGGGCAGAAGTCTTAATCTCCTCCGCCTCCACCACCGCCATCACTTCCCCCACCAGCATCGCTAGAGGAAGAAGTATCGACAGACGTTTCACTAACATTAGATTCTGAATCTATAGAATTTTGAGTTTCGGCATATTCTGCATACGTCGCTTCAAATGCTGCTTGATCTTGGGTAATTTCTGTTGGTTCTTGAGATTCATTTAATTGAGTCTCAGCCATTTCTTCAGATTCTCTAATAGATTGCTGTACATTATCAGGTAATTCTGGTCCTGATTTTGTAGGATTGATATTGCTAAAATCGCTAATTCTAGTTGGAGAACTGTAATAGTATGTTGTTGTATTACCATTCAAAGTGCTATAGAAAATATACCAATACAATGCGTCATTTCCATTCCCAGAGGATTGATAATATTCAGAAACTTTAGTGTGTTTATTTACTATATGATGATGTTGTCTAGAATCACAACCAGCGGTTGTAAACAAACCTAGGAATCCTAGAATGGTCAGTATGACCATGTAAAAATTGATATAGAAATTTCTCTTCGTACGATTACTCATTTCCATTCCTTTCATTTGTGATGTAAACGTTCAACCAATGCTAAAACAATTGTTGCTAAAAGAAAAACCACAAACATTATCAATTGATGTGAAATCAATTCCCAAGATGCATCAGGATTCATGAATTTGCTCAACAAATGAATCACAGACAAAACTACAACACTGGTCGTAATTTTGATCTTCAATTCACCACTACTTATGTTGTCATTCACATAACCATGAAGCTTACTCACAAAAGAATTATATGATCCTGTGATGATCATCTTCACCAAATTAGCTACCATAACGATATCAATGGTGTTTAAACCAAACAATTCTACTTCTTCAATAGGTGCATTAATTCCATGTTTAGAGAAAAATTCAATCAAATAAGAAAAGTAAGAAAATCCATAATAGAAAAGAACAACCACCAATCCCAAATAGAATGGAATCAATGCCCATCTAACATTGAATAAAAACAATTCTACCATATGGATAGACTTGTTCTTTAACACAACAGGAACAGAAATTTCATTCACATGTTCACTCATGATAACCTTCTTTTGTGGTGCTCTAATCCGGAATTGAACCGGAACTGATACTTTACGAGAGTATTATGCTGCCAATTACACCATATAGAGCTTAATTCTTACACTTTTGATCTAATTTAGGATCACATCTATCTTCATGATGAAATAACCACATCCAAAACCACCAATTACTCCAACCACTGAACCAAGATCTAAAAGTCGAAGGAGGAGAAACAGATGGAGTTGGATTAATTTTTGGCTTTGAAAGAGGTTCTACAGGAATCATCTTTGTTGGAGATGGTTTAATTATAGGAGAAACTGGTTTTACAGAATATCTATACACATTAGGATGATAGGTGGGTCTAGAAATGCTACGGAATCCTCCATAAGAGGTTCTAATGGCGGATTCGGCACGATCTCCACAAATAGCTACCATTACCATGCAAATCAAAATAATCAAGAATTTCTTCACATTTCTTCCTAAAACCTTCACTCTACCTAAATTATTTCGTACATTCCTGCATGAAACCATTTTCTAGAATGAATTGGATATGGTGGATAATCCCATCTTTGTCTTTTATATCTATCATAGATCCAATAAATTGAATGATGATGTGGAATACGATAAGGGACAGGACCATTCACAGTTCTGAGTTTCCCACAAATCATCTTGGATCTAATTTTAGACATTCTTTCTCTTAAATCTAACTGCTACAAATGCTCCAATAAAAGCGCCCAATATGGCTGCTAATTTCATTCTATTGTCTCCTACATAAGCAGAAACAGAAATTACACTAGCAGCCATAATAGCAGCCATAATAGCAGAAGACCAAAATCCAGCAAAAAGTGCATTACCATCATTAACAGACATAATGTACTTTGTCCAAAAGATATCTGCTATAGCAACAAGAATAAGAACACCCAAAAATTCCAAAATAACCATCATATAGAGTATTCTCAATTTATGCTATAAGCAACTTACCATCTACATACAAACGTGAATGTTTTGGAATTCTTGCTGCCAAGAAATCCATTTGATCAACCAAAATATTACGCTGCTTCATAATGAATTTTTCTTGAGCATTTGGAATATAAGGAACATACAAAAGAGGCATTCCCGCTTCTTCTGGAGTTTTTGCGGCCTTAGAATGATTACATGATTTGCATGATGTAACTGCATTCATCCAAATGTTCTTTCCTCCACGAGATTGTGGAAGAATGTGATCAATGGTCAATTTGTCAGAAAATTTCAAATTGTCACCACAATAAGCACAGATATAACGATCACGAGCATACAAAACTTCACGCTCTACATAAAGTGATGTTCTATTCGCAAACTTTTCACCCAATAGAGGACCAGTCACACCCAGAATCGGTGCAATATCAATTTGGGATTGTTCGCCATCTACATTCATTCCACCCAAGAATGTCTTGATTGGATCACCAATGGACCACAAGACCTTTCCACGTGCGATGTAGCATGCAGCTACACGAAATGGTTGCCATTCTTTTGGTTGACCAGAGGAATCTGTAATCAATACACGTACAGACACAATATCACCTATGTTTCAAAAATGATGGTGTATTTAGTATACCTGGGAAAGTTTTGTAATACTATGCTTAGGTCCAAAGACACATGTAATACTTAGCAAACAATCTAAAACCATTTTGTATTTTAGCTGAATGATTTTGATATCCTTCTTTATCAAATTGATGAGTGTGTTTTTTACCTTTAACCATCTCAAACATTTGTTTATTCTTAGGAAGATCTTTAGTTTCCTTTGTAGGAACAAGTTCAAAATCAACCTTACCAGAATGATATTGTTTTTCCCAATCTGTATTGTATTGCTCAAATGCCCATATCATTTCATCTAAGATCCAATCCCATCTTTTGAACCAATTCTTATCTGTATCCCAATCATTCTTTTTCTTGGGCGCTGAAGTTGAACGTAATTTCTTTGGAACATCCTCATCATCTGTGTTAGGTGCTCCATGCTTTTGGTTCTTCAACTGTTTTAAAGCAGGAAGAATAATCATAGCTAATGTAGAATCAAGATTCCATGTATCCCATCTATCAAGTTTTATCTTGATTTTACGTTTTGGAGTCTTTTTTGTACGTTTATTGAAATTGGTATATGGGCCAATGTGAATATGCATTATCTAATCCTCAAATGTTAGAGTCTTGACCATCATGTATTTCAAAATCTTTTAAAAAATCATGATAGGTCTTGAGTTTAGCTATTTTCTTCTTAACAGCAGAAGCTAAACTCAAATCATTCATAACTTCTGGATATTTGGCTGATATTATCATGATCAATGCCACAACATCACCCACTTCTTGTACCAAATGTGTTTTATTACTCTTTCCCTTGTACACATTATCTAATCCAAATCTCTTTGCTTTAGAAAGAGCTTGAATGACTTCAGCGCATTCTTCTGTAAGAAGTCCAAACAATTCTTGCAATTCTTTATCTTTTATCATGGAAACATTCCACCATATGGATTGTAGATAGAAGCAACTTCTGCAGGAGAATGAGTATTATGAAAATTAGTCAAGAAAGTTAAGAGACAATAATTATGATAGACTTTATCTCTATACTTAACTGCGGTAGATCTATCAAAAACCATTGACTTATCGCAATAAGTGCATCTTTTATTCAAAACAGATGGATCAGTTTCCCATTGCCAGAGCGGTTTTTCTTCACTCATACATAATCTCAGATGGTAGGACTAGATGGTAACGCTCCATCGTTTGTACGTTATCAGCATACTGTTCTACTTTTGAACTATAGTCCCACAAATCAATTTAGATAGTTGTTATTTTGGTAATAAGCACCAGATTTCAATAATTCAAATAATTCATCTAAATCTGTATGTACCTGTTGAGCCACCAAATCTATATCTTCTCCATTGGCCATAGCTAAATTATGAGCATTCGTAGCTAAAGCATGTACAAGAGCATAAACCGTAACACCAGCATGTTCTTCTTTATCACAAGTTTCAGAAATGGAAATCTGAAGTCTTGTGGTTCTTTCGCAAAATTCATCACCATCCATCTCGTCAACTTGATTTTCAGTGTCCATTTTTACCTCTGTTTGATGGTAATATCTATTCTACTGCGTTTCTTTGTTTCATCCACAACAGCCCTAACTTTTCTTGCTCTCAAATGAGCTGCAGATGCATTATTATATGGATTGAAACTTTCATGAACAATCTGTTGTAAAGTTTGAACTTTTTCTTCTAATTCTACAACAATATCTGTATATAATACCAGATCAGCTTCTAATTTTTCAATCTTAGCAACAAGTTCTGCTTTCGTTAACTCTTTTTGTTTTACTTTCGTCTTTTCGTTCACTTTATTCCTCACATGTCTATCTTATCACGAAACCCAACAAATACAGGGAAACGTGGAAGATCTTTCACACCAATCTCAAAATACTTATACTTGATGATCTTTCCATCAAATTCTTTACGTGCTAACCAAATAGCTTTGCGCATATCATCATCAAATCCGGTCCCAATATTAAAAAGAAGTTTGGTCTTAAGATCTTCAACAATTAAAGAACCTAGCGTATTCATAGGGACCATATTGTCCTTATGAGAAGAACGTTCTGTGTGACCAAAAGCATCTGTTTTAGCTTCATTGGCATTGTGCATTAATTCTTGAAATCCTACAATCACTGCTTCTGCATCGGTAAAGCGTTTGAGTTTCAACAACAAACCTTCATTGGTTGTAGAACGACCAAATTTATATTTTCCATTGATTTTACGTAAAACAAGACCTTCATACCCCAAAGACAAAACCTTTTCTTCATATTCCTTCAATTCATCTGGTGTATTGATAAGAACTTGAGGAAGTACCAAGAGACGTTCTGTGTGACCAATAATTTCATTGATCTTCTTTTCTCTTTCTGAGTATGGAACATCAGGAATATTCACATAATCAAACACATAATAAACGAAATCTGGTTCACCATCACGAGTCATCACTGCAGAATTGGTCTTATTATAGACATCTTTTGCATTAGGATCACCCACGATGAGTTCTCCATCTAATCCATCCAATTCAGGATGATCAGTGAAAAACTTTTGAATGAATCTATTAGGAATTTTCTTCCCTGAACGCGACATCAAAGCACCATCTGTAACGATGCCTCGAATTCCATCTAACTTAGGACTTGCATAAAGAGGGTAGCTGAGCGTAAGAAGATTAGTGGGTGCTTCACCACATAGCATTGGCTTCTTCACAAAAACTCCCTAGACATTTAGAATGATAGTTTGGTATTCTATTACCAATTGTCTTGAAAGTAAAGCAGAGACTTACGTTGCTAATGGAAGTGTAAATATCAAACAACTCAAATGCGCAGCCTGATCAGCACCAATCACGACAAAGAACCAATGCTTTTCATTTTTCTTCCAGAAATATGATGTTGCTTTTGATGAGAAGAAATCTATATACCAATGAAGTAAGAAATTGACAAGAGCATATTTCCAACCAAATACAATCAAGAAAGGTAGACTGTAGACAAAGACATGAATAGAAAGCCATTTTACAGATGTACTTTTACTAGTTGCCATCTTATCAGATTGAAGAACAAAATCTGAAAGCCAATGTAACCAAATCAAAGCAATTATAACAATAGAAAAATCATTTGGTATCATAACGAATCCTCATAATTGGTGGGTCCTGTTGGTAATGCTCCAGCGTCTCGACCATGTCAAAGTCGTGTTCTACTTTTAAACTAAGGACCCTTTGAAAAGAAAGATTACAAAGAATTGATATCTTCATTCCTTGATCGTAAATACAAATCAAATTCTCTCTTTAATTCTGGTTTGTGAGAAGCAAATTCTATCACACCACATGTATTCTTATGTAAGTCTACATGCGGATCAAAATTATGCTTCAAGAACATATCCCAACGATCAACATATTTTCTATCATGCTTACGACCATGAAAGAAATGTTCTATTGTACCTTGTATATATCCTATATTGAAATTTGCAAATTTTACCGCACGATCTCTCCATGTATAAAGAGATTGTAGATAATTATCCGTGGCTCCTTTAGGAACTGAATATTCTGCTTTGTCAACCAATGACAAAGCCATATGATGATCTCCTGAACCCATTCCACCCAATTCAAACAGACCACCGATCTTATCTAATGCTGAACGTCTCCATGCCCAAGCATAACCTGAGTGAGGATAATCGTGTTTTCCACCAGAATGTGCCCAAAAATTTGGGCCACCAGGAACAACTGGATGACCATGAAAATATTGACGTACAAATGAAACATGATGATTAATATGTTCATCGTTTGGACCCAAGTCATAACAATTGGACCAAGGTTGAATAACATCATACAATTGGAGAGCATTTAATGTATCAGATACCCAAGTCTTTTTACGGAATTTAATGTCCGCATCAAATGTTCCAATGTATTTTGCATCTAAAGGAAGTCTAGAAATACCAATGTTTAATAAATTTTCCTTATTCCATGCTAGAGTTTCTGCTCTAACACCAATATGAACAACACCAGGAGTTCCAGCACATTGAAATGGTCTTTCTCCATATACACATTCAACAGTGTATAGATTTACACCTGAATCTATCATGTGCTTTTCAAATTCACGATAGGCATCAATTCTGCTTTTCCAAAGTAGAGGATTAGAAATAGCAGTAACTACATAAAACATCTTAGGATCTAAAGAATTAGAATTTCCAAATGTAATTGAGTGGGAATGAGAGGAGAATGTTTTTGAGGAAGGATGGGAGGATAATGAAGCAGACTTATGATCGTAATGGGGCATTTCTTTTTTCCATGGAAATTTGTTCAACGAGATTATATATTATCCTGGAAAAACCTAATATAATAGGTAAAGGAATTG
>Ga0105238_10000953_pt1 | contig 29654 bp, 30 predicted proteins | sample KBSC34metaG_FD_81526 | JGI IMG/M metagenome (GOLD analysis project Ga0105238, IMG submission 81526) | Corn rhizosphere microbial communities from Kellogg Biological Station, Michigan, USA - KBS C3-4 metaG | ecosystem: Host-associated > Plants > Roots > Rhizosphere > Soil | place: Michigan, USA...
CATCGAAGTTTCCGATTACAGAATGGCCTCGATTGGTGGAGAAATGGCTGGTAACAATCGGGATGACCGCGGAGTGATTCGTCTTTGAGGCGCAAATAATGCCGAGTCGAAAAAATAAAAAAAGGGCGATTCCTCAGTGTTTTGAAGAATCACCCTGCATGCTCGGCATTATCCGTCACACGGCACAATATCCGCTATGCCGATCTCGGCATAATGACCGTTATGCCGAGATCGGCATAAGGGTTATTTTCTGTAGCACTCGGGAATGCCGAGTTTAACAGGGCGTTCTCTCGAAATCCCAAGAGAACGCCCTTTTATGCGCCTCACAACTCGGCATTATCAGAGGGCTTGCAGGAACGCCAACAGTTGGTCGGATGGGCGGTACCGGCCGCTCCGAACACGAAACGGTTCCGTTTTTGCGAGCGCCTTTTCTTTCAGTTCGATGTCGGCGTGGAGATATATTTGAGTCGTATCCATCGACTCGTGACCGAGCCACATCGCGATTACAGAGCGGTCTACACAGTGCTGGAGCAGGTTCATTGCCGTGCTGTGGCGTAAGACATTTAAAATCATTGAGGAACCGCTTTTTACCTTTCTCAACTCGGCATTATCCAGTGGTTCAAATGCGCTTTCATGTCTAATCTCCGCTCCATTGGTAATCATATCCGGCAGGCGGATCATAGTGCCAGGCTTGAAGGCGGGTGGGCGTTGTATTTGAATCCCAATAGATTTTGATATAGCTGATATGGCTATCGCGACTGCCGAGGCTTGCCGCGCCGAAGCGTAGCGAGGGCGGGTGACCAGCATCGTTGCCGCGCAATTGTTCCGCGTTGGAATCTTCGCCTTGAGCGGCGTCGCGCTGTAGTCCGAATCCATCCGCACCATGTTCGCGCGCAAATGGTTCACGATGGGCTTGGCGTAGTTGATCAATGCTTCGTCGTCGTTGAGCGTGATCACGCGCACCTGGTCCGGCGCGAGCCAGAGCGGGAAGTTGCCGGCGTAATGCTCGATCAAAAACCGATGAACCGCTCATGCATGCCGAGCGGCGCGCGATGGTTGCACAACGGCGTCTTGTTCGAGTTATGGATTATACCGGAGTTCGTGCATGCCTTCGTGCATGGTTGATAAGATTCTCAAAAACATGATCATTGGCGACTCCTGGCTTGTTCAACAGTTTGTCGGATCACACCGACGATCAAATCGGGTTCTAACACAGGCACGTTATGTCCACTGTTTTCGGTGATGACGTGTTGTGAGTTGGGCACAGTATTCAGCCACTCGGTGTGGAACTTGATCCACATCTGATGGACCGTCCTATATTCCTGCCTTTGCGTTTCGGTCACGAAACCGGGAAAACTCCGAGGCCCCATTCCAGTGATCAGAATCACTAAAATTCCTTCGGGCACTTGGCTCTCGTGGGCCTCGGTGAGGCTGGCCTGAATCTCTTTCCATTCTGCGTCCTGTCTTTCCACATGGCTGGTTTCCCGTGACTGATTCCAGTAAATAAATTCTTCCTGGGTCGGATCAATCAGAACCAGACCCGCAACCTCGTCCGAATACATGCCGGCAAACACGCGGATCATCGGCCCGCCGAAAGAATGTCCAACGAGAACGTAAGGCGGCAGGACGTTCGCGTTATGAAGTGCGGAGTGTAATTCGCGCGCCACTTGTTTCGCGTCGCGCGGTTTCGGGCCGGGATCAGATAGGCCGGTCCCCGCGCGATCGTATGAAACCGTCCGGGTGAATTGGCTCACTGCGGGCTGCACGCGTTCCCATCCCTCCAACGGGCCGCCCGCCGCAGGGCTTCCGCCGGTTTCAAATACCACGCTCGGACTTCCGTGACCCGAGATCAGTATTCGAAGTTTGTGCCCACCGACGTCAACGTAGGTGAAGGCGAAATGGCCGGGGTCGAGCGCCAGCGCAATTGCGGCGCAACTGACCGCGGCCGCAACGACCGGAAAGATTTTGCGCATCGGCATCATTTGAATTGTGTCAACGACGGCATAATACTGTTGGACTGGCTAACCATGACGATTTGCCTCCAACGATGAAGCGGCAAAGCCCATTCGCGCGATTGGAAAAAGCAGCAGAGCCACGAGTAAATAAACATGCGCCTGTCGGTAAACGTCGAACGGCGGGCTGGCGAGAATCGCCAGCGCGATAAAACAAAGTGTGAAGGCAATCCACAGCAGCAAATACTGGCGGGCGTGGCGCAGCGCAATGTTCCTCCACGAGAAAACAGCGATCCAAAGTTTCGCGATCACCAGAAAGGCGAAACTCCAACCGAGAACTTCGACGGCAATGGATTTTCGCAACTCAGGATTGCGTTGGAGCAGGCGGTCAATGTTGTCCGACCAGATTGCACAGGCCAGCAGCAGCAGCAACGGAACGAGCACTTGCAGCCCAATTGAACCGAAGTAATACACACGACGCCCGGAGAGTCCCGTCCAAAATCCATTCACCATGATTCTCCAGGTGAGAACCATCAATCCAACAAAAGATAAGACGAGGATTACGAACCATGAATTGGGATAGAACATACGGAACTGGTAGACCATTTTCTGCAGCTCCACACTGTTCGCCCACACTGAAAGCCAGCTCGTGATGAAGAGCAGGACCAACATCCAAGTCATGAAAATGCTTAACGCGGCCACCTTCAATTTTGCGACGATAAATTCTGTGGCGGCCAACGGGCGAACGGCAAGAAATTGGGGAACGTTCAGGTTCGTAGAAAATAGGTCTGGCTTGGCAAAACCTTTGCCGATGAGAAAACCAAGAATGAGCGGAAGTCCAACAACCCAACAGAGCGTGAGCACCGTAAATTGCTGATCATTACGAAATCGCCACGTCAACGGGCTGATGACGACCAACAGCGCAAAGCCCACACAGGCAGGCAAGAGAAGCCCGGCACGCCGCCACTCAAACCAGAACTGCGCTTCGGCGGGGGATTTGAAATCCTTCGTGCGCCGAGGAAGAACATCTACTAGCCATTCGACAAAGCCTTTGATCCAGTTTCCCCGGCGACCACCACCGTGCCTTTGTCGGGCGACGGATGCCCAGGCAGTCACAAACGCGATGGGCAATGTTCCAAGCACAATTGGGATCAATCGTCCCTCTGAGAACCAAGGCGACGAAACCATGTTGATTTTTTCAAACGCCGGAAGGACCGCCACCAGAATGCCGCTCACGCCACCGATGCTAAGAACAACGGTCCGCAAGATGCGGAATTCCGAGAGACTCCAAAGTGTCGTCTGAAAATACAACACATACGCCCCCAAAATGATGGCATACCATAGTGGTCGGTCAATCTGGCTGTGAGTCCAGACAAGTTTGATCCAGGCGAGGTAAAGCAGTTCGACGGTCACTAAAGCGAGAACCATCGGAACGGCGACGAGTTTCCACGTTGGCACGGGCAGAGTGAAAATCCGGTAAGGAAATCCGTTCCATTCCTTGGCCGGGCTGGCTTCCGTGCAGTTTAGGAGACCCATCAAAAACGAAACCGATAAAACCATTGCGATTCCAAAAACCGCGGAAAACAAAGCGTGGTTTGTATCCGGTATGATCAGATTAATGAACGCACAAAACGCAAGGCAGATCATCACTAGCCAGGCGGAGCGGCGGCCTCGCTTCCAGATTTCCCAAGCTAGCGCTGTGACTGGAGAATGCATGTTTAGTAATCGAGACTGATTCAGGAAGGCTGGTTAGAAATGCTCGTGCCCGCGTGCGCCACAAAAATCTCATTGAGCGTCGGCGCGCGATCATCTACAACGCGCGCCCCAAGACCGGCCGCAATTTCGGGCAATTGATTCCGCGCGCCGTTGCACATGACCGACCATTCCTTTCCATTTCCAGAAATACTCAACGCACCAGCAATGATTGGCGCTTTGGCTTGAGCGGTTTCAAAATGCAGCGTGAACTGACGATGCTGCTGCTTGATTTCATCGAGCGAACCGCACAATACGATCCTGCCTTGATGTACCATGGCGATGTGGTCCGACACACGCTCGATTTCTTCGAGCAAATGAGATGAGAAGAAAACCGTCCGGCCTTCATCCGCCACCGTGCGGATGACTGCTTCCAGAATGTCGCGGCGAACGAGCGGATCGAGACCCGAACTCGGCTCGTCCAAAAGCAGTAACTCCGGGCGGTGCGCCTGCGCTGTAAGCAGTCCGGCCTTGGCCAGTTGACCCTTGGAAAGTGTGCTGAGCCGCTGCGTCGGATTGAGCCCAAATTGCTCGCGCAACGTCTCTGCGTAAGCCGCATCCCACTTGGGATAAAACGCCCGCGAATAGCGCAGCAATTCATCCACGCACATCCAACCGGGTAAGTCCGGTTGCTCGGAGAGATAACCGATGCGCCCGAGCACGGAGACTGGATCGGAAACAGGATTGAGGTCAAAGACACGCACGCTTCCCAACTCAGCGCGCAGCAGGCCCAGAATGTGTTTGATCAAAGTGGTTTTGCCAGCCCCGTTCTCGCCGACCAATCCGAACACGCCGCCTCGCGGGACGTGAAGCGACACATCGTTCAAAACCGTCTTTGAACCAAATCGCCGTGACAGGTTCGCGATGGAAACCACGGCCTCGGCTGAGGATGGCGAAGGAAACTTCATTTCGTTGCCTCCTCATTCATCACTTGCTCACGCTCACGGAGCAACTTGATGACTTCATTCAATTCAACGTCGAGATGCCGCGCCTCGGCCAGCAGCGCATCCACGCGTTTGGCGAGAATTTTGGTTTTCTCTCTTTGTGAAATGGAACTTCGCGCCTCGGAAACATACGTGCCCGAGCCATGCCGCTTGGTCACGATGCCCGCATGCTCCAATTCAAGATAAGCTCGCGCCACCGTGTTGGGGTTCACGGTCAGTTGTTCAGCCAGAACGCGTATGGGCGGCAATTCCTCGCCCGGCTGCAATCGTCCCGCCGCAATGAGGTATCTTACCTGGCTGATGATTTGATGATAGATCGGCACTCCATCCGAAACGGAGACTTGGATTTGCATATCTATGTATTACTACAATAATACACTTTGTCAACTCGAATGTGAGATTCGCGCAATGCTCGCAAATCCTTGTTAAATCCATCCGTGATTCAATCGAGCGTCGCTCGGTCATCTCCGCACTACTTTTATTATCATCAGGTACTTCGCTCTTTGATACTCGCCAAAATGTCCGCCACGACTTCCCCTTCGGCTTCGCGCCTTGCGGGCGGCCTGATGCAAGCGCACCGAGACCATGCCCCCTTCCATATCTCGATCGCCGATGACAAGCATCGCGTGGACGCGCAATTGTTCCGCGTTGGAAATCTTCGCCTTGAACGGCGTCGCGCTGAAATCCGCATCCACGCGCACCATGTTCGCGCAGTTCGGCCACGATGGTTTGGCATAATTGATCAACGCTTCGTCGTCGTTGAGCCAGACTTTTGTTTTGAAAAAATCGCAACAAGACGGCTTGACGATCTTTTTCGCCAAGCTTCGTCAATGCTTCGTCCAGCAGGGGTGATATTTGTTCCCATAGTGGATGACCGCACTGCTTGAGCGGTTCAGCGGCAAATGTGGCGTTCGAACCCGCGGTGTGCCTTAAGACTCGGCTTTTTCCACGAGCCGGTAGCCAATTCCCGATTCGGTTAAAAGAAGATCCGGATGGCTCGGGTCAGCTTCCAGCTTTTCACGGAGCCGGGCGATATACACTCGCAAATAATGATTCTGTTTTTCTGCGTTAGGTCCCCAAACCTCCCGCAGCAGAAACCGCTGCGTCAGCACCTTTCCGGCGTGACGCACCAGCAGGCGCAGCAGATTGTATTCGGTGACTTTCAGTGAAATCTCTTTTCCGTCAACCGTCACGCGGCGGTCAGCGAGGTCGACGACGATGTTGCCGCTGCGGAAAACAGGTTCCTCGGCCTGTTTCTCAGAATGCCGAAGCGCAACGCGAAGCCGCGCCAGCAATTCCGTTGAGCCAAATGGCTTAGTCACGTAATCATCCGCGCCAGCGTCGAGTGCGGCTGCCTTTTCGGCCTCCCGATCGCGGACGCTGAGGATGATGACGGGCACGCGGCTCCATTCGCGTAACCGTTTAAGAACAGTTAGTCCGTCGAGGTTGTGCGCTCGCCAATACGTTGCGCGTCAAACACAACTTGCGTGAATCGCATTTTTAAATTGGATGGGGGACGGTCTACAGTCCCCAGACATCGTTTCACTGACATGACGGCCACGGCCTTACGGTGCGGCCATTCGGCACCGCTTAGGATAGAAACCACTTTGGTCCGCAACTTCTTCATTCCCCTGGCTCCGGATGACGAAGGCGTGGGGCTGGTTCACGCATTGCTGGAGGACCTCTATACCGCTTTAGCGGAACACGCGCCTTCGACCCGTGTCAGTCACGGAAGCTGGCTGAGTCTTTACTGCGAGTTCATTGCCCAGCATCGCAAAAAAACTATGCCAGAAATTCTGCACGTGCGTTTCTTGATCGGCCCGTGCACATCCAATTGCCCTTCGATCGACATTGTTTGTGAAGAGCCACCAACTGCTGACGAACAGGTTCCCTTTTAAATATGAACCAAGTCGGCACCAGCTCGCGCAGATGCACTAGAAACACGTCAAACATTGAAAATCGAACGAGGCCAGAAGTCTCGTCAGGAAAAGCAAGAAAATGATCGACGTAAATCAATGCACAATACTTGGGCGGCTCGTTCGCGAGCCGTCGATTCACACTGGCAAAAATGGCACCTGCGTTCAGTTCATCATCGCCGTGAACCGAAGGTGGACAGACAAGTTGGGAGAACAAAGATCTGAAACGGCGTTTCTCTCATGTAAGGCCTTCAACGGCTGGACCACGACCTTGGCTGACCGGCCAAAAGGAACACCTCTGTTCGTAACCGGGCGGCTTCGAACGGAGTCATGGGGAGCCGAAGATACCTCCGGCACGCAACTGACCGTGATATGCGAATCGGTTCAGGTACTGTCGTCCCCTCAACGGGAAACCTCCGTCAAGGCACAGGTCGCGACCCCGTCCGGTGCGGTGCCGTTCTGACGAATTTACGGGCGGGTTTTTGCTCTCACTCCGCCTGCCAACGAAATGTGAATCTCATACAAAGAAACCAGAACTTATGAAGCGAATCCCTGTTGATCTCAAAGCCGCAACGCTGGACTACCTGTTGGCGAAGCGACAACGCCGGCGCACCAGTGCTGAACGCACGCACTGGCTGATGCGTCAAATCGGCTTGCATGTGTGCGTTTCGACTAATGTTATCGAGTCAGCGTTTCAATTGTTTCAGCCAGAGGAACCCCGACAGCGCCTCCTAGATGAAGCTCGCGATGCACTCCGACCATATCTGGTGCTCCTGCCACAAGGACTCGAGTGTCTGCCAACTTGCTGGCTTAAAGCCCTGCCTGGAATTTGGCAAGACCTCTGCCGAATAAATCCGCGTTGGGCCGGGACGGCGTTGGGCGCGGTCGCTCATGATCATGGTGTTTTACGATTGGTGAGCGCGCAGGAACAAAACATACGGTTGGATCAAATCTCCGTTTTCGACTTGATGAGGATCGACATCAACGCGCGACTCTACCCGTCGATATGGCGCCCGTTAAAGCGGCGCCATGAGCGTGTGATCTGGATGCATCAGCCCGGACTTCGGAAAGACCTATTCAAGCTTCCGGAGACTGAAATTAGCAGATGAAAATGGCTCCTCGTGTTGAAACTGCCAACGTGGGAGGGACGCATAAGAAAGACTTTGGACTTGGCACCGCCCGCTGACCGTGGTCAGACAAGCTTGACCTTACGAATGATTGGATCCACCGCACGTCCAATGGCGGCGTGGCACGCCCTCTAAATCTTTCCATTCCAGAATGAGGCGGTGGAGTGTGCGTTCGCTTTTGTTCATGTCTCTTGCCTGTACGTAGGTGAGTGCTTTCTTCAGATCCGGCTTTCTCACCTTGCTGCACCATGCAAAGAATTCCTTCTTAAAGTCCGCGCGCGGCATGGATAGCCCTTTGAGACCTTTATCCCGCACCCGGCGGAAACGATAGCGAATCGTGCTTTCATCCAAGTGCGCATCAACCGCCGCCGCACGAAACGATAAGCCTGCTACAACCAGCAAGACCGGCTTAACAATGGATTTCAGCTCGCGAGGGCACCTCTCTAGTTCGCGGACGCGATGGCTTGGCATGGTCAGGGCGGTTTTCTTTGCCCCTGGAGCATACCCTGCGCGGCGCAAGCATGTCCTGGTGGTTTTAAGAGACAGAGCGGTGTCCTTAGGCTGACCTAATACTTGCCTGGAAAGATAGGCCTGAACTGCCCTGGTTGATTGCAACTTGCCAGCCGCAAGCAGCTTTCGCAAAACACTTATCTCACCATCCGATATTTCCGGAAGTCTCCCAGGCCTTCTCAAAACGTGATCCATACAATAGTAATTGTAGGCATATGCGGGACGAATTGCGATATCGGAACTGCGAGGACATCAACGTCCTTCATGGGCTTTAATAATGTCACATGCGGGAGAGATGGCATTCACTAGAATGCGGTATGAACGCATGGGCATACAAAGAGTGTAACCGCAGCCGCGCCGATGGCAGCGCATCCGTATGTGCGGCTGCGGGGACGGTCCATGGGCTTTTGCGATTCGGAGCCCTGAATAGACTATGAATGCACCCAAGCCATTCTCATCCCTGACTAAATTCCGTATTGTAATCGAATCCTTCGCCAACACCCAATGCGTTAAGCGCTTACTCCAAGGCTACCCGCATCTGTTGCTCGATCTGGCGAATCGGCTTGGCGACTTTCAAGTGGGTTCTGTTGTGTTTGAGCATCTAAAGAATTACAACTGGGACCCGAACATAAACGTCGACGAGCGCTGCAGGCGGACGCAAATTCTAATTGCTTTATGGAAGTGGTGTGGCAACGAAGGTTTGGACCAAAGTTCGGCAGAATTGGAAAAGGCGCAAAGCCTGCTTCCAGGTGCGAGTGATTCAGTTCTATCTGTAGAGCAAGTCAGGACGTGCTTGGCTCAGGCCGGGCGGCCATGGACGATTCCTTACTTGGTACCGCGCCTCTTCTTGGGGCTCGAACACTCCGTTGCCCTCGGGTTCGTTCGCGGCGCCGACTCGACAACACACGATTACCCGGTTGTCATGGAACGGGACGCCGAGGGCCGTGAGCAGATTTGCGCTCCGAACGCGGCGCTGAAGCGCTGGCTTGAACCGTACCGTCGCCTACGAAACGACGAGCCTTGCATCCAGGATCCTCGGATTACCGACTACGTAGCTCACCAGGCGGCCAAACTCAATCTTCCATGGGACCAGTGGATGGCGGCGCGAACCTTCGCTGCATATCGACTGGCCCTAACCTGCAATGTCTCGGAGGTCGCGCGACAAACCGGGTTCCCAGAAGCATTCGTTTCCCTGGCGTTCTCAGGCCTAATCAGCTATCGGGATGCCTTGCGGTATTTCGAACTAACCCCTCGAGCCTGTCGGCGACATAACTGGGACGAAGAAGTGTCGCAGTGGCTGGATTGGCACATCGGCGGATACATGCTCGGGGCTTCCCTGGTCGAATCACCAATATTGTAGCAGTTAGTTAGCGGCCGGCCTGCGGGCACCGTCAGCAGTTGGTTTGAAGGAGCAAGGATGAACCAACTAGAATTCCTGTTCACCTTGCTGGAACGGGTGCCGTCGAGGTTGCGCCACGACCTGCTCGATGCCGCCTGTCGCATACCCCCCACGTTGCAACATCCAAAGCTGGCGCATGACCCAGTCGCGGTAGGCCGGCTCGAAGCTCTGCTCAGGCGACGCGCCGACTTGATTGTCATTGACGGCACAGCTGAGCATGCCCGTGCCTTCCTGATGGATGCACTCGGCAAACACGGGCGATTATCCGTAAATGTTGCTGCGGCATTGCGTCGAAGCGGCCTATGGAGGCGATGCAAAGATAGTTGCCGGCCGTAGCCGCAAGCAACCGAAGGTGTTTTCAGAAAGACCTTCAACGGGCTTGGCGGAAATTCTGGAAATTGACCTCGGAATTTGTCGCTTGGGAGCGGGCAAAGGCGTCTAATTTTGTTCTTATAACCGGAAAATATGGCCTATGATAAAATCCACCCGGATCGAATTTTAGATCGAACCAGCGACTAATCCATCAACCAAAGTCCATCTCTTGTTCGGGAGGGCGATCGAGCCGCTCAAGGGCCAATCCAAAGTGGGCATCGGCCAGTTTTCGAGCATGCCACATCGGGCAACCGGCACGCGCTATCTTATCACAGGGAAGGTCCTCCAGCACCGAATGGATCTCCTCGCCGGACAACAACACTTGTCCGGCATCTGATTCCGCAAACCGAAATTGCCCCAGGTGTCGCAAAAACACGATCGCCGGATTATGAATGCGTCGCATATCCCGCCCCGCATAGTACAGAATAGCCTCGCGGAACGCGAAGGCCAACGCATTCTTAAACCAAACGATTCGATTTGTTTTCATCGGATGTTCTTTCGTTAGGCGGCTAGTCCATTCCCAGATCCGGAAGTGGTGTCGGGGCGCCGACCAAAAGCGTCGAAATACGATGCGGCAGGACTTCCCCGAATTCCTCTGCCAACTCCAGCGGCGTCCGTCCGTCAACAGCTAATAACGTCAGGGTTTCGCCGGTGAGCATCTCGCTCGGTACACGATGAACCATTCCTTGCGAGGCTGCGTAATGGACCAAGGTCCATCCATCGCCGTTAAGCGCCTGAAGTGCTGTGTCCGGCGTCTTCGCTGACTCGCCTATGAACGTCCAGTCGCCCAAGGTCGCGGCTAGGATGATATCCTCCTCAAGCTGGCGAGCAGCATCAACGCGATTGAGTGCGTCTGTGTAAAGCACTCTCGCCAATTGCCGGGAGAGAAAGTCCACGTTACGGGTTCGGCAAACCTCATGAGCTGGGATGCAATTGTGGCCCAGGATTTCCGCGAGTCCCTCTTCCAGGCTGTAGATGACGCGGCCATGACCTGGTCCGGCGATATCACCGTAATGAAAACCATCTGGCCCATGCAATATGCCAGGAGAATGGTAAAGCTCCCCGGACTCTCCGCCGAGACCTAGAATTGCATTCTTCAGCGCCGCGGCCAAAGAGCCCGAGAATTTGGATATGTTATTGATGTTCATTGGATCGAGAAGGGATTGGGAAGTAAAGTTGCAGAAAGGCGGTCTCAAATAGGATGTTGAGATCTTTGACCAGTCGAATTGCACCGCGGTTTTGGATGATCGTTTCCGGGCTCGGTTGCGACTCGTCGGAATCGCAGTGCGCCTCAATGTGGATCTTGGTCTCCTCAATGAGTTGTTTGCGATCGTCACCCGGAAGCGCGTATTGATACTTCCATTTGTCGAAGGATCGCTGGCCGCAGAAGAAGAGAACTTCGTCGTAAGTTGCCGCGGTGAACGCCGGCCCTTTTTCAGTGAAAAACGTTACATTCATAGCTATTGAGATTCTAGCGCTCGCGGCGGGAATGCCTTAACGAGCAATGGACTCCTACGCGCTGAAAGGTTCCACCTTGGCGCTGCCTGGTCGGTTGCCTCGGGGCTCTGCTGACTAAAGGACGTGTTTGAACCCCGGCGCCCGGGCACTAAACTGGAAAAAAGTGGCGAGGAAATCTAAGCCGGACGTGGAGCCTCCCGCGATTTGTGCGAATGATGGATATCGTGGCTCCAGTATCGGCTTGCTCAGACTGGCTGCAAGAGGAGGAGGTTAAAAATTGAATTGTCGAAAATCTGAAAAGCTTGCCGGACCATGTGGGCGAGTTCGAATTCACAGAAGGGCTGGTCAAATATCATGAAGGTATGTGATTCCGGACGACATACTAATTTCATCATACTTGCGCTGGTTGCGCCGAGAATATATCACCCAGACCGAAGCGCGAACCGACTTGGGCGTCCGCTGTATTATCGACGACGATACTTTTTGTGACTTGCTCAAATGTGTCGGGCTGGTAAACCTTATCAACCCAATCCTGTGTCACGATTTCTTCTATTCCCACCGAGACCGATTCTTCTCCGTATTGGAAAAATCTCCATCACACCTTTGATGATGGCTTCGGCGAGCCGCGTTTTCTGCTGCTCGGACTTCCCAGGCCAGAGTTCGGCGATGCCGTCTAGGGAAGTTGTTCTCGCACGATTAAGCAATTCACACTCACTCCTATTCATTCCAGACGAGCGGCGCCAGATCCATACAGCTCTAATCATCCATAACCCATCTCACACAGAGAACCAGGCCTTTGCGGCCTCGGGTGTCACTAAATCCAGATAATATCGTCGAATCATCTCCGGCGAATTCCCGCTTTCATACGCGACCGCGTTGATGTCTTTTGTCAACGCGAGTCGATAGGAAATGAAACTGTTTCGGAAGGCGTTCTTTTTGTATGCGACGTTGGCATCAGTCGCGATTCGAAGCCACGCGTGATATAGGGAATTCGCAATCGTCCATCCAGTGCAGATTCGGCCCTCTTTTTTTCGATGGGGTATGCCTTCAATCGCGAGCGGAGATTTTCCGGCATGCTGATCGTGCGGCGATCCAGTTTGGCGACCGCCTCAGTGATATTTATCGCTCCTGTTTCCTCATTGATGAGCACCCACCAAAGACGCACCAGTTCCTCGGTGCGGATCCCAGAAAACGCTTTCAACTCCAGCGTCACGCGCACATCCGCGGGAGCTTTGGCGAGCATGCGCGCCAGTTCATCGGGTGTGTAAACCTGCTGGCGGGGAGTTGTGGCGATGGCTTCTTCCTCGGAGGAGATGGTCTGGCGCGGATCGCGAAAGAATGTCAGGAATTTTGCGGCATGGTCCATTTCGCGCGGTAAGAAATCCTTTCGTTGTGCAAAATTGTAAAAACCGATCACAGCATTCCTCAGGTTGTTTTTGCTTCGCGCTTTCCCGGGGAAACTTGCGATCCAGCGGTCAATTTCTGCCGTTGTGATGTCGATCAGTTCCCCGGGGAATGTTTCCACGAATTTGGTTAGAAACTTGTTGGTGTCGCGTGGATGATAAAACCCTGCTCCTCGCCGTTCCAATTCTTCCAAATACGCGTCTCGGACCTGATCGGATGGCTCAAAACGTTTTTACGGTTGCGCAACGGGGCGCCCAGCCATGATGCGTTCGACCGGGTTTTTCAAGCTTTGGACCAGCAGCAACTGGCCGATAGCCTCTCGCGTTGGACGCAGAGCGTGCGGGCGGCGCTGGGCGGGGAAGTGGTGGCATTGGATGGTAAAAGCATACGCCGCGCATTGGACCGCGGAGAAGATTTTCGGGTGATCGTCAGTGCCTGGGCGACGGAAAGCGGGTTACTACTGGGCCAGCGCAAAGTCCGGGATAAAAGCAACGAAATCACGATGGTGCCCGAACTGTTGCAGGCTTTGGAACTGGCCGGCTGCATCGTGACGGCCGACGCGATGCATTGCCAGAAGAACATTGCCAAAGAGATTATCGAGGCCGATGCCGATTACGTGCTGGCGCTCAAAGGCAATCAAGGCGCGGCCTTCGTCGAGGTGAAAACATTTTTGGACGACGCGGTGAACCGGGTGGACCAGGCATTGGTCTATCTGGAGACGGTGAAAAAAGGCCATGGGCGGCTGGAAACCCGGCGCTACCGGCAGACGGAAAAAGTGGCGTGGTATTCCGACCAGAGCCAGTGGGAGGGTCTGCGCAGTGTGGGATTGGTGGAAAGCGTGCGCGAAATCAACGGCCAACGCAGCGTGGAACGGCGTTATTATCTTAGCAGCCTTTCGGCGGACATTGAGCGCTTTGCCAAAGCGGTGCGTGGCCATTGGTCCATTGAAAACCAACTGCACTGGGTATTGGATGTGGTCTTTGGCGAAGATCAGGCTCGCGCCCGGACGGAGCAAGCGGCTGAAAACCTCGCGGCCATGCGGCGTTTGGCAGTTAATCTCTTGCGCCGGGACACCCTCTGCAAACGCAGCCTCAAAGGCAAACTCATGCGCGCGGCCATCGATCCCGATTACCTCCGCCACCTCCTCATAATTTAAGATGCGTCAGCCCTGTTGTAAATTTCCCATCCAACGGGTTTCTTAAGTCACGGGTAAAACGTTTTGGATTGCCGACCGGAGTTCAGCGATTGACCATGGCTTTCCAATTACCAAGTCCACTTGAGGCACGGGTGGCACGTCGGCTATCATATCAACGTATGCCGTCACCAAGATGATTGGCTGCCGCCGAGAGCGGCCCTTGATGATTGACGCCAACTCGTGACCATTCAAGTGGCTCTCGAACTGGTTCCTGCGAATGTGCCCGTCGAAATGTTGTCGGTGGATAAGCCGAAATAACCGGCTTATAGGCGATTTCTAAAATAGTTGTCCGGTTTTGCCGCCCGGCGCACATAATGGAAAAATGCATGCCGATGACATGGATTTGGTGCGGGAATTCGCCAAGAGTGGCTCCGAGGCGGCTTTTGCCACGCTGGCCCGGCGGCACGTCAATCTGGTCTATTCGGCAGCCTTGCGCCGGCTCGGCAATGCGACCGAAGCCGAGGAGGTCGCGCAGAACGTTTTCATCATTCTGGCGAAAAAGGCGCGCAGCCTGCGGCGCGGGACCATTCTCTCCGGTTGGCTATATCAGACCGCTCAATTTGCAGCCGCCAATTACCAGCGCGCCGCCGTCCGGCGTCAGCATCGCGAACAGGCGGCATTTATGCAATTCACCGAACAATCCGACCCCCTCGCATCCTGGGACCAGGTAAGCCCGCTGCTGGAGGAAGCCATGGCGCGGCTCAGCCAAAAAGAACGCGACGCCATTGTGCTGCGCTTCTTCGAGAACCGCACCGTCCGTGAGGTGGCCGTGGCGCTTGGCTTGCGGGAGGCCGCGGCCCAAAAACGGGTCAATCGCGCCACGGGCAATCTGCGCGACTTTTTCCTCCGGCGCGGCATTCCGATTTCCACCGCCGTCCTGCTAGCCTCGATTGGCACTCACGCGGTGCAGGCGGCGCCGGTGGAATTGGTTTCAAAGATTGCGGCCACGGCGGGAATGAAAATCGCCACGGGCGGCGGTTCAACCTTAACCCTCAAAGGAGCATTGAAAATTATGGCAATGACAAAAGTAAAAACTGCAATCGTGGTTTTCGTGGGCGTGCTGGTCGTCACTGGATTGACAACCATCACGGTTAAGCAAATCCAGGAACACCGAACTTATCCGTGGGAGGTTCCACACTGGAGGCCAGAGATAATGAACCAGGTGCCACCTCAAGTAAAGATAGTCCCCGCAAAGTTTCCCAGGGGAGGAATGGGGGTGATTAATGGCAAAATGATGGGCATAGGCCAGCCACTTTCAAACATTTTTCCGCATGCATTTGGGATCAGCTGGTCACGGACAATCTGCCAGGTTCCACTTCCGGCTGGAAACTATGATTTCATAGCGAATCTGTCCCAAGGCTCGGCGGAAACACTGCAACGGGCAATTGAAAAGAAATTTGGCCTGGTGGCAAAGCGAGAAACGCGTGATACGGAAATCCTGCTGTTGACTGTCCGAAACCCCGGTGCGCCAAGCTTGACACGGGCCAATCAAAGTCCGTCGCAACCTTCGCAGTTGTCCGAAGATTCGGGTAAGTTTTCGTGTCGAGCCTACCCTCTTTCCGTCTTGGCCGGTTTTCTCGAAAGCTACTTTCGCACTCCGGTAGTTAACGGAACCGGTTTCACAGGCAATTTCAATGCTGATTTAGAGTGGGATGAACAACACGGGAAACCGGATAGTCTCCCAGCCTTGAAACAAGCATTGATTGACCAACTCGGCCTCGATCTTGTGCCAACCAACATGCCCATTGAAATGCTTATCGTGGAAAAAGCACATTGACGCTGGACTTATTTCATGTTCCGACGCGCCCCATTAACCCGAGGCGAAAAGGAGGCACGGTTTTTGCCGACCTTGTCCAACACCAAAGAAAATTGCTATGAGGCGGTGGCCCGCGAGGCCCACAAGCTCGGCGACCGTCATCACCGCAACTATGACCACACTACAAAAAAATGCCATTGCCGGGACTTTTGCGATCCTAGCCGGCATACGCACACTTCTTGTTGTGGTGGCTTGGATCGTGGATGAGGCTGTCGGGAATTGCTGGCGGCGCTTTCATGTTCTGCACGCGCGATGCTTTTCTGGCAGTCGGTGGTTTTGACGAACGACTTTTTTGGCGCAATGACTGTTTCCGCTTTTCAGTTTGAGCCTCGCCACCTCGGCTGCTACGGAGCCAAATCGAAAATAATTCGTTACCTTTTTGCCGCCTGTGTCCATATACCGGTGGAATGACGAACGACGACATGGCGCTGGTGCGTGATTACGCCCGGGCAATTCCGAAGAAGCCTTTGCCACGCTGGTTTCGCGGCACGTCAATCTCGTCTATTCCGTGGCGATGCGGCAGCTCCGCGATCCGTATCTGGCCGGGGACGTTACCCAGGCGGTCTTTATCATTCTGGCGCGCAAGGCCAAATCGCTCGGTGACCAAACCATTCTTGCCGGCTGGCTTTGTCGGACGGCGCGCTACGCGAGCGCCGACGCGTTGAAAACCCGGCGCCGCATGCAACTTCGAGAACAGGAGGCATACATGCAATCCGTTTTGAGCGACACCGGCCCGGAGGTCTGGCCGCAAATCGCGCCGCTGCTGGACGAAGTGAGTAGACTTAAACCCGATGTGGTCCTCATGGATCTCGCCATGCCGCTCTTAAACGGGATTGAAGCGACCCGCAGGATTGTCCTTGAAATGCCTTCCGTCAGAGTGCTCGTCCTCAGCAGTTATAGCGACGACCAACACGTGCAACAGGCTTTGGACGCGGGTGCCGCGGGCTATGTGATGAAAGAAACCGCCATCGAATTCATGTCCAAAATGTGTTATTTTGTTGGCAAATTAAGCTAATGCTGCCGCTAACCGAACGACTCTTGCCTAACACCTTTGCTGACACCGAGCCATGTTTTTTTTTGATGCGAGTGAATCCTGTCCTCGGTTTGGCAGCCGAGTCACACATTCGTGAATCAGATCGCAACCTTGCGTTAATTGTCAGCTTTCGGAATTCTCCTGACGATGTTTTGCAGTTGAGGGTTTTGCGGATCGAATCGCAGTGCCTGCTCTGCCACCAAGAGAGCTTCGGCGTTGCGCTTTTGGTGCATCAGGAAGGTGGAGTAATAATATGCGACCTCGGGGGAACGCGGACAGAGTGCGACACATTGGCGAAAAGCGAAGTCTGCTTCTTTTTCGAGCCGCTGGCGTTCCATTTCGTTGGTTTGGCGCATCGGCGCTGGACTGCCCGGTTGAGGGATGCCCGCTCGCCAGACATAAAGCCCCGCAATCGAAAGGCGTAGTTTGCTCAACCATTTCTGTGCCCAATCGTTTCTCGTGAATTCAGGATCGCCTTTGAAGCCGCTGAGATTGTGTTGGAGATAGACTTTCTGTGCAAAAGCACAGACTTCTTTAACTGATGTGTCGTCATGCAACCAATCACCAATCTTGGGGTTGAGACATTTCGTCCAGTAATCGTGATCGGTCTGAATGGTATCCTCAGTCATTTGTGCCCCGGATTGTCGGTTCAATTTTAGAATCAATCCATGTGGTTCAAGATAAGGAAACATCCAATCGAGCGGAATGTCTTCCTCGACGTAAAATTCCCGGCTCGGATTCTTGTCAAATATGAATTTCGTTAGAAGCCCGTTGATCTGCGGGACGGTGACCGGGTTGCTCGAACGACTTTTGGCATCCTCGTAAATCCTTTTTGAATCTGTTTCGGTCGGGATACTGATTCTGCTGCCGTAGAAACTTTGCAAATAATCCAAGTAGCTCGCATCAGCCAGCGCATTTTGTGTAAGCGTAAAGAACGGATCAGCGTTGGTATGCGACTTTTGCAGCGCGGTAATCAAAAACCTTCCCGGGTCCGTGCCACCAAAGTAGATGCTTCCGCCTGGGATGGATTCAATGACTTCATGGGCCAGGGCCGTGGGATACTGGACTTTTCCACCCTGGACGTTATCGAACGCGCCCCAGATTTCCTTCGCTGTTTCCCATCGAGTGCCCATCAAACGCTTGTCCGTGCCTCCGAATTGCGGAGCGCGTTGCCGCAACTGTTCCCAAATTTTGCTTATCCTGGGCCAGTTTTCTTCTCGTGCTGCCGCGAAGAGCCCCTGGTATTCCGGCGACAATTCAACTCCCTCAGCTTGCGCGGATGCGGTCGCTTGCGCTTCTTTCTCCGCGACAAAATCCCGCAACAAGCCGGAGGAACCCTGACGTGATGGCGTGGCTACCTGGCTGACGACCACAGCCGCGCCGCCAGCCACCAGAAATACTGCGCCAACGAGGGCAGCCGTTTTGAGTTTTGCGGAAGCCATAACTTTCAATGATCCTTTGATTAGCGTTAAGGTTGAAGCGGAGGCGGTTGCTCCCTTGGCGACCGCGATGTTCGTCGCGGTCTTTGCCAGCACCGCAGGCGCAGCCTGAACGGAGTTTGCGGAAATCGCGGCCGTTAGAACGGAAGCGGGAACAATAATGCTGCGCTTCGTGAAGAAGCGCCGCAACTTTTCCACCGCGCGATTTACACGTTTCTTGGCGGCTTCTTCGTTTGTTCCCAACGCCGCGCCGACTTCATTCATCTTCTTGCCCTCGAAAAAGCGGAGCACAACGGCGTCACGATCTTTTTCACCAAGATCGGCCATAGCTGCGTCCAGTAGGGGAGCGAGTTGCGGCCAGATATCCGGTTCTGATTCATTCAAGATGGATTGCATGTGCGCCTTTTGTTCACGCCGCGCGCGCTGGGTTTCGCTTCGCAAAAAGTTGGCCGCCGTCAATCGCGCCGCGTGATACAGCCAGCCCGAAAGTACGACCCCTTGGCGCAAATTACCGGCTTTCCTAGCCAGAATGACGAAGACGGCCTGCGTGATGTCCTCGGCGTGATGCGGATCGCGGACATGCCGCAAGGCAACGGAATAAACCAGATTGAGATGCCGCGTTACCAACGCTGCGAACGCCTCTTCTGAATTGTGGCGGGCGTAACGGCGGAGCAATTCGTTGTCATCCACTTCCTGCATCTATCAATAAATGTGTGCCAATCCGCAAAAGGGACAATCCCTTTTGCGGGGAGGCAAAGTCGAGGCCGGCTATTGAGTGGGCAGGGCATTTTCGGCAATCCGGATCACGCTCCAGCGTGCGATTCGACGCTACCCTGGTCATGGTTATTCCGCTTCGGTGATCTCTGTGCCCGGCACTTCGGTTGTTTGCCAGGGCAAATCACCTTTGAGCAGCTTTTGAATCGGCTCACTTAAATAGGACACCACTACATACGGCAGACGCATCTGTTCCCATAGTTCCAGCAGTTCTGACAGGCAAAATCCGGAGTCGGCCCCGCACACCCCGTAAACGAACGTGCCGGAGCAGGTTCTCCCGCAAATCCAGAAAGAAGGCCAAGACATTGCTTCCACAGTCGAAGTTGCCCGCTCGCAACCACTGCCGGTCACGCCGCAGAAGTCCCGCCATTTGATGGATGCTTTGAGCTCGAAATGCATCGATGCCCTTCTGGTTCAGCGGTTTCCATTTTCCTTCTTTGCCATTTTCAGGTAGGGTGTCCAACACCGCTTCCGATTAACGTCCTTAGGATTCTTAAAGGATTTTAATCTCTTATTCCCCAGCTTTTAATAAACAAATGGTCTAAATCCGTGTCGAAATCGTCATATGCGTATTCTTTTAGTTGAAGACGAAAAAAAGCTGGCCGATATGGTCGCTCGAGGCCTTAAAGCTGAAAGGCTGGCTGTGGACGTGGCGCATGATGGCGAAACGGGTTGGCAAATGGCAAACTCCTACGAGTATGACTTGGCGATTCTCGACTTGATGCTGCCCGGTTTAAGCGGTACGGAAATCCTGCAGCGCATTCGTCGCCGCAATTCAACGATCCCGATATTAATCCTGACCGCGCGCGACGCAACAGATGAGAAAGTTCAGAATTTTGAGGCTGGCGCCGATGATTATCTGACCAAACCCTTTGCGTTCGCCGAGTTGCTCGTCCGTGTCAAGGCCCTGCTGCGTCGCGGCCCGGTGAATCGCTCCAGTGTCCTCCGCGTGGCGGATCTCGAAGTAGATCGTCTGTCCAAGCAAGTCCGCCGCGCGGGCAAACGCATCGATCTCACCGCCAAGGAATATTCGCTCCTGGAATATTTCGCAACCAATCCCGGCCGCGTGTTTTCGCGGACGATGATTATCGAACACGTGTGGGACCAGAGCTTTGAGGGGCTCACGAATATTGTGGACGTCTACGTCCGTCATCTGCGCGAAAAAGTTGATGACGCCTTTCCGACGAAGCTGATTCGTACCGTACGCGGCATGGGCTATTGCCTGAGCGACGAGGTGGAAACGTGAACACGCGCTCGCTCAGTTTTCGCCTGGTGGCGTGGTATGCGAGCCTGCTGACGCTGGTTTTCATCCTGCTGGGAACGCTCATGTATGTCGACCTTCGGCATTTCCTAGAAAACAATCTGCGCCAGAGCCAGGCGCGGCGCGCGCAGCAGATTGCTGATACGGTGCTCAGTCATATCGGGGCGGCTGGGGAGGGTGCGGTCGCTTACGACATCAAGGACCGTTACGAGCCGGAGGTGAACGATCGTTTCATCCGGATAACGCGCCTGGGTAGCGACGGCAAAGTTATTTACGTTTCGGGCATGCCCAAGGACCAAAGCTTTGATCCAACTCATCTGCCCGCGCTGGCGGACTCTTCGGCGAACGAATTCTCCAGAAAAATCCGGTTGCCAGGTGGCGAAACGCTGCTGATTGAGGCCTTGAACTATACGACGCCGGAGCATCAACGCTTTCGAGTGGAGGTGGGTGTTCCGCTTAATCCGGTTTCCGCGATGCTGGGTCATTTATTTGTGCAGCTATCGTTTGGGTTGCCAGTCGCCCTTGCGGTGGCAATTGTCGGCGGTTATCTGCTCGTCCACCGTGCGCTCAGGCCCGTCGAGCAAATCGCGCGCAAGGCCGAACAGATTACCCAGCACAATCTGAGCGAACGATTGCCGGTGGCGTGCACGGGAGACGAACTGGAGCAGCTTTCGACTTCCCTCAACCACATGATTGGCAGGCTTGAGGATGCGGTGCAAAACTCAAAACGATTTGTGGCCGACGCTTCCCATGAATTGCGCACGCCGCTGACGTTACTGCGTGGTGAGTTGGAAAATCTCAACCAGGACTCGAGACTCGACGTGGAGACTCGCGACATGATGGGAAGCATGTTGGAGGAAGTCGAGCGCCTGACGAAAATTGTCGAAGGGCTCGTGGCTTTATCGCGCCTAGACGCGGGTGAGGCGAAAATGGAGTGGAAGCAATTCGATTTGGCTGAACTGGCAACAACGACTGCCGAACAGATGAACCTGCTGGCTGAAGACAAAGGAATTTCGGTTCAGTGCAGTTCAAAACAGGCTGTCCTCGTGGAAGGAGACCGCGCGCGCTTGAAGCAGGTGGTCGTAAATCTGCTGGACAACGCCATCAAATACACTTCGAGCGGGGGAACCATTCAACTTAACGTCAACCGCGAGAACGGTCATGCCATTTTCGATGTTGCCGATACGGGCATTGGCATCCCAGCCGATTCAGTGCGGCACGTATTCGAACGTTTCTTTCGCGTGGATAAAGCACGTTCACGCGATGAAGGGGGGGCCGGCCTGGGGCTCTCCATCGTGAAATCCATTTGCACGGCGCACAATGCCGAGGTGCAGGTGGACAGCGTCGTGGGAAAGGGCAGCCGGTTTCGCATCAAACTGCCCCTAGCGCATGAGCCTCGGAATTCCGATGTCCACCCAGGCAGTTAACTCGCTTGTTCTCAAATTTGAAAAGTAAAAACAATGAAAAACACGATTCGTCGATTACCTTCCAGGTTGCTGACCGCGCTGGGCGGGGCGGGTATTATAGCAGCTGCTCTGCTGCTGACTTCAAAACCGGGAAGAGCCACTGTCAACGGAGCCAGTTCGAACGTCCCATCGGTGGCGGTGGTAAAAGTCACCCGCGAAAACCTCGCCAAGGAAATGAAAATTCCGGCGGAGTTCCGGCCTTATACCGAAGTAGAACTGCACGCCAAAGTCTCCGGCTACCTGCAGCGGATCAACGTGGATTTCGGTGACCAAGTCAAGGCAGGGCAGTTGTTGGCCACGATTGAGATTCCGGAGCTGCAGGATGAACTGGATAACGCCACCGCCACCGAACAAAAAGCTGAAGCCAACCACAAAAACGCGCATTTGGTCTATTCACGCCTGCTCGCCGTCAACAAGGATCATCCCAACCTCGTCGCTCAAGAGGACCTCGACGCGGCTGAATCGCGGGATGCCGATACGGCGGCAACCATTGCTGCGGCCAAGGCAGACGTTGGAAAATACCAGACGCTGCTGGCTTACACGAAAATCACCGCACCCTTTGATGGCGTGGTGACGCGTCGCTACACGGATCCGGGCTCGATGATTCAAGCGGGCACATCCTCTCAAGCCATGCCGCTTCTGCGATTGTCGGACAATTACCGCCTACGGCTGGATTTTCCCGTGTCGATTGATTATGTGCAGGGCGTTCGAACCGGAGACCCCGTGGATGTGCGCATCGACTCCCCGGGCGGCAAGGCGTTCACGGGAAAAATCGCGCGTTTCACTCACAGGGTAGATGAAACGACGCGGACGATGATGGCCGAGATGGAGGTGGACAACCCTAAACTGGAATTGATTCCCGGGATGTATGCCACGGTGGTTTTAAAGGCGGATCAGCGACCCAATGCCGTGGCGATACCAACGGAAGCCATCACCGCAGGCAAGACGACTGTGTATGTCGTGAATAAAGACAACGAAGTAGAAGAGCGCACTGTGGTTCTGGGTTTGGAAACGCCCACGAAATATGAAGTTGTCTCGGGCGTCAAAGAGGGAGAGTTGGTCATGATCGGCAACGCAGCTCAGATCAAGCCCGGCCAGAAGGTAGAGCCTAAACTTGTCAGCCTGATGGCGGCCCAATGAGAATACTCGTGCATAGTTTCGTGGCAACGCAGTTTACCGTTCCGCTCGCGATCATGCCAGAGGCGCATTGCGCCACACGAAAGGATTCGAGCAAAAGAGGTTCGGGAAAGAGTGATGGCGCCCGGCGTCATTCCCATGCCCCCGATCGTGAACGGGCAGCAATTCGCGCCCTTCCGCCGAATTCGAATACTACACAACGACAGACCTAATTTCATGAAACCTCTTTCATTTGAACAACTGGAAGCGCTGCGCCGGCTAGACGCGTGCACGCTAGCGAATGCCATTGAGACTTTTCGCGAGCGACTTCGCAATGAAGGTTTTATGGGGCACGCCGTCCGCTGTTTGTTTCCGAACTTGCAACCCATGATAGGCTACGCGGCCACAGTTAAAATTCGCGGCTCGTCGCCGCCGACGACGGGGAAACTCTACTCGGACCGCACGGATTGGAGGGACTATATTTTATCGTTGCCAGCCCCGCGAGTTGTCGTGGTGCAGGATGTGGCGACGCGTCCCGGTCTGGGATCGCTGGTCGGCGCAGTGCATATGAATATTCTTCGGGCGCTGCACTGCACGGGTGTGATAACTAATGGGTCTGTGCGTGACATCCCCGCCGCTGAAAGTGCCGGTTTTCATTATTTCGCCGGCAGCGTGGCGGTTTCCCATGCGTATGTTCACATCGTTGAAATTGGCAAGCCGGTCGAAATCGACGGATTGAAGATCCGGTCCGGCGATTTATTGCACGGCGATTTGCACGGTGTACAAACGATCCCGCTCGACATCGCCACGCGCATTCCTCAGACGGCAGCAAAAATTGTGGCCGAGGAACAGTCGCTGATCGCTTTGTGCCGTTCGCCGGAGTTCTCGCTTGAAAAGCTGCGCGCTGCCGTTGCCAAGCATCGATCCTGATCCTCTTACTTCACAATGTCGCGCTTCGCAATTCGCTATCCGTATTTGATCATCGTTATCTGCCTTATCACGTGCGTGGTTGGCGTGACGAGTCTCGTGAGGATGCCGGTGGATTTGTTTCCGCCGATCAAAATTCCAGTTGTGGTGGTCGCGACTTTTTTTTCCGGGATGCCGCCGGAGCAAATCGAAAATGATATCACCGGCCGTTTCGAGCGATTCTTCACGTTGGGAGCGGGCATTGACCATATCGAGTCTCGCTCGTTGCCTGGCGTCAGCCTTATCAAAGTCTATTTCCAACCCGGCGTAAACCCGGATTCCGCAGTCACGACCATCGCAAATCTGGCGATGGCGAATCTTCGCCGCCTCCCACCCGGCACGTTGCCGCCAGTGGTATTAAAATTTGACGCCTCTAGTCTGCCGGTGTGTCTCATTACCTTGAAAGGACAAGGGTTAAAGGAAGCCCAACTCCGCGATCTCGGCCAATACGGCGTGCGTAATCAGGTTGCCAACGTGCCAGGCGCTTCAGTTCCGCAGCCATTCGGAGGACGCTATCGGCAAATCATGGTGTATGTGGACCCGCTCAAACTGGAGGCGCACCAAATGAGCGTGATGGATGTGGTGCGCTCAGTCAATCAGGCCAATTTGATTTTGCCTGCCGGCGACGTGAAAATCGGTGGGTTTGACGCCAATCTTTACGCAAACAGTCAACTCAATGACATCAAAGACATAAACACGCTCCCCTTGAAAACGATCGGAAACGCCTCGGTGCTCGTTGCGGACGTGGGCAAAGCCGCCGATGCATCCCAAATCCAATACAACATCGTCCGCGTCGACGGACAACCCTCGGTTTATTTACCGGTGTTGAAACAGGGTGGAGACGCCAACACGATATCCGTGGTTAATGGAATTAAGAACGCCGTGGGGCATCTGCTAGATGTGCCGAAGGAACTCGTGACCAAGGTGGTCTTCGACCAATCGGTGTTCGTCAAGAATGCCATCGAAAATCTGATTCACGAAGGCTTGATCGGTTTGATTCTGACCGGCGCGATGATTCTGATTTTTCTAGGCAGCATGAGAGCGACGGTCGCGGTATTCCTATCAATCCCGCTATCGGCGCTGGCAGCCTTTATCGCGTTGTCGCTCGGCGACAATACGGTGAATGCCATGGTGCTCGGAGGCTTGGCGCTCGCGTTTTCCCGGCTCATCGATAATTCGGTCGTCGTACTCGAAAACATTTTCCGCCATCTGGAATTGGGTGAAGCGCCGGAAGTCGCGGCGGAACGCGGCGGGCGCGAGGTGGCGCTGCCGGTGCTCGCGGCCACGCTTGCGACGGCCGTGGTGTTTTTCCCGGTGATGTTTCTCTATGGGGTGAGCCGGTTTCTCTTCGGCGCGTTGGCACTTTCGGTGATTCTTTCGTTGTTTGCGTCTTACTTCGTTGCCTTGACGGTCGTGCCGCTGTTTTGCGCGAAATTCATCAAAGCGCATCAGCGCCATGAAAGCGAAACGTTGCCACATTCGCAGTCATGGGGCCACCGGTTCAATATCTGGTTCAATGGCAGGTTCAGCAGCATGCTCGACCGCTATGATCGGGTCGTGAATATCGCCTTGCTTCGGCCCGCGGCCACGGTAATTGGGATAACTGGTTTTTTCATTTTGAGCCTCGGCCTTTATCCGCTAACCGGCGTGGCCTATTTTCCGCGCACCGATCCAGGCCAATTCGTCATTAACCTCAAAGCTCCCACGGGCACCCGATTGGACATCACCCAACAACAGGTGGAAAAAGTGGAGGACATCGTCCACCAGGTGGTGCCGAACGAGGATGTGAAGATTGTGGTTGCCAATATTGGAGTCACGCCTGGTTTCTCCTCCATTTACACGCCCAACTCCGGCCAGCACACCGCGTTCGTGCAGGTCGGGCTACAGGACCATCGCAAGGCGAGCAGCTTTGAATACATGAACCGCGTCCGCGCCCGGCTGCAACGGGAACTGCCGCAATTGACGGCTTATTTCCAGACTGGCGGTCTGGTGGATGCGATCCTGAATCTCGGGATGCCGGCACCGATGGATATCCAGGTGAGCGGTTCGGACATCCGCGAAGCGCACCAGATTGCCGCGCAAATTGCGCGCGAGGTCCGCGCTTTGCCGGGTGTCAGCGACGTGCTCGTGCCGCAGGACGTGGATTTTCCGGCTTTGAAAGTGGACATTGACCGGCTCCGTGCTAGCGAGCTTGGCCTGAATGAAAAGGAGGTGGTCGGCAATGTTATTACGGCGCTGACGTCGGACATGATGATCGCGCCAAGCTATTGGGTAGATCCGAAAAGTGGCAACGACTACATGCTGACGGTCCAATACCCAGAGAATTACGTGAAGAATCTTACCGACCTTGGATCGATTCCATTGCGCGCGACCGGCGCGGCGCATGCCACCCGGCTGGATGCGGTCAGTACTATCCGCCATTTTCAAGCGCCGACTGAAGTGGACCACTATCAGCTTCGCCGCGTGATTGACGTGTATGTGTCACCCGTGGGCGAGGACCTGGGTCATGTGCTCTCCGGCGTGAACAAGATCATAGGGCGGACTACATTGCCGAAAAACGTTCGGGTCACTGTGCGCGGTTCGGTGCAGGGAATGCAGGCATCATTCAAGAGCTTTGGCCTGGGCCTGATCCTTTCCATTGTTCTGGTCTACTTAATTCTGGTCGCCCAATTCCAATCGTTCCTTGATCCGCTGCTCATTTTGCTGGCGGTACCGACGGGTCTGGCGGGCGTGTTGCTGATGCTTTACTTCAGTGGCACGACCCTCAACGTGATGTCGCTCATGGGAATCGTCATGATGGTGGGCATTGTGGTATCGAACAGTATTTTGATTGTTGAATTCACGCACCGCTTGCGAGAGGAAGGCAAGCCACTGCGCGAGGCGGTGGCGCTGGCCTGCCGCGTCCGACTGCGGCCCGTGTTGATGACGTCGCTGGCAACGTTGATTGGTCTAATCCCTATGGCGCTGAACCTCGGCACTGGCAGCGAGGCTTACGTGCCATTGGCCCGCGCCATCATTGGAGGGCTCGCGGTTTCCGTTCTCTTGACGGTTTTCATAGTCCCAGCAGCGTATCTACTGGCGTATCGGAGGCGCGAAAAGGTCCAGCCGGTCTTAACTCAACCGTCCGCGACATCCTGAGGAATCGCACATGAATTCGATCCACAATAGAGCCTAAATGAAGTTATGCCCAAATTTGCGATCCGCTATCCGTATCTAATCATCGTGCTCTGTCTGATCACCTGCGTGGTAGGCGTGACCAGCTTCGTGCGCATGCCGGTGGATTTGTTTCCGGCCATCCGTATTCCGGTCGTGGTCGTCGCCACGTTTTATTCCGGAATGCCGCCGGAACAGATTGAGAACGATATCACCGGGCGATTTGAGCGGTTCTTCACTCTGGGCAGTGGCATCGACCACATCGAATCGCGTTCGCTGCCGGGAGTAAGCTTGATAAAAATTTATTTCCAGCCAGGCACTGATCCGGATTCGGCGGTCACCACGATTGCCAATTTGGCGTCGGCTAATTTGCGGCGCTTGCCGCCCGGAACTCTGCCCCCGGTCGTTCTGAAATTTGACGCGGCGAGCCTGCCGGTGTGCCTGATCACGCTCAAAGGCCAAGGCATGAACGAAGCCGAACTGCGCGACAACGGCCAATACACCGTCCGCAATCAGGTCGCTAATGTGCCGGGTGCTTCGGTGCCGCAGCCCTTCGGCGGGCGTTACCGGCAGATCATGGTTTATGTCGATCCGCTAAAACTGGAGGCGCATCAAATGAGCGTGATGGACGTGGTGCGAGCGGTGAACGATTCGAATCTGATCCTGCCGGCAGGCGACGTACGCATTGGTCCATTCGACTACAATCTCTATGCCAACAGCCAGCTTAACAGCATTGATGAGATCAATCATTTGCCGCTAAAAACCGTGGGCAACAGTTCCGTACTCGTGGAGGACGTCGGCAAGGCCAAAGACGCCGCGCAAATCCAATCCAGCATTGTTCGCGTGGACGGTCAGCCTTCCGTTTATCTGCCGGTGTTGAAGCAAGGTGGCAGCACCATCTCGGTGGTGAATGGGATCAAAGACGCGGTGGCGCACTTGTTGGATGTACCCCGAGAATTGAAGGCCAAGGTCGTTTTCGACCAGTCCATCTTCGTGAAAAATGCGATCCAAAACCTGGTATTGATTGGCGTGATCGGACTGGTTCTCACCGCTGGTTTGATTCTGGTGTTCTTCAGCAGTCTGCGCGCGACGATGGGAGTGTTGTTGTCGGTTCCCTTGTCAGTGCTGGCGGCGTTCATTGCCCTGGCTTTGAGCAACAATACGGTGAACGCAATGATTCTCGGCGGTCTGGCGCTGGCGTTCCCCCGGTTGATTAACAATTCTGTCGTCGTCCTGGAGAGCATTTTCCGACATCTGGAAATGGGCGAATCGCCGGAATTGGCGGCGGAAAATGGGGGCAACGAAGTCGCCTTGCCGGTGCTAGCTGCCACGCTCTGCACGGCTGTGGTCTTCTTTCCGGTCACCTTCCTTTACGGAGTAAGCAAATTCCTCTTCACTGCCCTGGCGGTGGCGGTTGTCCTGTCATTGTTTGCGTCCTACGTTATTGCTTTAACAGTCGTACCGCTCTTTTGCGCCCGATTTTTGAAACCGCCCAAAACCGGAGACCAGGGGGCCAAAGCCGAAAAAGTACCAAAAGCCAATCGGTTCCAGAACTTGTTCAACAATGCGTTTCAACGCTTTCTTGGCGGTTACGAAAAATTGTTGGACCGGTCGCTGGCGCGGCCGCTGATAACGGTCCTGGCTCTTTCCGGGCTTTGCATAGTTGGTTTTGCCCTGTATCCCCTCGTGGCGGTTTCTTATTTCCCAAAAACGGATCCGGGTCAGTTTGTCATCAACATCAAGGCACCTTCCGGCACCCGGCTGGAGGCTACCGAAGCGCTGGTGGAAAAGGTTGAAGCTATCATCCGTGATGAAGTTTCGCCCGATGACCTAGACGTGGTGCTCTCGAACATTGGTGTTACGCCGGGATTCTCCTCCATTTACACAAGCAACTCGGCACAACACACCGCCACTGTGCAGGTCAGTTTGAAACCGAACCATCGCGTCAGCAGTTTTGACTACATGCGACGGGTAAGGCAGCGCGTGCGCGATGCGTTGCCGCAGCTAAGCGCGTATTTTCAATCCGGCGGATTGGTGGATGCCATCATCAATCTGGGTTTTCCCGCACCCATCGACATCCAGGTGAGCGGGGCGAATCTGGAGGAAGCGCACCACACCGCGGTTGAATTGGCGCATCAGGCGCGCGCGCTACCGGGCGTGAGTGATGTCCTGGTGCCGCAGGATATAGATTATCCGGCACTGCAGTTGAACGTCAACCGGCTCCATGCCAGCGAGCTTGGCCTGACTTCAAGAGAGGTCGTCCAGAACGTCATCACTGCGCTTACCTCTGATCAGATGATTGCCCCCAGCTATTGGGTGGATCCAAAAACGGGAAATGACTACCTCCTGACCGTTCAATATCCGGAAGACACCATCAAGGACTTTGGCGATCTGACGGCAATCCCCTTGCGCGGCGACGGGCACGCGCATACGACGCGGCTCGATGCCGTAAGTGACCTTCATCATATTAACTCGCCTACGGAAGTGGACCATTACCAGTTGCGCCGAGTCATTGATGTGTACGTTTCCCCGTCTGGTGAAGATTTGAAGGGTGTCACGCGGCAGGTCGAGCAGCTCATCGCGAACACCAAACTACCATCA
>Ga0105238_10000961_pt1 | contig 29498 bp, 12 predicted proteins | sample KBSC34metaG_FD_81526 | JGI IMG/M metagenome (GOLD analysis project Ga0105238, IMG submission 81526) | Corn rhizosphere microbial communities from Kellogg Biological Station, Michigan, USA - KBS C3-4 metaG | ecosystem: Host-associated > Plants > Roots > Rhizosphere > Soil | place: Michigan, USA...
GCCGCTTCAGGATGGTGGATCTTCAGTAACCGGCTTCTGGTGCAAGGTGCGCCGACTGTGGCAACGCTTTCATCAGGGCGAGCATGTCACTGCTTTGGTGGGCCTCCTCGTTCGAGCCGCGTGCGGCTGCCAGGGCTGTTCGCAGCAGAGGTACGGCCGCGGCCAGTGTGGCGACCGCGAGCACGGCTCCGAATACCGTCGTGTCCACCGCGTCGAGGATCCAGCCGGCGGCGATGGGACCTAGCCCGGTGCCGATGGCTACGGCTCCGCTGGCGGCTGCGACCCAGCGGCCGGTGCGGTCGGCTGCCGCGGCCACGGCGAGCACTTGATCAAGCTCATCAAGGCCCTCATCGGCGAACCGGCGTCAGAACCCACCTGAAGCCCACGTCCGGCGACCCGGAACGCGACCACGCATTCACCACCAGGTCGGCACCGCAAGCGGGAGGACCGAGGCGGGAGAATGATCGTTTCGACATGACAAGCGGCCCTGACCCGCAGGTCAGGGCCGCTTGTCAGCGGTTCGAGGAACCTACCTGATGCCAAGGGTTGGAACCCTCGGCATCCACACCATCAGGCCAAGACGACCGCCCTGACCTGCCGTTTCGTAAGTGTGATCATATGAGTGGAGCTTAGGGGGCGTTAACCACACGACTCAAAACAAGGCCTTGACCTGGTGCTTAAAGCACCGCTGATAGGTATGATCCATGATCGGTTCGCAAATGGCTCGCGCCTGGCGCGAGGTACGTGGTGCCGCCGCTGTGTTGGCGAAGTGCCACGCGATCGCCGAGGCAGTCAGGAGGGCGCTTGCCCACCGTTTCACCGGGCTCGGAACAGATGCGTGGGTCGCCGACGGTTTGTGCCTTCGGTCCAGTCGGGTCGCCGACCTCGAATGCGTACCGAAGGATCCGAACCCGAACCTTCTGATCCGTAGTCGGAGAATGACAGAGTATTTATATAGCGAGCGTTGCCACGCCTGCACGTCACATACCGTTTCGTCCGAGGTGTCTCGACTCTTCGCCGCCAACGCGTGCTGCCCTGTGTCGGCACTGAACACGACGTGCGTCATCACACCGTCATCACATCAGCCCCCGAAGGGGGTTATCTAAACACTTTCGGGTGACGTGGTCTCGACAGGTAAAAGTCTCCCTGCGTCGCACCGCAGATCAGGCTTTCACGAGAACCCGCGAGCCCAGCCTTGCCAGCATTCTGACAGCCCCTTCACTTTGGGGCTGGCTCATGCTTTACCCAAGTTCTTGATCATGGACTTTGTCTCAGACGCCACTCGTTCGGTCGTTGCCTGTTCGGGCTGAAGATCGACTACCGACGCCGATCGGACAGGTGCGCGACTCACGTAGATATACGTTGAGCCGCTCGCTGAGGACAGCCCTGCCTGTACCGAATCGTGAAGGAAGTCCCCGACGGCCACGGTGACCGCGCAATGCTGCTGGCGAAGGCCGCCCGCGTAGGCAAGGACATCGTTGGCTGAGTTCGCGGCGTATGTCGGTACGGCGATCTGCTGGGCGTTGACCTTCTTCGTGGCGGCGGCCGCCTGCTGGACCCCGGCCCAGATGCGCGTCGCGTCAGGGTCGCCTGCCTTGGCGATCATGCAAACCCGGAGGTAGGACGAAATGTCGCTCGCCGGCGTCGGAGCTGATCGCCCACCTCCGCCGAAGTACATGATGGCAGCGAGCGAGCAGGCCGCGACGGCGGCAAGAGTTGCAACGACGTAGCTGCTGCGACGCCGTCGCAACCTTGTGAACACCATTAATCAGGCCTTTACGATTGTACCGAGACTGAATGATTATAGGGGTTCAGATTGCCGGCGCATAAGCAGTCGACTGTCGAGGTAACGGGTTAATAACTTTGAATCTTGAGATGCCCCATATCTCGCTCTTTCGAACGTTTGTAAAGTTCTAGCGGCTACCTACGCGGGGTACTGTGGCGCGCTCTCAACGTCTGCCCGAGACCGGGCGCCTGTTCGTGGGGATGGTCACGTGCACCACCGCTTCCTGCCTGCGTTCCTTCGCCGCCGGTCGGCCGTCACTGCGCTGATGCGCTCTACGGCAATGGGCGTGGCACTGGTCGTCGCGCTTACGCCGGAGTTGGCGCAAGCGACCCAGTTGCCCTTTCCTCAGCAGACTCCCCGCCCCAGTGCGGCGCACAGCTTGGCCGCGGGCTTGAGCCACGACGCCAGCGCAGATTCGACCAAGGCCGGCGGCGGCAGCGGCCACGCGCCGGGTCAGGGCCAGGGCGAGTTGGGCAAGGTGGCGCAACACTCGAAGACAGTCAAGACCGGTCCGTCAGTCAAGGCGGCCGCGCCGATCGCGAATGTGGCCACCAGCGCTGCGGCCGTGCCTGACACGAGCAGTTTCGACCCTGTGCGCTCAACACGTCGTAAAGACATCGGTGACGACCGCTCGGTGGTGTTCCAGAACCCTGACGGAACCAATACCGTGCACGCCTATCAGGACCGGGTCCAGTTCAAGGACGCCTCAGGTGCCTGGACGCCGATCGATGACACGCTGAAGGCCAGCGCCTCTGGTCGGCTCAGCCGAGCCGCCGATTCGCTCAACAGCCAGTTCGCGTCGACTGCCGCTGACCCGGCGCTGATGTCGCTGGCCACCGATGCTGCGCATGAGGTGACGTTCTCGCTGGCGGGTGCTGCGTCGGCGGCTGCGGCGGTGTCCGGGGACACGGCCACATACGCGCAGGTCGCGCCCTCGTCTGATCTCGTGTTGAAAGCTACTGCGGACGGCACCAAGGAGACTCTCGTCCTGCGTGACGCTTCAGCCCCGACCACTTGGGTCTTCCCTTACTCGGCAAAGGGAGTGACGGCTTCGCAGGATAAGGCCACCGGCGATATCGTCTTTACCGATGCGTCCGGCACGGTCGTCATGCGCGTGCCCCATGGGGAGATGGCCGATTCCAACGTCGACCCCAAGTCGCATGACGCAGCCTGGTCCAACGGAGTCACCTACGCACTGACCAGCTTTCAGGGTGCCCCGGCGCTGCAGGTGAGCCTCGACGCGTCCTGGTTGAAAGACTCGGCCCGCAAGTTCCCAGTCTTCGTCGACCCCACGACGTTGAACGCGAGCTCCAGTACCTTTGTGGAGACGGTCGACAGCACCGGGAACAACGAGAGCTCGCCGGTTTTGAAAGTCGGCACCTTCGACAACGGCGTCCACAAGGCCGTCAGCTACCTGGGCTTCTCGAACCTTCACAGTACGTTTCAGAACGACTGGGTACGCGGTGCGTGGCTGCACCTTTATGACGTGTGGTCTTCGGCGTGCACCCCGGAGAACGTTTACGTCAACTCCATGACCGGGTCGTGGAATGTAGACACCATCTCCGACGCGGCCAACGGTTATCCGGGTGCCCCGATCGGGTTTCAGGTGGGCCAGCAGGCGTTCACCGGTGGCACCAATTGTTCGTCTGGACCGGTGTGGCAACGTGTGGGCCTGAACCCGGGATACTTTGACAACTACGCGCACGGCGCGACGTTCTATGGCTTGGCCGTAACGGCGGACACCGGCAGCACCACCACCTCGTGGAAACAGTTCGCGTCCAATGCCTCCGGTGCCAACACCCCGTACCTGGAGATCGACTACAGCCCTTACGGGGTGAAGTGGACTGGCACCCCCTCCTGGAGCACCGTTCCGACGGCCACGACCGATGGCGTTCTGCAGGTGCCGCTGGAGAACTGGGGCAACACCACTTGGACTCCGACCAACGGCTATCAGTTGCGCTACACCCTGAGCAACGCCAACACGGGTGCAGTGCTGGCCTCGGCGAACACGTCGATGCCCGGCAACGTCGCGCCGCAGCAGTCTGCGACTGTAGCGGTCACCGTCGCACACCAGGCCGCCGGTACCCCGCTCAAGCTCACCCTCGACATGGTGGCTCCCGGCGGCATCACCTTCTCCAGTTGGCTGGCCCCGACCGAGGCGTTCACCTATACCGGCGCCAACATCGCCCCACAGATCGACGGCATGGCGCCGCCCTCGAACACGACCCAGCCATCGCTTACCCCGACTCTCTGGGCAGCCGGCCACGACCCAGACAACTACCCGAGCCCGGTGCAGTTCGGGTTCTGGGTGTGCCCGGTTACAGGTGCGAATTGCACCTCCTCCGGCTGGCTCTCCGCAGGCATCAACGCTTGGACCGTCCCTGCCGGGGCCTTGAAATGGGACCAGAGTTATTATTGGTACACCGAGGACTACGACGGATCCGTCACCAGTGCTCCGTCGCAACCGGACTGGTTCAGCACTGCAGTTGGGCAGCCGGTCATCACATCGCATCTGGCACAAAATAGCAACGAGCACGGTTTCGACCCTGAGTCCGGCAATTACACCACCGCTGCTACCGATCTGACGGTGGCCGGATCCGGGCTGCCGCTCCAGGTCCAGCGCACCTACAACAGTTTGGACCCACGATTTCGGACGGCATTCGGTGCCTCCTGGTCGAGCGTCTTCGACATGACCGCGGTTCCGGACTGTAGCTACTGCACCAACAGCGATGTCGTCGTCACCTACCCCAACGGTCAGCAGGTCCGTTTCGGGCGCAACGCCGATGGCAGCTTCACCGCCCCGCCTGGCCGCTTTGCGCAGCTGACGGCGAACGGCAACACCGGATACACTCTGGTTGACAAAGACGGCACGACCTATACCTTCATTGACCCGTATGGCGGGTCCATCGGCGCGTCCGTCTACTACATCGGTTCGATCGCCGACCACGCCGGCCATTCAGAGACATTCACCTGGACGGTCGACGGACAGCCTGAGCTGAGCACTGTCACCAGCAACGTTTCCGGGCGCAGCCTGCACTTCATCTGGGCCACGCCGACCGGTGCTACTTGGGCGCACGTGAGCAAGATCTACACCGATCCGGTCTCGGGTACTGATCAGAACACCGACGTCGCCGCCACCTACTCCTACACCGGCGATCAGCTCACCGGCACCTGCTTGCCCAGCCTGCAGTCCCAGTGCACCGGCTACGGCTACGCGACTGGCTCTCACGGTCGCTCAGCGGTGATGGACGCCGATCCTGAGTCGTTCTGGCGTCTGGCCGATGCCGCCGGCTCCACGACGGCCGCCAGCGAAGTGATAGCCAATGAAGGGTCGGATACCGCCAGCGCGACAGGTGTCGGCTTCGGCGCGGCAGGGGTGAACGCCACTTCCACCGCGGGTACTTTCGACGGCACCAGCTCTGCCATGCAGCTACCGAACGGGCTGGTGGAGGGCGGTACTTTCCTCACGATACAAATGTGGTTCAAAACCACCGCATCCGGCTCAGCACAGATGCTGTTCTCCACCGGCCACGACCCGGCCAACGCCAGCAACCCAAGCAGCGGCGCAATGCCAGTGCTTTACGTGGGAACCGACGGTCAGCTCCACGGTCATTTCTGGGACGGCACCGTGGCCGGCATGTCCCCGCCGTGCACGGTCAAGGGCGTCAACGGCACGTGCATGAATCAGCCGCCGATGGTCAATGACGGTGCCTGGCACCAGGTCACACTCACAGCGTCCGGTAGCTCCCAGACCCTCTATCTGGATGGTCAGTCCGTGGCCAGCGAGACTGGTCAGCTGACCAACATCGACCCCTACGACATCGTCGGTGCAGGGGTGTTCAACAGCAACGGCTGGCCAGCCGCGCCCGGCGGCAACGTGTGGTCGCATTTCAACGGTCAGATCGCCGACGTCGCCTTCTACAACAAGCCACTGAACGGCGGACAGATCGCCCAGCAGTGGGCGGCCGCCAAAACTCCTGCCGCGCTGCTCAACGGCATCACGCTACCCTCGGGTAAGACCGCTGCGGCCATGAACTACGACACCCACGCCGACCGGCTCACCTCAGTCACCGACATCAACGGCGGCACCTACAAGGTCGGCGCACCGTCAGTGTCCGGCACCTCGGCGCTGTACCGCTCCGCTGTGCTCGGCGCCTCGCCGGCCGGATACTGGCGTCTGGGCGACCAGCCCGGTGCCGCGCAGGCCTTCGACGAGCTCGACAACGATGGTGCTGACGCCACCTATAACGGTGTCGCGCTCGGTGTGTCCAGCGTCTTCAACGATGCCACCGGCGCCAGCTTCGACGGCTCGTCCTCCTACTTGCAGATACCCAATACCGTCGCGCCGACCAGCGGCGCCGGGGCGGTGTCGACATGGTTCAAGACCAGCGGCTCGGGTGTAATCCTGAACTACCAGAGCGCGCCGTTGGGTACCGCTAACCCAACCGGTGCAATGTGGGTGACCGCCTACGTCGGTACCGACGGGATCCTGCGCGGCGGCTTCTTCACCACATCCGGGTCTGAGATCATGTCGTCGCCATCCAAGGTCAACGACGGCAAGTGGCATCACGTGGTGCTTTCCGGCGCCGGCACCTCCCAGGCGCTGTATCTGGACGGCAAGCAAATCAACCAAGCGACCACCGGCACACCGATCACGACGGTCACCCAGCCGTACGCCTACATCGGCGCCGGCACAACCGGCACCAGCTGGCCCGGCCTGCCGAACCTGACAGACGTGCACTTCAACGGCTCCATCGCCGATTTTGCTTTCTACCAGCATCAGCTTTCCGCGCAGCAGGTCAGTGCGATGTGGGGTGCGGCGCAATCCGCATCCGGGGCTGCACCGACTACGAAGGTCGAGGTGACCGACCCCAACGGCAACCCGCTGGACTACACATACGACCCATATAACGGCGGTCGTCTGATTACTTCCTCGGACGCCAAGGCGGACGTCACCAGCTACGGCTACGACACCGGCGGGTTCCTGAACACCGTCACCGATCCCAACGGGGATATCACCACCACCGGACATGACGTGCGCGGCAACGTGGTCTCCCGTACCACGTGCCAAAACGTGCTGGCCAACAAGTGCGCCACTGCGTTCTACACCTACTGGCCCGACGACACCTCCACCACACTGTCACCAGATCCACGCAACGACCAGATGACCTCGTCACGCGATGGCCGCTCTGCCAACGCGATCGACCCGACCTACGCCACCACCTACAGCTACGACCGCAATGGCAACCTGACCGCGACCACCACCCCGCCGGTCGCGGGCTCTCCGTCAGGCCGTACCACGACCACCGTCTACACCGTCGGCACCGAGGCGGCGGCGGACAGTGGAACCGTCCCACCCGGGCTCGTGGCTTCAACGACCACGCCGGCCGGCGCCAAAACCACGTACACGTACCTTCACAACGGCGACGTCGCCTCCATCACCGACGGCGCGGGCCAGGTCACCAAATACGTTGCCTACGACGGTCTGGGCCGAGTGCTGAACAAGACCGTGTTCTCCGACACCTTCCCGAACGGTCTGGCCACCACCTATACCTATGATGCGGCCGGTCGCGTGCTGACCGAGACCGATCCCGGTGTGACCGACCGTGTCACCGGCAAGGTGCACACGAAGGTGACGACCACCGGCTACGACCCCGATGGCAATGCTCTGACCGTTGCGGTGTCGGATGCGACCGGCGGGGACCTGACTCGTACCACCACCAACACCTGGGACGCGTCTGACCATTTGGAGTCAATCACCGACCCGGCCGGTGCGGTCACGAGCTACAAATACGACGCCTTCGGTAACAAGGCCAAGCAAATCGACGCTGTCGGCACCGAGACTGACTACGCCTACGACCCTCGCGGCAAGCTGACAACCGTAACTTTGCATAACTACACCGGCGATCCAGTCAATCCTTCGCCTGCGACCGATTTGGTGCAGTCCTCTCGGTCCTATGATCCCGCTGGCCGTCTGGGAAAAGTCACGGATTCCCTCGGCCGCACGACCTCGTACGCATACTTCGACGATGGTCACCTGGCCACTGTGACGGTCTCGCCGGACTCGACGGGCGCCGGCGGCACCGTTGTTGACAACCGCAGCTATGACCTTGCTGGTAACTTGATATCCGAGTCCAAGGGCGACGGGCAGGCCAGCAGCGTCTACACCGTCGATGCTGCCAACCGCGACGCCGTTATCGCGGACCAGTACTCCACGGACTCCAGCGGCAATCCGCTGTATCGCACCACCACCACGACCTTCGACCCCGATGACCACCCGGTATCGGTGTCGAAGGCCCAGCAGGGTTCTGCAACCGTCGAAACCGTCGACTTCACGTACGACCCCCTGGGGCGTAAAACCAGTCAGACCATCCACGACTCGACACCGGCGCAGACCTCAGCAGCGGGACTTGCGGGTTCCTGGCCACTGGCGGACGCGACCACCGTTACCGCCGCGGACTCCTCAGCCACCCCGACCATGAAGGCGCCGATCCAGGTCCCCATGGACGGCCGTACCTATTCTGCCTCGGCCGCACAGACTTGGACTTCCTCCGCAGTCCGCCTGACCTTCCAGCCGGATGGCAACCTCGTTGCTTACCGCACCTCTGACGGCGTGGCGATCTGGAACTCGGCCACGGCCGGACACCCCACTGCGACCCTCGCACTACAAACCGACGGCAACCTGGTCATCAACTCGGCCGCCAGCGGGGGAACCGTCCTGTGGGCCACCGCCACGTCCAACAACCCCGGCGACGTGCTGCAGTTGGCCGACAACGGCGACTTCACCGTCACCAACACCAACGGGACCCGGCTGTGGGCCGCGGGCACCGCCCAACCCGGCTACAACCATCCCGGCGCGCTCCACGGCGGCGTGTCCTGGTCCGCCGACCAGGGCGGATCCGCCGCCTTCGACGGGACAAGCGGCAGCATCACCGCCGGCGGTCCCGTCATCGACACCACCAAGTCATTCACAGTGACTGCATGGGCCAAGGCCAACTCCAACGGCTCCCTCGGCGCAGTAGTCGCCCAGAACGGCACAGCGCAGGCCCAGCTGCTGCTCTACGCCGACGCGGGTTCGACCCACAACTGGAACTTCGCCATGGGCTCGGCCGACACAGGCTGGAACACCGACTGGGTCAGCTCCGGAGTGGCGGTGGCCCCGGGACAGTGGGTACAACTGGCCGGCGTATTCAACGCCGCAACGTCCACAATGTCGATCTACGTCAACGGGCAGCCGAAGGGGAGCGTCACCCACAACGCCCGGATCCCATCAAGTGCGTTTGAAATCGGGCAGCTGAAATCGAACGGCGCTGAAAGCAACAACTTCAACGGCTCTATATCCGGTGTCCGCGCCTACAACAGAGTCCTGGCCGACTCTGAAATCTCTGCGTTGTACACCGGCCCCACCAGCGCCCAGCCCGGACAGAACGGCCTAGCGGGAGCCTGGAACCTCGCAGACGGCAAGGTGACCGCAGCCTCGGACGCCTCCGGCAACAACAACCCCGGCAATCCCTCCGGTGGCGTCAGCTTTAGCGCCGACCACAACGGCTCTGCACTCTTCGACGGCAACGCCGGCTCGGCGATCACGACCACGGGCCAGGTTGTGGATACAACCCAGTCGTTCTCAGTTTCTGCCTGGGTTGACCTGTCCTCCACCGCCGGCCCGAACACGGCAGTATCGCAGGATGCGAACCAAGACTCTGGCTTCTACCTGCAGTACGACAAAGCTGACAACAAGTGGTCCTTCAGCCAAGTGCCAACCGACAACAACCCCACTACCGCGGCCCGCGCCTTGTCCGCAGCCGCCCCAGCCCTGAACACATGGACCCATCTGGTCGGCATCTACAACCGGGATACCGGCGGCACCCTGACTCTCTACGTCAACGGTCAAGCTCAGGGCACCGCGACAAACGCCGCCGACATTCCGTCCACCGGGCCGCTGAGCATCGGCCGCGGCAAATGGAATGGCGCCGGAACCGACTGGTTCCACGGCAAGATCGCAAGCGTTCAGGTCTACAACCGTGCCTTGTCGGTGGCCGATGTCAACACGTTGTACAGCAGCGGCAACCTGGTTACCGGCCCGACAAACGTCCTCAAGACCACCTGGACACTGGACAAGCGCGGACTGCCCACCTCGATGACCGATCCACGCGGCAACGCCCCAGGCGCGAATGCCGCTGCTTACACGACCGGTTACACCTACGACGAGGCTGGCAGCCTCGCCGTGACCACGGGCCCCACGGTCAACGCCGAAACCGGCGGGGGAACCGCAACAGCAGCCCACCCCATCACCACCGTCGGCTATGACACCTTCGGCGACCAGACATCAGCCCAAGATCCGGATGGCAACATCGCTACCGCCGCCTATGACGGCGACGGCCGCTCCACCGCCGTGACCCTCCCGAACTACACGGCTCCGGGCAGCACCACAGCTATCACTGCGACCACGGCGACTCATTTCGACGACTTGGGACGACCGCTCACGCTGACTGACCCACTAGGTAACAAGACCGCTTATATGTACGACCAGCTCGGGGACGTCGCTACCCGTACCGATCCAGCCGCCTCCGGCACCGGAAGCGGAGGAGTGTGGCACACCGCCTACAACACCGACGGAGAGGCCGTCACGGCCACGGACCCAACCGGCGCCGTCACACAGGCGTTCTACGACTACCTCGGGCGTACCACGAGCGTCACGAACGTCGTCCGGCAGCCCATTACCGCTAACGACACAACCACGTACTACTACGACGCTCTCGGCGACCTGACCAAGACCACCAGTCCCACCGGCGTTAACAGCACGGCGTACTACGACAACCTCGGCGAGCGGACCACCGCCACAGACGGGGCTGGCAACACCACTACCTACGGTTACGATCTCGACGGACGTCCGGCTTGGGTCCACAACCCCGACGGCACTATGCGTACCGCAGGCTACGATCTCGCAGGCCGCAACATCTGGACATCGGATATCGGTACCGACGGCTCGACCGTCCTGCGAACCGCGTACAACTGGTACGACCTCGCCGGAAACCTCACCGCGTCAACCGACCCAGACGGCGTGACAACTAACTACGGCTACGACGCACTCAACCATCTGGTCTGGCAGGACGAGCCGGTCGCGAGCGGGCAGGCGATCAGCACGACGTATGGCTACGACGCTGCTGGGAACCAGACCCGATACACCGACGGAAACGGCAACAGTTGGATCCAGACGTTCAACAGCTGGGGCAAGGTCGAATCCCAGATCGACCCAGCGACGCCGGCCTACCCCAACGCCGCCGACCGCACATATACCGCCAGCTACGATGCCGACGGCAACATCGGTACCATCGCCGAGCCCGGAGGTGTGACCCTTAACAGTACCTACGACAACCTGGGACGGCTGACAAAGGAGACCGGTTTCGGCGCGGACGCCCCGACCGCCGAACGCGACCTCGGCTACGACGCCGCAGGCCGCATCACCTCGGCGTCAGCACCCGGCGGAACCGACACCTTCACCTGGGACGACCGCAACCAACTCCTGTCCACGGCCGGACCGTCAGGCACATCCTCGTTCGCCTACAACGCCGCGGGGCAGATGCACAGTCGTACCGACGCGGCCGGCACCACCGTCTACGACTACGACACCGCCGGGCGCCTGTGGACCATCAGCGACCCGCTGACCTCGACCACGGCCACCTACAACTACAACAACCTCGATCAGATCAAATCCATCAGCTACGGCGCCGGATCCGACACCCGCGCCTTCAGCTACGACCCACTCCACAGACTGACCAGCGATACCTTGCAAACCAGCGGCGGCGCGAGCGTCGCCTCCATCACCTACGGCTACAACAACGACAACCAGGAGACCTCCAAGACCACCACCGGCTTCGCCGGAGCCGCAGCCAACACCTACGAGTACGACCTGGCCGGGCGTCTGACCTCCTGGAACAACGGAACCACCGCCATCGCCTACGGGTACGACAAAGCAGGCAACCGTACCCAGATCGGCAGCAAAACCCTCAATTACAACGCTCGCGACCAGCTGACTTCTGACGGCACCAGTACCTACGCCTACACCGCCCGCGGCACACTGTCGACCAAGACCCCCATTGCTGGCGGAACTGCGGAGACCATTGCTTCCGACGCCTTCGACCGCACTATCACCGACTCCAACGGAAGCAGCACATACAGCTACGACGGGCTTGACCGGTTGATCGGGCACGGCACCGCGACCACCGCATATAGCGGCATCGGTGGCACCATCGCATCCGACGGGTACACCCAGTACAGCTACAACCCCGAAGGAAACCTCACAGCGTTCAAGACGTCGGCCGGGGCCAGCCTGGCCTACACCGACCAGCACGGCGACGTCGTCGCAGGCTATTCGCCAACCGGCACCGCCCTGGGCTACTCCATCGCCTACGACCCACTGGGCAACGTTCTGTCCAAGGTGAACGGCACCCTCAACCTCGGCTACCAGGGCGGCTGGACCGACCAGACCACCGGCAAGGTATCCACCGCGTCCCGCTGGTACGACCCGGCCACCGGGCAGTTCACCAGCCGCGACACCAATAGCAACAGCCCGACGCCCTCATCGGCGAACGCGAACCGCTACGGCTATGCCAATGACAACCCGCTGGACATGACCGATCCGAGTGGCCACGGCGGCACGGCGACGGATATCGCGGAGGAAAGCTGCGGGACGGCGGTCGTCGACCAGGAAGTGCCGGTTGTCGACGCCGCGACTGACGCTGTCTGTGCTGGCAGTGTCCTAGCGGTCGCTGGCATGCAGGTCGCCACCATTGTTGGTGGCTGGTTCGGTTCCGGGTGGCTGGTCGGTGATCACAAGAGCCATAAGAAGCATTCCACGTCGTCGGCCCCGACCTACGACCCGCACGACTTCGACTGGCTCAACTCCACTATCACCAGCCTCGCAGGCGACATTTCCGCCCTGTGGCAGGCCGGCGACTACGCCTACAACCACCTGCCGAAGGGCGGTAACAGCCCCCAGGGAGGGAACCCGCCGAACAACGGAAACTCGCCCCAGGGCGGCACCGGCCAGATCTACCTCCCGCCCCCGCCGCCGACGCCCGCTGAAGTCGCGCTCATCCCGGCTAAGCGACCCGGGCCCTCCCGGCTCGGAGACGGCTCCGGCATCACCCACTCGATCCAGAAGATCGTCGACGTCTTCATAGCGCAAGACGTGCAAACTGCCAACGGCGATCCGCAAAAGGCCTTCGTCCCCCAGGACGCCAGCGCCGCCTCGGTCCCGTCAGGCAGCGAGGCCACCGGCGGCACCGGGCTGGGTGGCTGCAGTGCCCCGATGGGGTACCAGTGCACTGCCAACGGCAACTACGTCGACCTCACAACGGGGGAGGTGATCTGTGGAATTAGCAGTCTGAGTGCTAATGAAACATGTATTAGTGTGGCGGCAGTCACGGCGTTGCCAAATGCGGATTCGCTGGTGGACTGGGTGCCGGAGGGTGGTAACCTACGAGCTGGCGCAAATCCTGGAATGCGTCCGGACGCCTATAGGTGGCAATCGCTGACGCCAGGGGCTCGATGCGATGCTGACAGTGGTTATGGTCTTGCACCAAAGCTGTGCTTTGCTGACAAGAATGGTGACGAAATAGCAGCTAAATTCGATGGGGCGGTAGGTAATGAAATTATTGACCGTAAGCGCCGCTTCTTCCACTCTCAAAAGGCTGCAGACGAGACGCGCCGTCAGTTGGCCAATGCCCAGTACTACGGATTGACCATGGTGTACGAGCTTCCTAACCAATGGGCTGTTGACGACGCGTGGGCATTCATGCAGAAGTATGGTATTACTGGTGCCGTGATACGGGTAGGTGAAAAATGAGAGATGAGAGGCCGCTCGTGGAGGCGCTGATTACTGCGTTCCTCGCGTTTGAGGGTGCCGGTGATGACGAAATCGATCCCCGTATCGCGGTGCGCACCATGGAAAACATGTCTGCGGATCTGCTAAATCTCGATATGGCTGACCAGGTGCATATCCGGGCTGTCATGACCGCCATTTCAGTGGAAGCCGAAGACGGATCATATAGTCGATTCGTTCAAGAGCTGCCCGACATGATTGGTCTTGCACAGTAGGTGAAAGGTGCCGCGAACTGAGGGTGCCTGCAATTGCTGCGAGCTGGGATGATGCCATGTCCGGGGGTGAGACTGATCTATCTGGTCGTGTCCCGGTTCGTCCCGTGGCTGTGGTTGGCCGGGCGGGATTTGACGGCGAAGAACGTCGAGATCTTGGGGGCCTTGCCCCGGTGCTGCGTCATCAGCTTGCTGTCGCACAGCGTCGTGATTCGCGCCTCGCTCGTAAGCTGACCTGGGCCGATCGTGCGTGGCTGGTGTTGCTGGCCGGGTTGCTCCCGCATGGCCGTCTGCCGCGCGTCCGGCTGATAGTCACGCCGGGGATGGTGTTGCGCTGGCACCGGAATCTGTTGCGGCGGCGCTGGGCGAGGCGTTCGCGGCTGCGTGGTTCAAAAACCCTGTCGTAGGGTTTCACCTGGGCGAATGCTGCCCGGGAGTGGCGCCGGGTACGGGACGATGATGCTCGTGTCTGTGCGTCTGCCCTACCTTCTGTTTTGTCGGATAGCCTCCTGACTGGTGCTGTTAGGGCGTAGCGGCGCGGCCAAGGATGTCGAGTTGCTCGTCCTGCGCCATGAGGTGGCGGTGCTGCGCCGGGCCAATCCGAAGCCGCGGCTGGACTGGGCCGACCGCGCACTGTTCGCGGCGCTGATCCGGCTGCTGCCCAGGGACCTTTGCGCCCACCGGCTCATCACGCCGGGCATCGTGCTGCGCTGGCACTCAAGGGACGCTGGCTACCCCGCGCAGCATCGCCGCGCTGCTGGGGCCGAACCCGAGGGTGATCGCCGACGAAATCTGGCTCTCCGAAGTTAGGCGGGGTCTAGCGATGCGCCAGCTGGTCCGGTTCCCATCGACAGGACTCCGAAGGGGTTGCTGCCCCACTCCGTGACTGGATGTGGCAGTGGCTCCCATTCAGGAAGCCAGTCGTTACCGGTCCGTCCGGTCAGGACACTGTGGAACCAGTCGGAGAAGTCCAGATCGTAGTCCCGCCACTCGAACCAGTTGCGCAGCGAGACCGAGACGATCCAGCGGCCGGTCGGCTGCTGCTTGAGGCAGAGCATGTCGCCCTCGAGAGTCGAGCCCCACAGCAGCAGCCCGTTGGGGGTGGGCAGGATCGGGACGCCTCTCCGGTCACCCGCCCAGTCTGTGAGCCCCGGACCGGAGTGTTCGCCGGCAAAGCCGAGCGTCCGCGGGCCGTAGATCCAGATGAAGTTGGAGATCTTCGAGTCGCCGTAGGCGGACATGATCACTACGAAGTCGTCCGGGAGATCCACGCTCCACAACGCGCCCAGGGACTGCAGGATCGCCGTATCCACGGGACGCAGCGGTTCACCGAGGATGCGCGCGAAGTCCTCCAATACCCTCACGCTCCGCTCTCACCGCCTTCATCTAATTCAGCACCTTGATGCCGCCGGGGCGCCCGCAGCCCTCTGTGATCCTTCGTGTTGTCGAGACATGAAGACCACACCAGAGAGCTACGGGCGTGCCCAACGATACGACCTTGCTGCTCGGGTTGGACGGGGTGGAGGTGCAGTCGGTGACCTTGCAGGCCGACGGCTGCCCACTGGTCCTCCTGGCCACCGTCGATGAGCGAGCCCGCTCCTGTCCGGAATGCGGGGTGCAGGCTACGAGAGTCAAGGAGTGGACCACGACCCGGCCCCGTGACATTGCGCCTGCCGAATACCTCGTCCGCGCAGGTCAAGAGCATATACAGGATTGGTGTGGAGGCGATCGACCCAGCCTCGAACCCCGTGCTGTGGTCTTGGTCAAGTCTCGGGCATGATGGCCGGTTGTGCTGTTGCGTCTGACCTATCTCGCCGTCACCAACGCCTTCGCCGTATTGCGGTTGCTGCCGATGACCGACCGGGACAAGGACGCGGAAATCTTGGCCCTGCGCCATCAACTCGCGGTCCTGCAGCGACAGCTTGGTCCTCCGCCCGGCCAGGTTCGCCCCCGAGGACCGGGCCTTCCTCGCGGCACTTCTCAAGCCCCTGCCCCGTGATTCACTGCGCCGGCTGCATCTGCTCGTCAGCCCGGACACGGTCCTGCGATGGCACCGCGATCTGATGCGCCAACGCCACGCGAAAACCTGCCGGCCCTGCCGACCGGGACGTCCGCGAACGTCCTCCAACGACTGGGCGAACCGCGCATGCTGCTCGGCCAAAGGGTTCGGGTCGTTGACGATGACGTTGGTGCCGCCGGAACCGGGGAGGGTCGTGACTGACTGACTGCCTGGCCGCGTGCTTCAGACCATGACGGACATCGGCGACGGCGGAGAGGAATGCGGTGTACGCCTCCTGACGCAGATCCCATATCCGCTGCTCCCGGTCCCGGCCGGCCTGATTCCGGGCTTGAGAGAAGCTGCCGGCCAGGGCCGTACCGGCCCCGAGCAGGCCGGTGGCGATCTGTGCAATGCCGGAGTCCATGGCCGGAGGCTAGTCGCCGCAGTCCGCGGCCGCCGGACACGCCGAGCGCGCAGATCACGGCCACGAACCTCTGAAGGCCCCCGCGTCAGTTGTTCTCCCCAGACACCGTCCTCCGGTGCTGCTCCAGGGCCACGAGGCGCGCGAACTGGGCACGGTAGCCGTCGGGCCGCTGGTCGGGGGCCAGCCGTTGCAACGCGGACCGTGCCTCGGCAATACACGGCGCAAAAGCAGAGGGGTCCGCCTTGTATCTATGCGACAGCCACATCCGGTGAACGCGGGGTCACTGCCAGAGGTGGGATGGCACTGTCCCGATCGGGGTATCGGCCCGGCTTGCTCAGGTCACGCAACCGCAGGCGGGGAATGATCGGCGGCACCTTGCTGTCAACCGGGGCGGGGACGAGGTCGGACTCAAGGGTCACCGCGACCGCGGCGAAGCGCATCCGTTCGCGAAGGTGATCGTCGAGCAGTTGCAGAGTCCTGGTGTGCTGGTAGCAGAACCCGAACTGGCGGACACGGTCGTAGGCGAGCACCCAGACGACCAGGTCGGCGTTCGCCATGACACCGTACATCGGCAGCTTGCCCAGGTGTTCGGCGTCGGAGGAACCGATCTGGGCTTCGATAGCGATGCGGCGGCCAGCATCGTCAGCCGCCATGATGTCGACCCGGAGCCCTTCTCCGATGCCGACTTCGTGACCGGTGAATGTGAGCGGCGTGCCGAGGCACTGGCCGAGAAGGTCCAGATGATCGATGAGCCAGGGGACGAAGTCGCGGGTCTCGGACGGCCACAGTTTGCGGGGGTCGCCGAACCAGTGGCACACCCCCGGCGGATCGCCTGCAATACCGCCACCGACGCCGCTCGCCAGACGCTCGTAGTCCACGGAAGTCCATGCTGGCCTTCGCCACCGACAAATTAAACCTGGCGGATTCCGCCGCTGATGATGCGGCCGTGGAACGATGACCGACTACTCCCACGGCGGTGTCAGCGGCCCGCCAGTGGCCGGGTCGAGCAGATCCAGGCGGGCGATGACGGTCGAGCGCACCCTCGCGTCCCGCATCGCCGTGATGCGATGGCGGCCGTCCTGGAACATCGGCACGTCACCACCCCAGTCGTCTGGCTCGATGATCTGGATCGCCTCGAAGGGCGTCAGCAGGCTGAGCGCTGCCTCCTTTTCCTTCTCACCGATCGGCTCACCCTCGATCGCCTCCATGACGAAGTCGTCGAACGCCGTTCCCTCGGCGCCGGCCTCCTGCCCGAAGCGCAGCAGCGTGATCGCGGTGCGGTTCGCCTGCTTCCAGTCGACCTGGTGATACCAGCAGCACTCGCGTGGGGTACGTCCGATCCTGCGCCGCAGTACTCGCGCGAACCCAACCATGCACGGCGGGCTCTCCAGATCGTCGGGCCGAGGTAGCGTCGCGACCCTCGCAACCTCGAAGGTCCAACGCTCGATCCACTCCGGTGCGGCCATGTACCGAACGTATCCACGCTCAAAGAAGCGGCCAAGGGCTCCGCCAGACCCAGGGCGCCAGCACGATGGTTCGGCTCTGCGGGACGTGGGACCACCGATGACGGGGTGCCGTTAACGACCGTGTCACCTGGCCCTAACGACGGTGCTTTGACTGTCTGACGTGCTGGTTTCCAGCGCTTCAACCGATCGCGTCTTCTCAGGGCTCGAATTGCGGCATAATGCGCGGCCATACGGCGGCAGATGGTGGGGGTGGTGGAGCTCGTCGAGCGCTGGACGCTGGTCGGTGCGGACGAGGAAGACCTGGTCAAGGGCAAGCGCGGGGCGACGAAGCTGGGGTTCGTGCTGCTAAGGAGATCTGGGTGACCGGGGCCGGCCGGTACCGCAACCCGGATGACGACCTGCCCAAGGACTTCGAGGCCCGCCGCGGCGACTACTACGCCGAGCTGCGCAAGCCGCTGGACCCCAAGCGGTTCGTCGCCGAGCTGCGCGAGGAGATGGAGCGCGAGCTGGCGGCGTTGAATGACGGCCTGCCGAATCTTGGCTGGGTGGAGATCGCCGACCGGGGAAGGCAGGGACCGATCGGGCCGAGGCGGGAGAACGACCGTTTCGACATGACAAGCGGCCCTGACCCGCAGGTCAGGGCCGCTTGTCAGCGGTTCGAGGAACCTACCTGATGCCAAGGGTTGGAGCCCCTCGGGCTTCCACACCATCAGGCCAAGACGACCGCCCTGACCTGCTGTTTTCGTAAGTACGATCATATGAGTGGAGCTTAGGGGGTGTTAACCACACGACTCAAAACAAGGCCTTGACCTGGTGCTTAAAGCATCGCAGGTAGTTATGAGCCATGACCGGCTCGCAAATGGCTCGCGCCTGGCGTGAGGTACGTGGAGCCTCCGCTGTGTTGGCGAAGTGCCACGCGATCGCCGACCCAGTCAGGAGGGCGCTTGCCCACCGCTTCACCGGGCTCGGGACAGATGCATGGGTCGCCGACGGTTTGTGCCTTCGATCCAGTCGGGTCGCCGACCTCGAGTGCGTACCGACGGATCCGAACCCGAACCTTCTGATCCGTAGTAGGAACATGGCAAAGTCTTTATATTCCCAGTTTTGCCATATGTGCACGTCACATGTCGTTTCGTTCGAGGCGTATCGACTCTTCGCCGCCAACGCGTGCCGCCTTGTGTCGGCACTGAACACGACGTACGTCATCACACCGTCATCACATCAGCCCCCGAATGCGGTTTGCCTTGACCCCGGTGTGGCCAAACAGGCAGCGCGAGTCTGCGTCGAAGTAGCCGTGGAAGAACCAATCCTGGCGTCCGCCGTCCGTCGTCGGGGAGAGGTATTCCTGGAGCAGCAGGCCGGTGTCCGGGCCGCCGCCGACGCCCGGCGGACTTGCTCGACCAGCGCCAACAGCGCGGCCCGGCTGCGGACGATCGAGGTGCTTTGCACGTTGGTGGTTTTATCGGCCGCCCAGAAGCGGTTCACCTTGGCCATGACCGGGTAGCCGTAGGATTCTGCGAAGGCTGTGGCCTCGGCCGCGTCGGCTGGAACCGTCGTGGCGGGATGCGGCACCCCGGCGGCACGGCAGATCTCGGCGAGCGAGGCCTTGCCGGCCGCGCGGCGCGGCAGGTCGGCCGGCGGGTCGGGGAACAGGTACCCGGAGCTTGTCGTCGTGCTCGGCGAGCAGGATTGCGCCGGCGTCGTCGGTGGTGACCAGAACAGCCGGGCCGGGCAGCCGGTCAGCAAGCCGGTCCAGCAGATCCAGGACATCATCGGGATCGGTGCTGGCCGGCATCGGGGACACCCGGCGGCGTGCATAGCGGGACAGCGCCGCCGGGGCCAACCGGTCCTCACGCATGGTGTGCACCGGGATCCCCAGCCTGCCCAAACTGCGGATCACGCCCAGCCCGCCATGATGGAAGACGTTGCGGTCCAACCTCAAAAGCACAATCTCAGTCGCGGTATCCACGTCCAGCACGGCCTTCGTCACACCTGGCATTCGATCACCCAATCCGGACATGCACACACGGACGCGCGACCCCTGCACAAAGCTGCACACAACTCACGGCCCCACCCCGCACCTGACAACGCGAAGCCTAGTACCCCAGCTGAACCTTCGTTCGGACATTGTTCGTTGATGGATGCATCTCGCGACGTGAGCGCTTTCTGGCGGCTTATGATCATTTTCTGAGGTTCCGGGTGAGACAGCCGTCTAGCGGTGATATCGGACCAGCGGGGCGGTGTCCTGTAGTCAGAGCACGAGGGGCTTCAGTTGGGACCTGTTTTGGGGCTGCTGGAGCGCCAGGCTGCGGAGCTGGTTCAGGTGGAGGAAGCGCGGACAGATGTAAGCTGCAGCGACGGCCTGTTCACGTTGGCTTCGGCAGTGCGAAGCCGGCCCTCCTGCGCAAGCGCGTCCTGCTGGCGAACCGAAGATCACCATAGTCGCTTCACGGAACTTGCCCTTGAGCCAGTTTGCTGTGTCCGCTGACAGATGATGTTCTGGCCGGCCGCTGTGTACACGTGCTGGACGCGGGTTTTGGCCAGGCCCTTGTAGCGGCGGTGACGCAGGCCATGAGCCTGGATGGTCTCGGAGACGGTGGCCGCGCAGTCAGCTCTAATCGCGTAGTGATGCCGCAGCCAGCCAAGCTAGCGCCTTGCTGTTGGATGCGGGCCCCAGTCTGGATCTCCTGCAGTGGCTGGAGCATCAGGAGCAGGTGTCGGCCTTGGGTACCGAGGCTGCCGTGCATGCCTCACGATCGGATTCGTAGGAGACAGCGCTTCGGAGGGCTGCTCAACGAGTACCAACACGCTGCAAGAAAGCGCAGGTCAGAGTCAAGATAAGGGCTTTCGACGAGGACAAGCTATTCGAGATCGGCGTGCAGGCATTTTCCTCATGGAACGCGTCGATAGACCGGCGGTGATGTCGGATGACCCAGAGTCCTACAGGTCGCGAAGTAGACGAATCAATGATGCGAATCTGTGAAGGGCGCTCCCCGGTCGGGAGCGCCCTTCGGTTGCTTGGCCGCGTTCTGCGGCTACTTGATCAGTTCTTGGTCAGGCTGATGTCGTCGCAGGCGGAGGTTCCTGCTGTGTCGCGGTAGCAGTAGATGTCGACGCTGGTGTTGGTGGGACCGGTGGTGAATTGGTTGCTGAGTTGGGTCCAGCTGGTGGCTGTTGTGGTGGCGCTGGTGTCGTCGTTGGCGGCGTTGTATTGCTTGGTGCCCAAGGCGGTGGCACCTCCGTCGGTGCGGATCCAGCCGGTGAGGGTGTAGGTGGTGTTGGGCGTGAGCCCTGTGACGATCTGTTCGATCGATCCGTTGCCGTCGTTGGCGGATGCGTTGATCTGACCGGCGTAGGTTCCGCTGTGCGGGTTGGTGGTGGTGACGCCCGAGTTGTACGACTCGTTCCAGCCGGCCAGGTTCCCGGTTTCGAAGTCTGGGTTGGCCGCGGCTCCTGCTGCCGGAGTGGCCAGCAGGGTGAAGTCGTCGCAGGCGGAGGTGCCCGCCGTGGATCGGTAGCAGTAAACGTCGACGCTGGTGTTCGTGGGCCCAGTGGTGAACTGGTTGCTGAGCTGGGTCCAGGCTGTTGCGGTGGTTGTGGCGCCGGTGTCGTCGTCGGCGGCGTCGTACTGCTTGGTGCCCAAGATGGTGGCACCGCCGTCGGTGCGGACCCAGCCGGTGAGCGTGTACGAGGTGTTGGGTGTCAGGCCATTGACGATCTGCTCGATGGATCCGTTGCCGCCGGTCGGCGCGTTGATCTGTCCGGCGTAGGTCCCGCCGTGCGGGTTGCTGGTGGTGATCCCGGAGTTGTAGGAGGCGCCCCAACCGGCCAGCGTTCCTGACTCGAAGTCGCCGTTGGCGACGGTCGGGCCGCTGAGGACGACGACATGGTTGGTGGTCGTGGCGCTGGCGTTGTTGGTATCAGTGACGGTCGTCGTGACCATGTAAGTGCCGGCGGCACTGTATGTGTGTGCGGCGGTCGGTCCGGACTGCGGCCCGACGACGGTGCCGTCACCGAAGTCGAACTTGTAGGACGTGATGGCGGCGGCGCCGGGGAAGGACGCGGAAGCATCGGCAGTGACCGGCGAGTTCAAGGCTCCGACGGCGGCGAGGTTCAATGCCACGTTCGGTCCCGTCGCCGTGACCGGGACCAAGCTGAGGTCGTCGATGCCGATGACGTAGCGGTTTCCGATGCTGGCCGGATTGGTGTCGGCTGCGGTGAAGGTGAAGCTGTGCCGACCGGCGGACAAGTTGACGGTACCGAAGTGCACTGGTGCGAGCGACACACCGGAGGCCCGGTATGCATCGACCGTGGCTGGCAGTTTGATGGAGCCTGAAGTGCCGTTATCGACGGTCACGGTGACTTTGGCCCGATCATTGGTCATGGTCAGCGCCGGGGTGATGCTGTAGGTGCCGGCATTGGCCACATAGTAGTTGAGAGTTACAGACTGATTCGCTGCGTTCCCGGGGAAGTACAGCTGGTTCCCGTTGGACAGCGAAATGCCGCAACAGTTGCCTTGGACCTGTGTTGCCGGACCGTTGACACTGCCCCAGGCGCCGAGGTTCTCGGCTTCAACGAGCTGCGTCTGTCCAGCGCCGTTGGGGAGCGTGAACCGCTGCGCGGAATTAGGTGTGGCCGCTGAATCCCAACACGAGGCCAGTTGGAACTGGTTCCCGTTCGTGGTGGAGTATCCAGTGTCGTCCAGACAGAATCCAGTGCCAGGGCTGTAGATCCAGTAGCGGCCGACAGCTGAAGGAGACGCGATATTACGCCAGATCTGGTAGTTTCCGCGATGCCCCGGTGCCGTGCTGGGGTCGCAGGCTTGGACGACGACCCGGGTGGCTTGAACTCCGCCGTTTGAGTCAAGGCACAGGTTCGGCGGGCTAGCTGGATTGGAGCCGATCAGGCGGATTGTGCCGTCGGGCTGGAAGCTCCACTGTTGAGCCCAAGTACCGTTGCAGTCGTAAATATCGGCGATGCTGCCGCCGTTGAGGTCGTCCAGGCACTTCTGCCCGGTGACGCCGCCCGCGACGTCAGACACGATCTGCCCGTTCAAGCCACCGTTGATCGGTGTGCCCTGAAGGCTGTTGACGCCCGCGGAGGAGGTCCAGCCGATTTGTGTAGGGCTGGTCACTGTCTGGGACAGGGAAGAGGCTGAGGCGCTGCCGATGGGTCCGGTGAGGGCGATGATCTGGCGGTCAGGTGTTACGGCCCACAAATCGGGTTTACCGGACGGGTCGACACCGGGTTCCATGTAGTTCTGGTAGCTGGCGAACTGTCGCGGCGCACCGAGCATTGTTTTGGTTGTGAGGTCGCCGAGGCCGGTGCCGGGGATGCCGCTGTCGGAGTGGTTTGTGAACTGCCAAGGAGTGCGGCCTGCGTCGACGGCCCACAAGTCAGGCAGTCCGCCGGCTGGCGAGGACGCGCCAGCGGGGGCGGGGTGGCCGGCCGCGTTGCCGGGTGCCATCAAATGGGTGGTCGACCAATCCCAGTTGCCGGGTTGGGAGACGGACAGCAGTACGGGGTTGCGCACCTGTCCGATTCCTGCGGGAGAGAACAACCACAGGCGGGATGGCGAGCCGGGCGGATAGGACTCGACCGTGATCAGGTTGGTCTTACAGGCAGTGGTGGGTGCTGCGATGTTGCAGCCACCGCTTACCGGACCCAGCGCCAGGACTTGTTGGACGCTGTTCCAGGTGGGGTCGTATCCGGTGCAGAAGTCATTGAGGGTGGAGGGGCTGCATGCCGGCCGGGTGATGACGGCTCTCTGAGTTTGAGTGAATGCGTTGGCTGGCGGATTCGGATTTTGGCCCGCTGGCGTGGCAACCGTCAGGTGTACGGCGTTGTAGTAGTAGTACAGGTGTCCGGTGACGGTGCCGCCTGCGTCCTTGGTCTGGTCCCAGGCGAACATGTCGTCGGTGGGCTGGACTCGTTCGGACCCGCGGTGTGTGTACAGCGCGGTCTTCCAGCTGGATCCGTTCGGCGCGGAGGTGGCAGCGGCCGCCTGAACTGAGTTTGGCGCCATCGTGCTGGCGGAGCCGGCGACGAGGCTGGAGGCACCCGGTGTGGGGTCGAGATTGGCCTGGTAGGTCACCAGATTGCCAGTGGAGTCGACACCCATCAGGTCCGGTATGCCGTCGCCGGTGACGTTGCCGAAGGACACAGGCTGCCATGCCTGCGCCAGGAAGAAGTCCCAGCGGGCGTATTGTGAAACGTTGCCGGCTTTATCGACGGCGGAGACATACAAGTAGTTGTTGCCTGCGTGTTCTCCGGAAGCCGGAATGGGGATCTGGGCGGTGATGTTGGTGCCGTTGAAGCCGCCGACGGTTCCGCAGCCGATGCCTTGAACAGCAGCGCCGTTGACGTAGCAGTTTGGCGTGCCGTTCGCGCCGATGCCTTCGTTCGTCGAGGACGTGTTGAGCGCCCAGTCGAAGTGGTCGATGGGCGTTGTCGTGGACGTGGCGTTGACGGTGATGGTTTTGCCGCCCGTACCGACGGTCGGGTAGCCGTTCACCAGGGTTTGCCCAGATGCGGGAAAGTCGCTCGCTGTGATCTTCGGCTGGTTTGGGGCGGTGAAGGCGGCGCGGAAATAGCAGAGGGAGCTACTTGGCGCCGCGCCATCACCGGAGTACCAGGCATTGTAGAGCTGTTGACTGTTGGGGTTGGTGTTGCCCTGGTTCCACGATGCATCTTCTTTGTCGTCGCGTGCTGCGAAATATGCGGTGTAGCTGTGTCCGTCTTGGACGGACAGAGAGCCGGTTCCGACGCTGGACCCCGTAACGGACGTCGTCGGGGCCAAAGTTGCTTGAGCAGTTCCGTTGCCTTGCTGCCATACCGGGCCCAACTGCTGCGTAGCGCCGCTGGCAGTGTTGTCTGTGATGTCAAGTCCCCAGGACAACCAACGACTGGGGTCCAGGTCTGTGACTGGTGCCGATATCGGGATCGATGCGGCTTGGATAGGCAGCCAGGACGGGTTGTTGGAGTCGGTGCTGCAGGGCGCGTACTGCAGGCCGTGGTTGCCGACGACAGCGTTGCCTACCGTTACCTTGCCGACCAGGGGTTCCGCGACGAAGTTCATCGACAGGTAGGTGTTGGACTGAGCCGTGCTCGAGGCGTTGAACGAGCCGTAGTTGGAAGTCGTGAGAGCCTCGTTGCTTGCGCGCAGACCGAGCGTGAATGTTTTGCCGGGTTGGGCTCCGTTGGTTCCGAGGATGTCCTGGGCCTGCGCTGTGACATCGATGTCGGAAAGGTAAGGGCTGGGGTTGTTCGAGCAACTGAGGCTGTGCCCGATTGGGTTGTTCCATGTTGTACCGTTGTGGTTTCTTCCGCTGGGCGGCCACAACTGAGGGCTGTATTGGTTGCCCCAATTGGAGTTGGTCCCGAACGGATTGGAACGCCACACGTCGACATTGACGCAGCCGGAGCCGAGCTGTCGCTGTAGGTTGAGATCCGCCTTCACGACGTACATGTCGATTTGCGTGGGCGAGGGGTAGTACGGCTGGAGCTGGTTGGCGAACGTTTCGTCGAAGCTGAGCAGTGAGCGGGCGGTGGCAGTTCCGTCGTTCCCTACCCGCACGGCGGTGCCGTCGTAATTAGTCCAAGGGACCGGTGTGCCGTCGTAGATGCCGTAAGTTTTATCGCTCCACATTTCGAGCTGAGCACTGGCGATCTCGGTCCAGGTGGGATCGATGGTGACCGGGTAGACCGTGGAGGCGTTGGTCAGCATGTTCTGGTCGGGCTTAAGAACGATCGCGTTACCTTGGACCGATTCGGGAACGACAGCCTGGTGTGGCGTAGTCGCCGAGGGTTCGCTGTTTGGGGCGTTGGTCTTCGCCGCTTTTGTCGACGTAGCAGTCTGTGTTTGCGCTGAGTCCCACATCAGCGGGGTGGGACTGCCGAAGACTGGGGTCCCGGCGGCTGTCACGGCCTGAATGCTGCCCGAGGACGCGGTCGATACGGTTAGGCCTGTTCCCGCGACTCCGATAGAGATTGATTTCAGCGCGGGGTTCGCAGCGGCTTCGGCGTCCTGGACGATAAGTTTGTCCGAGAGCCCGGTCGGCCGTGCATCCATGATCAGGTCGATGCCGGGGTACACGTCGGAGAATGTTGCTTTTGAGCCGCTGACCGTGGGTGTAGGAAGTGTGCCCGGCCACGTGAAAGTGAGCTTGTGCCCGTTACCGTCATCCTCAGTGGCCAGGGGACCTGTGCCGCCGTCGGAGATGGTGATGCCAACAACCGTGGCGTTTGTGTGCAACGTTCCGTCAGCAGCCGGCGCGAGTGTCGCGTCGACCGGGACCCAAGCATTGTTTTGTTTTACCCGCTGCGGGGTGATGTCCTGCCGGGCGCTGAACGTACCGTCGGGGTTGGCAACCAGCGTCATGTACGAGGTAGTGGCGGCGTCCACTGGAACCGGGCTATCAGAAGCCCGGGCCGTGGCCAATGCGGTCGACATGGCTGTCCACAGCGGGCTTGGCTCGGGGCCGGGGAGCGTTGTGGTGCCGTAAGGCCAGCTTGAGGTCGACGTCGTCGTCGCTTGCTGTGGGCCTGGCGTGGCCGACTTCGGCGATGATGGGCTTGTGCTGGCCTTGGCTGCGTGTGGCGCTGTTTTGGCCGATGATACGGTGCCGGGCAGCGAGGTGTCAGCAGCCGAGGCTGAGCTTACGCCCAGCGCTGTGAAAAGCCCAAAACAAAGTGCTGATATAAGGCCTGAGCGGGCGAGACTTCCTGCTTTGGTCTTTCGTGTACCCCCCACGGGGACCTCCGGCGACGTGGCTTCCATGATCGCACCGGGATGGTGCTCCCTGAAAGTAGCGATCCGCCGGTCGGCTGTAAATCAAAGGCTTTATCAGCTGGTTTCCTAGTGAAACAGGGTCTTGCCTTAGCCCGTCTCTATGGTCCATGCTTCGCCTTGATCGTTGCGCTGGGGTTGGAACTTCGTTCGCGCATGCTTTGCCGCTAGCTGTCCGAGAGGCCAGTCGAGGTGTGCTCAGCTGCTTTGCACGAAAACCGCAGATAGCTGCGATCGGGGGTTTCGTCGCCGCTCTTTGCACTTTGGGGGCTCTTCCATGGCCAAGTGGCCGTCGTCAATGGTGCCTGCGTCTTGTCGGCGTGGGGCGCGTAGGAGGGCCTCCTTTGCGGGCGTGGCCTCGGTAGCGCTGTCAGGTGCTTTGGCATTGACGCTCGTGGCCACGCCACCGCAGGCCGCCGCCGTAGCAGCGCAGGCCCGGCGCGGCGGGCATTCCCATTCCCAAAAAATTTGGCAGCCACGTCCGGTGGCCAAGGAAGCGTCGACTCCGGCCCTGGGTCGCAAAAGCGCTGGTAGTAGCGCAGCAACCGCCCCTCTGCCGAGTGAACGCCTCCAAGCCGCAGTGTGGCCGGCGGCAACTGAGTTCGATGTCACACTCGGTGGCTCTGCAACCGCTTCTGCACCGCCTCGGCTCACACATCTGGCACAGCTGGCCGACTCGGATGCGCAGCCAGCGGTCAGCATTACGGCGACTGGTTCTGTACCGCCTACGACTTCCTCCAACGTCGCTCCAAAATCCTCAACGTCTGCCGCAGGGACGGCCACGTCGCCGCCGACCGTTCATTTGGCTGTCGCTGCTCATCCGGTGGCGGTGGCGGCGGGCGTATCCGGTGTGATCGTAAGCGTGTCCCGCGTCGATGCCGGTGCCGCGACGCTGAACACGATCGTCAACGTTGACTACAGCTCGTTCATTGATGCTTTCGGCGGCGACTTCTCCGACCGGCTGGTACTGGAGTCCTTGCCTGCCTGTGCTTTGACCACCCCGAACGTTGCCTCGTGCCGGGTGGGCAAGCCGTTGACGTTCACCAACGATCGAGCGCACCACACTCTCAGCGCCAAGCTTGCCGTTCCTGCGGTGGCCAAGGGAGCAGCGGACAAATCCGCAACGGCTGCCGTGTCGCATGCGATGGTGCTGGCGGCGTCTTCGGCACCATCTGGTGCCAACGGCGGGTACACCGCGACGCCGCTGAAGGCGTCCGACGCCTGGACCGCAGGCAATAACTCCGGCTCGTTCAACTGGTCCTACCCCTTGAACATGCCGCCGGCGTTGGGCGGGTCAGCGCCGCAGATCAGCCTCGACTACGACTCTTCATCGGTTGACGGCCGCACCACGGCATCCAGCTCGCAGCCCTCCGACATAGGCGAGGGTTGGGACACCTCGGGTGCCGGCGGCTATATCGAGACGGCCTACAAGCCTTGCTCCCAGGTCAATCCGACCAGCTGGGCCGCGTCGGGCGATATGTGTATCGGCACGGTGAACGCGACCATCGGTGGTGGCGCGCATGCCGGTGATCTGGTGCACGATGACTCCGACACGACCACACCTGGTGGCAAGTGGCGTATGGCCAACGATGACGGCACTCGCGTGCAAATGCTCTCTGGCACCACCGGTGGCACGAACAACACCTCCAACTCCGCATTCTGGGAGCTCACCGAAACCGACGGCACCGTGTACTTGTACGGTGCGAACCGGCTCCCCGCAGCCTTTGGCGGTAAGGGCTCTGATGCGCCGACTTATTCGACGTGGTCCGAGCCGGTGTTCGGACAGAGCGCCGGGACGAACTGCACCGATCCCACCAACTCTGCCGACTTGCCGATGTCATGCCGATTGGCCTGGCGCTGGAACCTGGATTTCAAGATCGACCCAAACGGCAATGTCACCCGCTACAGCTACGCCCGTGAAGAAGACTTCTACCAACGGAACGTAGGCAAGACCGGGACGGCTGAATACACGCGGTCTGGGTTCCTGCGACACATCGACTACGGCTGGCAGAAGACCGACGTCGCCAATTCTACCGGCGATCTTGCCGACGGGACTCAAAGTGGGGCTCTGCCATCGGCCACTGTACAATTCCAGGTAGCGCCGCGGTGCGACACCACTTTGTCGCTGTGCCCAACCAATGGGGTATCCGTCGACGGCAGTGGCATGGCCACCACAGGCATCACCACAGCGAACGAGTCGGCGTTCCCGGACACACCCTACGACCAGCACTGCTCCAGCGGTCAGAGCAACTGTGTCCAGTACGTGCCGACGTTCTACTCCAGTGTCGAGACGCGGGGGGTGGTGACCTCGGTAAATACCGGCGCGTCGACGGGCTCCCAGCCGTCCAACACTCCGGCCAACTTTCGCGCCGTCGACTCCTATCAGTTCCCGCAGTCGTTCCCGCTGCCCCAGGACAGGTCGTCCACTGGTAATGGACCGGAACTGTGGCTCAACGGGATCAAACACACCGGCTACGTCACCAACAGCGACGGCACGCAGACCGCCACGTCCGCACCGGAAGTTCAGTTCGGATCCCAGCAGCTGCCGAACAGGTCGCAGGCCTCCAGTTTGTATTCCCAGGCAACCTTTTACCGGTTCCGAGTGAACGAGGTCGCTGACGAACTCGGTGCGGACACGGTGGTGAACTATTCCCAGCCCGGGACCCTGAACTGTGGCACAACCGCACCCCCGGCGACCACGGCCAACGCCACGTTGTGCTTCCCGGAGTACTACACCCCGACCACGGGCTCACCGACACTCGACTGGTTCAACAAGTACGTCGTGACTGGGGTAACCACGCACGACAACACCGCAGTCAAGAACGGCACTGGCTACTCGAAGGACCACACGACTGCGTACACCTACCTAGGCACGCCAGCCTGGCACACCAACGACTCGGAGCAGACCGACCCCAAGTACCGCACGGTCGACGGCTTCC